>WNGB01007528.1_pt1 | contig 29390 bp, 30 predicted proteins | sample 5400681 | NCBI WGS metagenome assembly WNGB01 (sample SAMN13153367, study PRJNA577476) | soil metagenome | isolation source: 115 cm soil or saprolite under grassland replicate 2 | place: USA:California | collected 2016-06-15
CGAGTCCACATCGAAGCCCACGTGTCGAATATCCTTCATCGGCCGGCTCCTTTCGCTTGTAGCTCTGCGCTACGGTCAGCCGATCGCGAGCGTAACCTACGGACTCGCGATTGGAGCCGGTCGTCCCATCCTGACTAGTCCACGATGACGCTGACCGTGGCCGACCCGTTCCGGCCGACCGGGTTGTACTGCACCGTGTTGAGTCCGGGGCTCAGGTATGGCGAGAGGTCCACGCGCACGAGCCCGGTCGCGAGGTCCTCTTCGCCGAGCACGACGTCGGCGAGGTCGTTGACGTGCACGACGAGGCCTTTCAAGCTGGTGGCGCGCACCTCCAGCGTCCCGTTTCCCTGCGGCGACTGGAACGACTGGCGCAGCGTCGGCGGCCCAGAGCCCGGCTCGCGGCCGATGTCGATGGGGTAGGAGCCCAGGTCGACGCTCGTGTAGTACGAGTGCAGGATCTCCTGGAAGGTCTGACCGGCGAGAGCGCGGCCGTGGGCGCCGTACTGACTCATCCCCACGTTGTGCCCCCACCCGCCGCCCCAGATCGTGACGTCCCGCAGGGAACCGTCGGCGTTGTAGGCGGCCTCGATGATGCTCGGGTTGTTCAGCGTGAAGTTGGCGGTCGCGACGGGGCTCCCCGCGCAGTTGCGCAGCGACGTCCCGGGCGGCGTGCGCCCCAGCACGTTGCGCAGGTTGTCCCAGCCCCGCACCTCGACCGTGCCTGTGGTCAGAGTGACCCTCGCCACGGCCACGCGGCTGGAGGACATGCGCGAGATGACTTCGACGTTCGTGATCGACCCGCTCAGGACGGTGGCGGGGTCGCCCGAGGTGACGACATATCGCCCGGCAACGAGCCGTGACTTGATGGTCGCGGCGGGAATGGTGAACGTCCAACGGGAGAAGCGGTTGTTGACCCTCAGGCACGTGTCGTAGGTGGTCCCCTGCTGGACCTTCCAGAACGCGGCGCGGCTGTCGTCCGTGCTCAGGTCGGGCGGGGCACCGCTGCCGTCGAAGATCCCGCGCAGGTAGGGCAGCGGGTTGAGCCCGGGGAGCTGCGAGGAGGGCGAGGGGAAGATCCATTCGTTGCTCTCGCTGTAACCGCCGAATGACGAGGAGTACAGCGCGGAGATGATCCGGCCCTGGTACGAGGCCACGAGGCCGATGGTCTCTTGCGCCGCCTGGACGGCCCGGGAGTGCTCGGAGATGACGCCGCGGTACACCTGCGAGGAGGAGGAGTCCACGATGTCGAACGGCCACCCGCTCCGGGCGAAGGTTCCGATGTTGGCCACAGCGTACCCGCGCGCCGCGGTGGCCTGCGCCTTGAGCGCCTCCATCCCGAACGACGCGATGGATTCGTTCGCCACCACGCCCGGGACGTAGGACTCCACCTCGACGATATTGACCAGGTTGACGCGCTGCGCCGCGGTGGCGGTGCCACGCGTCACTTCGAGCGCGCCGCGGTAGCGCGGCACCACGAACTGGCTCGCATTGACGAGGATGTTGGCGCGGCGGATGCTCTCGACCCGCGTCTGCTCGTCCGCGCTGACCGGCTGGAAGAACACCGGCCCGGCGAACGTGCCCAGGTCCTGGCCGTCCGCGGTCACGACGTAGCCCGTCCCGTCGTGCCTCACGCTCACCACCACGCCGGGGTCCACGGCCAGGATCTGATGGCCGTCGGAGCGGTCGATGACGTGGATCGTGTCCACGGTGCCACTGACGCTCACCGACGGGTGGTTGAGGCTCGCGAACTCGGTGATGACGGCGCCGGTGGTGGGGTTCGTCGTCGTGAAGTAGAGGCCCACTCGGAGCACGACCGCGGCCTGCGTCGGGTTGGCGCGCACCACGGGTCCGAGCTCCGGCCGGTTGCCGGAGGCGTGCGAAAGCCCGTTGGCCTCCAGCGAGGCGAGCCAGTTCTCCTCGAGCACCTGTTCCTCGCTCCGTTGGTCGGCGGGCGCGACGTCCGGTTCCTGCGCGGCCACCGCGGCCGCTCTTGCCAGCGAGAGCGCCAGCAGGGTCGACACGACGAGGCCGGCGCGGAGGGATGGGGTCATCACACGCTCCTGTCCAGGTTTGGTTTCGTATATCGGTTCGATCGCGGGCTGTCAACAGGTGCGGACAGAGAACGGCGGGACTCGACAAGCCGAAGGCGGAGACCGATGGCCAGGGCCAGGGTCAGGGTGGTGGCGACGGTGAAGACGGGGTTGCGCCCGAGGAGCCGGATCGCGTACCGCAAGTCGTGAATCATCGGACCCTCCTTCCCGGAGCGAGGCCATCACGATGCCAGGCCGCCCAGGCCCCTAAATGACGGATACCGCACGCGCGGTCTGCGATCGCGGGCCCAATCGCTCACCGTTTCCGGACAGGGCGGCCCCATGTCCGAACGGACGATTCCGCGGTGACCTGCGGCGTATACTCGCTTCGTGCGACGGCTCGTGCTCCTTGGCCTGCTGCTGAGCCTGGGCGGACTCGCGCACGCGCAGTCGCTGGGCGAGATCGCGCGTCGCGCGCAGGAGAAGAAGAAGCAGACTCCGGCCTCGCCGGCGCCTGCTTATACCGAAGACGACCTCACATCGCGGCAGCGGAAGCCCAAGGGTTCGGTCTCGGAGCTGGCGGTCACGGGGCCACCCACCCCCGCCGCCCCTGCCACCCCGGCGCCGGAGCCCGACCGCGTACGGCTGGAACGCGAGTGGCGGGCTCGCTTCGCGCAAGCTCGTGCGCGCATCGCCGAAGCCGATGCGCGCGCCTACGAGGACCGCATCGAGGTCGTGTTCGTCAGCGGCATCCCCGTGCAGCAGAAGGTGCGGGTCAAGATAGATACGCCCGAGCTGCGCGAATCCAAGAAGGCCCTGGACGACCTCGAAGAGGAGTTGCGCCGCTCCGGAGGGTTGCCCGGATGGGGGCGCGAATAGACGTTGGCAGCGAATGAGTCGGTCAGACGGCGGTCGGAAGCGCGACCTTCCGGCTGGGAACCGCCGTGCCCCACCAGCAGTACGTCCACGCTCTCGGGAACTTCGCGAGATAGCCCGTCTCGACCTGTTGTATCCGGAAGCCGCTCTGCTCGAGGAGGGACGGGATGTCCCGTGTCACGTGACAGCCTTCGAACAGCCAGCGCGTCAGCGGCTCCGACCGCTCCTGCCACCGCCGTATTCGAGGCTCCGGTGAGAGGCCGTGCTCGAAGAAGATGAGCTTGCCTCCCGGCTTGAGGACTCGTTCCACACCGCGCAACGCCTCCAAGACACCGGGAATGGTGCAGAGCGTGAAGGTGCTCAGGACAGTATCGACCGAATCGTCCTCCAAGGGGATGCGTTCGCCCGGAAGGCCGAGGAATTCGATATCGAGGTCTGTGCGGCCGAACCGTTGCCGCTCGGCCAATCGAACCATCTCCGGATTGGGTTCGAGCGCATAGATCTTGCTGACCTTCGCCGGATCGTAGTGCGCGAAGTTGACGCCCGGCCCCACGCCGATCTCCAGAACCGTGCCTTCGGCCCAGCGTACGATCCGCTGCCGAACCGCGCGGACGGGTGGGGGATCGCCGAGCGCCTTTACGATCCGGGGGTAGACGTGATCACGGTAGAAGGGCATGACCTTGACCCCGCATTCTCTCCTTAGCCGACGACCGGGTCTCCCGCGGGCGGGAGGGCGAAGCCTTGACAATCATATTCAAGTGATCTATTGATCACTTGAATATGAGCCAGGATCGGCGATTCAAGGAGCGCCTCTACGCGCAGTTCGCACGGCTCGGCAAGGCGCTCAGCAGCCCCGGCCGCCTGGAGATCCTCGAGCTCCTCGCCCAGGGCGAACGGACGGTCGACTCTCTGGCCCAGGAAACCGCTCTCTCGGTCGCGAACGTCTCGCAGCACCTGAAGGCACTGCGCGCGGCGTGCCTGGTCGAAAGCCGGAAGCAAGGGCTGTTCGCCTGGTATCGCCTCGCCGACCCGATCGTGTTCGAGCTGTCCCGCACCCTCCGCACCGTTGCCGAGCGCCGACTCGCTGAGTTGGAGCGGATCGTGAGCGAGCAGTTCGTGGACCGCGCCGAGGCCGAGGCGGTTTCGATCGAGGAGCTGTTGCGCCGCGGTCGCTCCGGCGACGTCGTCGTCCTCGACACCCGGCCGGCAGGGGAGTACGCCGCCGGTCACATCCCGGGAGCGCTCTCGATGCCGGTCGACGATCTCGAGAAGCGCCTCAAGGAGCTCCCCAGGAAGAAGGCCTACGTCGCTTACTGCCGGGGTCCCTACTGCATCTACGCGGATCGTGCGGTCGAGATCCTCAAGGCGAACGGCCGCCGCGCGCAGCGGCTCCGCGAAGGCTTTCCGGATTGGCGGGCGGCCGGTCTGCCTGTGGAGAGTCAGACGGCGCCGGCCGCTGCCGGTTGAACGGAGACTGCCCATGATCTTCCGCCCCTACCACTACTTCGATACGGGCTGCGCCGCGTACCTGTTCGGGTGCGGGACGCTGGGCAAGTGCGCGGTCGTCGATGCGCAGGAACGCGACGTCGACGAGTACCTGGCGTTCGCGGCTTCGAAGCGCATGCGGATCACGCACGTCATCGATACCCACGTGCATGCCGACCACCGCTCGGGAGGACCCGCCCTGGCCGATCGGGCGGACGCCGCCTATTGCCTGCACGCCTCGGCGCCGACCCAACGAACCTTCCAGCGTCTGGAGGACGGAGAGGAGATCGACCTCGGCAATACGAGGGTCCGCGTGCTGCACACTCCCGGTCACACGCCCGAGAGCATGTCTCTCGTCGTGTCGGATCTTCGGCGCGGGCCCGAGCCCTGGTTCGTCCTGACCGGGGACACGCTGTTCATCGGGGCCGTGGGCCGTCCCGACCTCCCCGGCCAGGCGCGGAAGAACGCGAGCGAGCTCTACGACAGTCTTCACACGAAACTGCTCAGCCTCCCCGGCGACGTGGAGATCTTCCCCGGACACTTCGCGGGGTCCGCCTGCGGGGCGGGGATGAGCGGCAAGCCCTCGAGCACCATCGCCTTCGAGAAGCGGTGGAACCCGATGTTGTCGTTCGATCGCGAGGCGTTCGTCAGCGCTCTGGCCGACGTGCCCCCGAAACCCACGGAGATGGAGCAGGTGCTGCGCTTCAATCTCGGCCAGGCGGACGAGCGGCCGCGTGAGCAACCCCATCGAGCCTGAACCCACCGCGACCGTCCGGCTCGGCCTCCGCGCCAACCTCGCCCAGTTCTCCCTCCTCGTGCTGGTCAATGCCTTCGTGGGGGCGATGGTGGGGATGGAGCGCAGCATCCTCTCTCCGCTCGCGGAGAGCGAGTTCCATCTGGCCGCGCGGACCGCCATCCTGTCCTTCATCGTCGTCTTCGGCGTCACGAAGGCGCTCACGAATTACCTGGCCGGACGCTTCTCCGACCGCTTCGGGCGCAAGAGCGTACTGGTGGGCGGGTGGCTGGTCGCCATCCCTGTTCCCTTTCTCTTGATGTGGGCCCCGAACTGGGCCTGGATCCTGGTCACCAATGCGCTGCTCGGCGTGAGCCAGGGGCTCACCTGGTCGACGACCGTCATCATGAAGGTGGACCTGGCGGGGCCGAAGAGCCGCGGCCTTGCCATGGGCCTGAACGAGTTCGCGGGCTACCTTGCCCTGGCGGGCGCCGCGCTCCTGACGGGAGCTCTCGCCGCCCGGTACGGATTCCGGCCGGAGCCCTTCTATCCGGGAGTCGTGTTCGTCGCGGCCGGGCTCTTCCTCTCCGCTTTCGTCGTCCGTGAAACGGCGGGGCATGCCGCGCACGAATCCAAGCGGCAGGGTGGGATCGTCGAGGCGCCGACACCGAAAGAAGTGTTCTGGAGGACCAGCCTCCTCGATCGGAACCTCTCGAGCATCAGCCAGGCCGGCCTCGTGAACAACCTCAACGACGGGATGGCGTGGGGACTCTTTCCCCTGATCTTCGCCGCGGCCCACATGACCCTGGGAGAGATCGGCCAGCTCGCCGCCCTCTATCCGGCAATGTGGGCCGTGGGGCAACTCTTCACGGGAGCGCTTTCGGATCGTGTCGGACGGAAATGGCTGATCGCCGGTGGAATGTGGGTTCAGGCCGCGAGCATCGCAGTCGTGGTCCTGTCCTCCAGCTTTTCGGGATTCGCGGTGGGATCCGTGTTGTTGGGCGTTGGCACGGCAATGGTCTATCCCACGCTCCTGGCCGCGATCGGCGACGTGGCGCAGGCGGCGTGGCGCGGCTCGGCGATTGGCGTGTACCGGCTCTGGCGCGACCTCGGCTACGCGGTCGGCGCGCTTCTCGCGGGGGTGACCGCCGACGCGCTCGGCCTTCCGGCGGCGATGTGGCTCGTGGCCGCGCTCACCTTCGTGTCGGGCCTGGTCACGGCGGCGCGAATGAGTGAGACGGCCGCACCGCGGAGCGCGGCTTTGTCCTTCGAGCCGGGCACATGACCGAGCCCACGATCTATCTCGACTACAACGCCACGACACCGGTCCTGGCCGAGGTCGTGGACGCGATGCTCCCGTATTTCCGAGAGCACTTCGGCAACCCTTCGAGCACTCACGCGCTCGGCCGACGCGCGAGAGAGGCGGTGGACGTTTCACGCGCCGAGGTGGCGTCCCTCCTGGAGTGCGCGCCAAGCGAAATCGTGTTCACGTCAGGAGGGACGGAGGCAAGCAACCTCGCGATCCGCGGCATCGCGGAGGCCCGCAGCGACCGGCGCCACGTCGTCACTTCGGCCATCGAGCATCCGGGCACGGAGAAGCCGTGCGCGTGGCTCGAAGAGCACGGGTGGCGTGTGAGTCGCGCGGGTGTCGACTCCCGAGGCCGGGTGCGGATCGAGGGTGTCCGGGCCGCGGCCGGCGCGGACACCGCGCTGGTCACGATCATGCACGCCAACGGCGAGACGGGCGTCGTGCAGCCGACCGCCGAGATCGCGGACGTCGGGCATTCGGTGGGAGCGCTCGTGCATTGCGACGCGGCTCAGTCGATGGGCAAGATCCCCGTACGCGTCAACGATCTCAAGGTTGACCTGCTCTCCCTGGCCGGCCACAAGCTCTATGCCCCGACGCACCGCAATGCACGGAATGACTGAATTGGTGAGAGCGGTACTCGCAGTGATTGCCTGCGCTCGGTCCGTGGCCGCAACCGTTGCGTGTCGATCGCGCTTAAGTGCCTGATCCGGCGTAAGGCCCCGGAGTTGCAGGGCGCGCGGATGGTGCCGAGTGCGGCGCGTATCCTCGAGAGCCTGACCACGACCGCCAACAAGGCCGTGCCCTTGGCCATCGGCTGGCACGTCCTGTTCGCCATCGCCGGTCTTTTCCTCCTCGCCGGCTGGAAACCGTCGCGGCGGATTGCGGCAGCGCTGCTGACTCTGCCGCTCATCTCCGTCGGCGTCCTCGCCTGGGCTTTCGACAATCCATTCAACGGAAGCGTCTTCCTCGCCCTGGCACTCGCGCTTCTCGCGGCCAGCGCGCGCCTCGGCGAGGCCAGCATCCGAAGGGGTCCACCGTGGGCGATCAGGTTGGGCGTCCTGATGGCACTGTTCGGCTGGGTCTATCCCCACTTCCTCGAGGCGGGCTCGCCGCTGCGATATCTGTACGCCGCCCCGACCGGTCTCGTCCCCTGCCCGACGCTTGCCATCGTCATCGGCCTCGCGCTCATCGGTGACGGAATCGGCACGGTGCGGTGGTCGGTCCCGCTCGGCACGGCGGGCATCTTCTACGCGCTGTTCGGCACGTTCGGGCTGGGAGTGGGCATCGACCTCCTGCTCCTCCTGGGCGCCGCAGCGCTGATCGTCCGCGCGTCGTGGCCCGTCCGCGTCACGCCTTGAGCACGGCCTCGGAAGCGTCATCGCGTCCCTCGCTGACCTGGATCGGTTGGATCCTCGGCGGGGCGGTGGACCGCCCGCGGTGGTGGAACATGCGCTTCATCGGCCGCTTCATGATCGCCCTTGGCGCCATCAGCTCCGTCTTCGACTTCTGACCTTCGGCATCCTCCGGTTCGCTTTCCGAGCGGCGGCACCTCTGTTCCGCACGGCCTGGTTCGTCGAATCGCTGCTCACCGAGTTGCTCGTCGCGCTGGTGGTGCGGACGCAGCGGCCCTTCTTCGGAAGTCGTCCCGGGCGGCTGGCGAAGCGGCCGTTCTATCGTGCGGCGGCGAGAGAGTCCGGTCTCGCCGCGGGCGCGACGCCTCCGCAATCCGTGCGCCCGCGGGCATCCGGCTCCGCAACTCTTGCCGACGTCCCGAGCGATGGGAGCGATTCGAGCGCTTCTGGCCCCGGTATCCGGATTGCTCAGTCGGATGCGGGCACTGACTGCGCAGACTCGGCCGGCCCCGGGGGAGATCATGAACGACAAGAGCGGCGTCAGGCCGACCGAGCGCCGCCGGCCGCGGGCGAAGGCGCCAACGTCCGGGCGCACGCCGAGCAAGGCGCGCGCCAATCGAATGACGAAGGCCATCGTCCGCGCCCTGGAGCGCGCGGGCTCGCGGAGCGACAAGAGTCCTGCGGTCGCGCGGAAAGGCCTTGCCGTCCCCGACCAGACCATGTGCGGCGGGTGTGGCGCCGTATTCGTGCGCAAGACGTGGCGCCGTTCCTCGCGCCGGCTGCAGGAGGCCATGGTCCAGGGCGCATTGCCGGGGGTCTGTCCCGCCTGCCGCCAGGTCGTCAACCGGCAGGCCTTCGGCCGCGTGATCCTGGAGGGCTCCTACGTGGAACTTCACGCCGTCGAGCTGCTCCGGCGCATCGACAACGTGGCCATGCGCGCGGCATTCACCCAGCCGGAGCGCCGTCTCATCGGCATCGACACCCGCGGATCGACAGTGGAGGTCTTGACCACGTCCCAGAAGCTGGCCCACCGGATCGCGCGCGAGCTGGAGAAAGCGTTCCGGGGCTCCGTCTCGTACCACTGGTCGGACGGGGACGGCCGCCTGCTGGCGACCTGGCATCGAGACCAGTGACGGCCGGATGTGAAGGAGATACAGGACGAGCTCGCCGTCGCGTTCCTCGACGATGCCACGCGCAGCCGGGAGAAGGTCCGACTTCTCTCCGACGGAACGGATGCTCATATCGACGAGGCTGCCGAATGGGAGCCCGCACGCCGACCCTGATCGCGTTGCTCGTCCCGATCGCGGCCGCGGCCCTGGCACGGCGGCCACCGCCGGGGAAGCCCTACCGTGAGATCCGAGAGATCGCGGACACGAGCGGCGCGAGCCTGATCGTCATGGGAATCCACGGGCACAACCCGCTCGAGCGACTCTTCTTCGGCTCCACGACGCTCCACGTGCTGCGGCAGGCCGGATGCCCGGTGCTGACGGTCCGTGGGCCCGCGCCGGAGCAACGGCGATGAGCGACGTCGTCCAGTCGGCTGGGGCTTCGGCTTCCGCGTCGCCGGAAGGAGAGGTCGCCTTTCGCCGGATCCTCTGGGCCTGCGACTTCTCCCCCTGTTCCCTCGACGCCCTGCGGTGGATCCTACCAATCGCGAAGGCGTACGAATCGGAGATCGCGGCCCTCCACGTGATGCCGACCACCGTCCCGCCGGGCGAAGGGCCGTTGTCTTTCACCAATCCCGCCCTGTTGCAGCCTCACCGCCATCACGACGCTTCGGCGGCGCTGGACCGTTACGTCGCTCCCGCCGTCGCGGCGTCGGTGAGGGCGACGGTGACCCTCCGCGAAGGCAAGCCGATCCACGAGATCCTCGACATGGCCGAGCGCCTGCCCGCCGACCTCGTCGTGCTCGGTACCCACGGCCGGTGCGCGTTCGAACGGTCGGTGATCGGGTCGGTCGCCGAGGCCGTGGTCGGACGCGCACCGTGCCCCGTGGTCACCGTTCCCACGTCGGCCGCCCCTGCGTCCGTCTTCGGAATGCCCGGCACCGTGCTGTGCGCCACGGACTTCTCCACCCACGCCACCGCCGCTCTTCTCTACGCGAACTCCATTGCCGCGAAGGGCGGCGCGGACCTCGTTCTCGTGCACGTGGTCGAGCCGGACACGCTCGCGAACGACCGCGAGCGGGTACGAGAGGGCGAGCAGCGCCTCCGCGAGGTCGCGACCGGCGACCAGGTTCCGGGGTGCAACGTCGAGCGCATCGTCGCGTTCGGCAGCGCGGCGCCCGAGATCCTCCGCATCGCGCAGGAGCGGAAGGCCGGCCTCGTCGTCATGGGCACGCACGGGTCACGCACGCTGCACTCGGTCCTCTTCGGGTCCACCGCCCGCCGGGTGATACGGGATGCGCCCTGTCCGGTCCTGTCGCTGCGGCGGACCTGACATGCGCCGGGCCTCGCCATCGATCGCCTGAATCATCCGCTCGACGAGTAATACGGCCTCGGGGCCGTCGATGCGGCGGGGCGGCGCGAGCGCTACGGGCGGAACGACATCATCGAGGTCGCGCGCCGTCCCTGGTGGGATCTCCTCCGGGACACGGTGAGGGCGAACCGGTTGAACGTGTTACCGACGATGGGGCTGATCGGGGGGGGCGCACCATGACCGCGTGCTATCCGCGCGACGCCTCAGCCGCGAGCGCGCGGCCCGCGGCTCCGCCGTGGCGCGGTGGCCGCATTCCGGCGCCTGGGCTTCCCTGGGGCAGGCCTTCCCGTGCGGGATTCCTGGCCGCGGGACTTCCCATCGCCCGCGAGCAGCTTGAGCAGATCCAGGCTGGTCACGATCCCGACGACCCTCTGGTCGCGGACGACCAGGAGGCGGTGAACGCGCCCGGCAATCATCGTCCGCGCCAGGCGGGACACGGGCGTGTCGTCGGGAACGGTGTAGGCCGTCGGCGTCATGATGTCGCGCACGAGTGCCTCGCCCCCTTCGACGTGCAGCTCGCGCATCTCGTCGCTGGTGGCCTCGTCCTCCCAGCCGTGAACGCTGGCCTCGGGATCCGACTCGCTCTGGGCCAGCCCGACTTCGTCCGCTTCGCCTTGCGCGATGTCGGAGAGGGAGACCATCCCCAGCAGCCGGCCGTGGCCGTCCGTCACGGGCGCCCCGCTGATTTCGTTCTCGGTCAGCAAGGTGGCCAGCTCGCGCACGGTGATGTCAGGGCGGACCGCCAGCACCTGCGTGTTCATGACGTCCGAAGCCACTAATTCCTTCATTGCGGGCTCTTCGCGCCTCGGCACGCGGCTCGCGTGCACGGTCGGCGTCACCGGTCAGGATCCAATCCGTGTGCCAACGGCGGTTCGACGGCGATATGGCGGGAAACCGCGGAATCGGCGGTGAACGCGGACGTGCGAGCCGGAGCTCCGCGCATCGCCTGCGCGCACGACACGGCGATCGGCGGTCTTTTGCGCCCCGTACATCGGATCCATGGACGGCCCGCGCATCGCGAGGCGCCCGCGCAACGATGATGGCGGCGGTGCGCTAACTGGCCGCTCGCATCGGTGAGGCGATCCCCGCATTCGCAGTTGCCGGCGGGATGGCGTTTCTCAGCGCCAGATCTCGAGGGATGACGGGATTCGAACCCGCGGCCTCCAGGGCCACAACCTGGCGCTCTAACCAAACTGAGCTACATCCACCGCAGAGGCGCTACGTCGCCGAGGCTGGCGCGCCTGAAGGGATTCGAACCCCTGACCCGCAGCTTAGAAGGCTGCCGCTCTGTCCAACTGAGCTACAGGCGCCGAACGCCGGATTGTAGCATGCAGATAATGGGGGATGGCTCGAACCCAGAAAGCGCCACGAACGTCAAAGGGGCCTTGGGAATGCGTGATTGTCGGAGCCGGCCCCGCCGGCCTCTCCGCCGCCGTCTACATGGGCCGGTTCCGCCGGCGCACTCTCGTCCTCGATTGCGGCGACGGGAGATGGAGCTACGGCCAGATCAACCACAACTATCTCGGCTTTCCGGCGGGCATCTCCGGGATACGCCTGCACGAGCTGGGCCGCGCCCAGGCCGAGCGCTTCGGCGTGGCGTTTCAAGACGCGGAAGTCACGAAGGTCGGGAGGGATGGCCAGGGATTCCGTCTCGCGACGACGCGAGGCGCGCATCGCGCGCGTACCCTGATCTGGGCCGCGGGCGTGCACGACCGGTGGCCGGACTTCGAACGGGCGCGCCGCCTCGTCGGGAGGCACCTGTTCTGGTGCATCGTCTGTGACGGCTGGCGCACGCGCGACCTGCGACTGCTGGTCCTTGGGGACACGGACAAAGCGGTGGGGACGACGCTGCAGTTCCTGACCTACACGGCCCGGGTCACTCTGCTCTCCGACCCGACGCGGGGCCGCCTCTCCTCGCGGGCGCGCGCCAAGCTGACCCAGTGCGGCATCGCTCACACCGAAGGCCGCGTACGCAAGGTCATCACGTCGAAGGAGCGCGTCCGCCGCGTCGTCCTCGACGACGGCCGCACGCTGGAGGCCGACATCCTGTTCAGCCTCTACGGCAGCACGCCGCGCACCGAGCTTCTCCGCGAATTGCCCGTCGGGCTGGACCGCAACGGCCATGTCCGGGTCGACGACAAGAACCGCACGAACCTGCCCGCCTTCTTCGCCGCGGGTGACGTCGACGGCAAGCATGGCCATCAGGTCATCACCGCCGCGGCCGAGGGCGCGATGGCCGCGCAGGCGGCGAACCACGTCCTGTATCCGGCGGCCCAGAGGCTGTAGAGAAACGAAACGAACGCGATCGACTCGGTTAGCAGAATGGAGGTTGTGGCTGGGTCGGCTGTCTCTCTACGACGCCGTCGTCCCGGGAAGTCGCATCGCCATGGGCTCCGGTGACTTCACGTCGGGGGCGCGGCCCGCGCTCAGCGCCGCCCGGCTCCGGTCACGCGCGCGCAAGGCGCGCGCCTCGGACATGAGCTGCAGCGCCCGGGCGCGGCCGGCGCGGCTGGCCGCGACCGCTTCCGCGGCCCGGCGGACCGCGGTCTGCGCCTCGAGCACGGCCACGCGCGCGCGGGCGAGGAGAAGCTGCGCTTCGACTTCGGCCTCCTGATCGTCGGAGAGGCCGGCGAGGGAGACGACCATCGCCGTCTCCGCCACCACGTCGCGCGCCCGCGCCACCGAGGGCAGGGCCTCCGCGTGAGGAAACTCGAAGAGCTTTTCCGTCTCGCGGATCAGCGACTCGACTTCAAGCCACGAAGCGCCCATGCCACCACCCCTTGAGTTCGTTTTGCCCCTGGCGGGCAGTCGCTGACTTTAGATAGCAAAGAGTATATCCTGGCCTATATAATGTCAACAGCGGATTTCGCTTCCCGATGCGGCGTCGTCCCCATTAAATGAAGATCAGGCCCGGCAGCCCCTATCCCCTCGGGGCCACCTGGGATGGCGAAGGCGTCAACTTCGCCCTGTTCTCGGAGAACGGCACCGGCGTCGAGCTCTGCCTCTTCGAAGGATCCAAGGGTAATGACGAGATGGCCCGGGTCCACGTTACAGAGCAGACCGATTTGGTGTGGCACGTCTACATTCCGGGGATCCGTCCCGGCCAGCGCTACGGCTATCGCGTCCACGGGCCGTACGAGCCCGAGCGGGGCCATCGCTTCAATCCGGCCAAGCTGCTCATCGACCCCTACGCCAGGGCGATCGACGGGCAGGTGCGGTGGAACGAGCTGATCTTCGGGTACACGCCGGGTCATCCGGACGCGGACCTCTCCAAGGACGACCGCGACAGCTCGCCCGCCGTGCCGAAGTCGATCGTGATCGACGAGACGGCTCCGATGGTGGACGCGCGCCAGTTCCGCTATCCGTGGAACGGCAGGCCGATCTACGAGCTGCACGTGAAGGGCTTCACCTTCCGCCATCCGGAGGTGCCGGAGGAACTGCGGGGGACGTACTCGGGCCTGGTCTCGCCCCCGGTGATCGCGTACCTGCGCGGACTCGGCGTCACCAGCGTCGAGCTGATGCCGATCCATCAGTTCGTGTCGGACGGCATGCTGCAGGCGAAGGGCCTCACGAACTACTGGGGCTACAACTCCATCGGGTTCTTCGCGCCGGACGTGCGCTACGCGAGCAAGGGCCGGCTGGGCGAGCAGGCGGACGAGTTCCGGCAGATGGTGGACGCGCTGCACAAGGCGGGCATCGAGGTCATCCTCGACGTCGTCTACAACCACACCGCGGAGGGAAACCACCTCGGCCCCACGATCTGCTTCCGCGGGATCGACAACGCCGCCTACTACCGTCTCGAGCCCGACAACCCGCGCTACTACCGGGACTACACCGGCACCGGGAACACGATCAACGTGCGCACCCCCCGCACGCTGCAGCTCATCATGGACAGCCTGCGCTACTGGATCACGCAGATGGGCGTGGACGGGTTCCGTTTCGATCTCGCCTCCTCCCTCGCGCGCGAGCTCCACGAGGTGGACCGGCTGGGCTCGTTCTTCGACACCATCAGCCAGGACCCGACGATCTCGCGGGTCAAGCTCATCGCGGAGCCGTGGGACGTCGGCGAGGGCGGCTACCAGGTCGGCAACTTCCCGCCCCTGTGGTCGGAATGGAACGGCAAGTACCGCGACACCGTCCGCGACTACTGGCGGGGCGCGGAACGGACGCTCGGCGAGTTCGCCTACCGCTTCACCGGCAGCTCCGACCTCTACGAGGGCACCGGCCGCCGTCCCTTCGCGAGCATCAACTTCGTCACCGTCCACGACGGGTTCACCCTCAGCGATCTCGTGTCGTACAACGACAAGCACAACGAGGCCAACGGCGAGGACAACCAGGACGGGGAGAAGGACAACCGCTCCTGGAACATGGGGGTCGAAGGCCCCACCGACGACCCGCAGATCCTTGCCCTGCGCGCGCGCCAGAAGCGCAACTTCCTGGCCACCTTGATGCTGTCGCAGGGCGTGCCCATGCTGGTGGCGGGCGACGAGCTCGGGCGCACCCAGCGCGGGAACAACAACGCCTACAACCAGGACAACGAGATCTCCTGGGTGGACTGGGAGAACACCGATGAGGACCTGCTGGAGTTCACGAAGCGGCTGATCGACATGCGCCGCCGCCATCGCGTGTTCCGCCGGCGCCGCTGGTTCCAGGGTCGGCCGATCCACGGCAGCGACGTCAAGGACGTCGGCTGGTTCCGGCCCGACGGCTCGCCGATGGACGACGAAGACTGGCGCGTCGGGTTCGCGAAGTCCCTCGGCGTGTTCCTGAACGGCGAGCAGATGGACAGCACCAACCCCCGCGGCGATCCGGTGGTGGACGACAGCTTCTACATCCTCTTCAACGCGCACCACGACCGCGTGGACTTCACGACTCCGGGCGAGGAATGGGGGAAGGGCTGGCTCAAGGTCCTCGACACCTTCGACCCCGCGGGGGGCGAGGACTCCTTCGGCGTGCGCGCCCAGGTGCCTGTGCAGGGCCTGTCCCTGGTGGTCCTCCGCCGTGCTCACTGAGCCGCGCGCGACCTATCGGGTCCAGCTCCACAAGGGCTTCGGGTTCGACGACGCCGCCGCGGAAGTCGACTATCTCGACCGCCTGGGGATCAGCCATCTCTACACGTCGCCCCTGCTGCAGGCCGCTCCCGGCTCGACCCACGGCTACGACGTGGTGGACCACTCGAAGGTCAACGCCGAGCTGGGCGGCGAGGCCGGATTCGCACGGCTCGCCGCCACCCTTCGCGCCCGCGGCATGGGCCAGCTCCTCGACATCGTTCCCAACCACATGGCGATCGTGACGCCGCACAACCTCTGGTGGTGGGACGTCCTGGAGAACGGCCCTTCGTCGCGCTACGCCGCCTACTTCGACGTCGACTGGGACCCGCCCGAGGCCAAGCTGCGCAACACCGTCCTGCTGCCCGCGCTGGAGGACCAGTACGGCCGCGTGCTCGAGAAGGCGCTCCTCGGCGTGACGCGGCGGGACGACGGCACCTTCACCGTCCGCTACCGCGACCACGAATGGCCGGTGGCTCCGCGCTCGATCGACTCGCTGCTGGCGGCGGCGGCCGAGCGGTGCGGCTCGGACGAGCTGGCCCTGATCGCGGACGCGCAGGGGCGTCTGGCCTCGTCCACCGCCACCGACGTCGCGGCCATACGCCGCCGGCATCGGCACAAGGAGGTGCTCCGCCAGATGGTGGAGCGGCTCTGCCGCGAGCAGCCGGCGGTGGCGGCCGCGATCGAGGCGGAGATCCAGCGCATCAACGCCGAGGCCGACCTCCTCGATGCCCTGCTCGAGCGCCAGAACTATCGCGTCGCCTTCTGGAAGTCGGCGGCGGGCGACCTCGGCTACCGGCGCTTCTTCGACGTGAACACCCTGGTGGGCCTGCGCGTCGAGGTCGAGCGCGTCTTCTTCGATACCCACGACCTCGTGCTGGGCTGGCTCGACGACGGAACCGTCGACGGCCTGCGCATCGACCATCCGGACGGGATGCGCGACCCCGCCGCCTACCTGTATCGCCTGCGCTCGGCCCGACCGGCGGTGTGGGTCGTCGTGGAGAAGATCCTGGAGGCGGGGGAGTCGCTGCCCGAGAGCTGGCCGGTCGAAGGCACGACCGGCTACGACTTCATGTCGCGCGCGACGGCGCTGTTCGTCGACCCCGAAGGCGAAGGGCCGCTGACCGAGCTCTACGCCGAGCTGACCGGGGAGCCGACCGACTTCGCGGAGGTCCTGCGCGTCCAGAAGCATCGCGTGCTCCGCGACGTCCTGGGCAGCGACCTCAACCGCTTGACCGCGCTGCTGGTCGAGGTCTGCGAGCATCACCGCAACTATCGCGACCACACGCGTCACGAGCTGCACGAGGTCCTGCGCGAGACGATCGCCTGTTTCCCGGTGTACCGGACCTACGTGAGCGCGGAGGCGGAAGGCGCGAGCGCGCAGGACGAGAAGTACGTCGGCGAGGCCATCGCGGCCGTGCGGGCCCGGCGGCCCGAGTTCGACGGGCGGCTTCTCGACTTCCTGCGCGACCTCCTCCTGCGGCGCGTGCCCGGCGACCGGGAGACGGAGTTCGTGTTGCGCTTCCAGCAGGTGACGGGCCCCGCCCTGGCCAAGGGCGGGGAGGACACGGCGTTCTACTGCTACAACCGGCTCGTCGCCCTGAACGAGGTCGGGGGCAGTCCGGACCGGTTTGGACTCTCCGTGCGCGAGTTCCACGAGGCCAGCCAGGCCGCGCAATGGAAGTGGCCGCGCGGCCTGCTCGCCACCTCGACCCATGACAGCAAGCGCAGCGAGGACGTGCGGGCGCGCATCGGCCTTCTCTCCGAGCTGCCCCAGGCCTGGGCCCGCGTGGTGCGGGGCTGGTTCGAGCGCCACGGGCGGCATTGGGGCACGGAGCCGCCGGATCGCAACATCGAATACCTCTTCTACCAGACGCTCGTGGGCGCCTGGCCCATCGAGGAGGGGCGCATCAAGGCCTACCTGGAGAAGGCGGCGCGCGAGGCCAAGGCGCGCACGAGCTGGACGGCGCCCCAGGCGGCGTACGAGGCGGCGCTCCAGGGATTCGTCGGGGGCGTGCTCGCCGACGGCGCCTTCCGGCGCGAGCTGGAAGCGTTCGTGGCACGCCTGAGCGATGCGGCACGGACGATCTCGCTGGCCCAGGTCCTCCTGAAGCTGACGTGTCCGGGCGTCCCGGACATCTACCAGGGCACGGAGCTGTGGGACCTGAGCCTCGTGGACCCCGACAATCGAAGGCCCGTGGACTACGCGCTCCGCCATCGCCTGCTGGGCGAGCTGGAAGGGCTGAAGGTGGCCGCGGTCATGGCGCGCGCCGACGAGGGCCTGCCCAAGCTGTGGCTCATCACGCGAGCCCTGGGCCTGCGGCGCCGGCGGCCGGCGGCCTTCGGCCCGGAGGGCGCCTACACGCCGCTGGCCGTGGAAGGGCCGGCGGCCGACCACGTGGTCGCCTTCAGCCGGGGCGGCGAGGTGGCGACCGTCGTCCCGCGCTTCCCCCTCAAGCGGCGCGGGGAATGGGGCGAGACGCGCGTCTTCGTGCCCGCGGGCGAGTGGCGCAACGAGCTCACGGGCGAGGACGTCCCTGGGGGGGCCGTGCCCGCGGCGCGGCTGCTTGCGAGCTTCCCCGTCGCGCTGCTGGCCCGGCGCGAAGCGAAGTGACTGCTCCGCCCTCCGCCTACTGGAAGATCCGGAAGTGGCCGAGCAGCCACCAGAGCAGGATGAACACGATGATCGTGCTGAAGCAGCCGCCTCCCAACTTCTTGGCGCCGTAACCGGCGGCCACGCCGCGCAGCAGCTTGCTCATGGTGTGTGCTCCTTTTCACGAGGGTAGCAGCCGCGCCTGATGGGAAAGCGGCACCCGGCGGCGAATTCGCGACGCGATCCCGGCGCGCTCAGGCGGAGGCGTGCTCCTCGGCCGGGGTCGCCGTCCAGGGCGGAAGCAGCTTGGCCAGAACCCAGAGGATGCCGAAGGGCAGCAGCATGAGCAGCACGGCCGTGACCAGCCCCTCGCGCGTCGCGAACTCCATCTTGTAGGTGGTGTAGCCGAGGAAGCTCTTCGAGAAGAGCTGGCCGCCGATCACGATGTTCCAGCGCATGGCGAAGATGCCGATCAGGGTCAGCGCGCCCGCGACCGCGTAGAACCCCCGGCGCGCCTTCGCGCTGAGCTCGACCACCTGTACCAGGGCCAGGAGGGCGATGGGGAAGAGGGTGCCGGCCACGATCTGCACGAGGATGTGGGAGGCGTAGAGGCGCGTGTGCACCATGAAGTCGAGCGACTTGAACGACTCGTCCGCTTCGTAGACGCGGTGGAGCAGGTCGAGCATCTCGAGCGAGAAGTCGATGATGAACGCATAAAGAAGATAGCGGGCCACGGTGTCGGCGCAGCGCATGTCCACCGCGACGCCGCGCAGCGCGGAGGTGCCCAGGTAGAGCAGGAGCACCATGGCGATGCCGGACACGATGGCGGAGAAGAGGAACACGATCGGCATGAGAGGCGTGGACCACCACGGATTGGCCTTGATCGATCCGAAGATGAACCCGACGTACCCGTGGAGGAGGAACGCGGAGGGGATGCCGATCAGCGTCACCAGCCGGCCGACCTTGTCGTCCAGGGCGAGGGCTTCCGGGGAGATGTTGCGGGAGCCGAGAGTGAGGACGCGATAGACGATCCCCTTCAGGCCCCGCGTCGTCTCCGCCCCGAGCACGATCTCGCGGCGGTAATCCAGCCAGATCTCCAGCAGGAGCACGACCATCAGGTACCAGAGGTAGACGAAGCCGAACATGGCCATGGCCGAGCTCGTATGCGGCGTGAGGTACATCTCGAACGACCGCTCGGGGTGGCCGAGGTGGAGCTGCAAGGGCAGGGGCGCCACCAGGAGGAAGGCCAGGGCGGTGAGCAGGGCCAGACGGTAGGTCGGCCTGACCGCCTCCACGTTGAAGACGCGCTCCAGCGAGGCGAGGATGAACGCGCCCGCGACGAGGCCGGTGATGAACGGGTAGAGCACGATGAGGACGCTCCACTGCAGCTCCATCTCGTTCGGGTACATGTATCCGTCGACGCCGGGAATGATGCCGCCCAAGTCTGGCCTCCTCTGCCTAGCGCACCGAACCGTCCAGCCCGGCGTAGTAGACCTTCGGGCCGGTCGCCATTTGCGGCTTGAGCACCTGGATGGTGCGCGTGCGCAGGAACTCGTGGACGGGGTCTTTCGGATCCTTCAGGTCGACCAGTTGCCGTGCGCCCGTCGGACAGGCCTCGCAGCAGGCGGTGGTGAGGCCCTTGGTGATGCGGTGGTAGCAGAGGTTGCACTTGTCCGCGGTGTGCGTGCGCGGGTCGATGAACCGGCACCCGTAGGGACAGGCCTGGACGCAGTAGCGGCAGCCCAGGCAGTACTTCTTGTCGATCATCACCACGCCGTCGGGACTACGGAACGTCGCGCCCACCGGGCACACCTGCTCACAGGGCGAGTCCACGCAGTGGTTGCACAGCTTGGGCACGAAGAACGTCTTGCCCGCCGCCGCCACCGCCGCGTAGCGCTCGGGGAATCCGTCGTAGCCGCCGTTGGGCGAGTCCACCTGGGGATGCGCGAGGTTGCCGCCCTCGACGCGGTAGCGCTCGACCCAGGTGCGGAAATAGTAGGGCTCGCGGGGAACGTCGTTCTCCTCCTTGCAGGCCCGCACGCAGTTGCCGCACCCGATGCACTTCTCGACGTCGATGATCATGCCCCACCAGTGCGCGGTGTCGGCGTAGCCGGGAGCGGCGGACGCGCGGCCGGCCAGGACGTGCTCGAGCGCGGCCGCGGCCGTGCCCGTGAGGAGCAGGAACTTGCCCGTTCGCGAAAGGAACTCGCGGCGATCGGTGGCGGTCATCGGGCCCCTCCGAGGGCGGGATCGTGCGCGACGTGACAGTCGAGGCAGGACGCGCCCTCCGGCACGTGGTCCGCGGGCTGGATCTGGGGGAACCGCGAGGGGCGGCCGACGAGGGCGGCATGACACCGCACGCAGAGGGTCCGGGCGTCGGGCCGGGCCGGCTTGATCGAGGGGTCGGAAGCGTGGGCGGCCAGCGGTCCGTGGCAGGCCTCGCAGGCGGGTCCCGCGTGCCTGCCCTTTCGCTTCGTCTCCGCCACATCGGTGTGGCACCCCTCGCAGGTGGCATGGCCCGCGTACGCGCTCGGGCGGTCGCGGTTGTCCGCGAGGGCGCCGGGCCGGTAGTGCCCGAAGGCGCCGAAGTCCTTGGGGACGAGCAGGCGCTGGGCGCCGATGAAGGCCGCGATGCCGCCGAGGAAGAGCGCGCCCACGCGGAGGAGATGCTCTCCGCTCCTCCGGGGCCGCATTCCCGGGCCGTGCACCTCGACGGGCGTCCCTGCCATGCCGATCCCTCCCCTGACGCCGTCAACTGTGTCGCGGAGCGGCGATCGCCGTAAATGAATCAAAGGATTCAATCGCATCGTCCGTCACGCCGGTTTTGCGCGATGGGACGAAACGGGCCCCGGACGGAAACCCGTCCGCCCCGGACGGCGTCCAAGGGACCAACGATGCGCCACCGTGCGCAGGAGGTCCTGATGACGCTGAATTCCACCTTCCGGCCCCCCATTCGCTTTGGGTCAAAGTATTGGGGGCACTGGCCTTCCTGGCCCCCTGGCCACGCGGCTGGTGATGGGCCAGGCCCTCTTCTTGACAGGCCGCGGTAAGCTGGAGAACTTCCCTCGCGCGGTCGAGTTCTTCACGGGGCCTGGGCCTACCGATGCCGGAGCTCAATGCGGCTTTCGTGTATTTCCGCGTCGACCGCGAATCCAATCGCTAGCCGTGGGCATCCAAGAGGGCATGAAGCAGCGTCCGCGTGTCGTGATCCTGGGCGGCGGCTTCGCCGGCATCTACGCCGCGATGGAGCTGGAGAAGGCGGTGGGCAAGGGCGAGGACATCGAGATCGTCCTCGTCAACAAGGAGAACTACTTCGTCTTCCAGCCCATGCTGCCGGAGGTGATCTCCGGGACGATCGGGATCCTCGACGTGGTCAGTCCCATCCGGCGCCTCCTGCCGCGCACCGACCTCCACGTCCGCGACGTGGAAGAGATCGACCTCGAGAAGAAGGTCGTCATCACGAGCCCCGGCTTCCGGCCGCATCCCCACGTCATTCCCTTCGACCACCTGGTGCTGGCCCTGGGCAGCGTCACCGATTTCCGCGGCCTGCGCGGCCTGCCCGAGCACGCCTTCCCGTTCAAGAACCTCGGCGACGCCCTCAACCTGCGCAACCACGTCATTCGCGCCCTCGACGAGGCGTCGATCGAGCGCCACGACGAGACCCTGCGCAAGCAGCTCCTCACCTTCGTGGTGGCCGGGGGCGGGTTCTCGGGCGTCGAGGTCGTGGCCGAGCTCAACGACTTCGTGCGCGAGGTCGCGCGCAGCTACCCGGGCCTCGACCCGCGCGAGATCCGCATCGTCCTCCTGCACGCGGGGGAGCGGATCCTCCCCGAGGTCGCGGAGCGCCTGGCCCTGTTCGCGCAGGACATCCTCATGCGCCGCGGCGTCGAGATCCGATTCGAGACCGTCCTGGAGGCGGCCACGGGAGACGCGGCCATCCTGCGCGGGGGCGAGACCATCCCCACCAAGACGCTCGTCTCGACGGTGCCGTCCTTCCCGCATCCGCTCCTGGAAGCGCTGCCGCTGGCCAAGGGCAACAACCGGCGCCTGCTCGCCAACCGGCACCTCCAGGCGGAAGGCCGGACGGACGTCTGGGCGCTCGGCGACTGCGCGGTCGTGCCCCAGGCGGACGGTACGCCCTCACCGCCCACGGCCCAGCACGCCATCCGGCAGGCCGTGGTCGCCGCCCACAACATCGTGGCCACGTTGCACGGGCGCCCACTGCGCACCTTCGACTTCAAGGGCCTGGGCAAGATGGGTGCGCTCGGACATCGGTCGGCCATCGCCGAGCTGCCGGGTGGGATCAAGGTCTCCGGCTTCCTGGCCTGGTGGATCTGGCGCAGCATCTACCTGGTGAAGCTGCCGGGTTGGGGGCGCCGGCTGCGCGTGGCCTCCGCCTGGAGCCTCGACCTGCTGCTGCCGGCGGAGCTGGTGCAGCTCAAGCTCGGCGGCTCGCGCGGCGTCAGCCAGGAGCACTTCGAGCCCGGCCAGGACGTCTTCCGCCAGGGCGATCTCGGCGATCGCGTCTATCTCGTCATGAGCGGCCAGGCGGAGGTGTGGCGCTCCGTCGACGGCGTGGAGGAGTGTCTCGGCCAGCTCGCGCCCGGAGACTGGTTCGGGGAGATGGCGCTGCTCAACGAGACGACGCGCGGCGCCACCGTGCGCTGCACGAAAGCGATGGACGCCCTGATCCTGCCCAAGAGCGAGTTCAGCGTCCTGGCCGCGAACCTGCCCGATCTGCGCCGCAGCTTCGAGCGGGTGATGGAGGGGAGGCGCGGAGGCGCGGGCACGGGCGGGAGGCGCGATTCCGTATGACCACGAATGATCCCGGGCGCGCCCCGGCGCCTGTGCTACGGTTGGCGCACGGCGGGGGCGGTGAGCGACTCGAAGGGAGTGACCGGACCGACGGAGGAGGCGCTCGTCGCCGGCCTCAAGCGGCGCGACCCCTCCGCCTGCGAGGCCATCGTGCGCACGCACGGACCGGGGCTGCTGGCGGTCACGCGGCGCATCCTGCGCCACGAAGAGGACGCCCGTGACGCGGTACAGGACGCGCTGCTCTCCGCCTTCCGCTCCGCGGACCGTTTCGCGGGCGCGGCCCGCCTCTCCACCTGGCTGCACCGGATCGCGGTGAACGCGGCCCTCATGAAGATGCGCGCGCGACGGCGGCGGCCGGAGGAGTCGATCGAGGACCTCCTGCCCGGGTTCCTCGAGGACGGCCATCACGTGCGCGGGCCCGACGAATGGTCGGCCCCGCCCGATGCGCTGCTCCAGACGCGCGAGAACCGCGACTTCATCCGCGGCTGCATCGACCGGCTGCCCGAGGACTACCGGACCGTGCTCGTGCTGCGGGACATCGAGGAGCTGGACACGGAAGAGGCGGCGCGCGCGCTCGACCTCACGGTGGCGGCGGTGAAGACGAGACTGCACCGCGCCCGCCAAGCCCTGCGCGGTCTCCTCGCCGACCGTTTCGAGATGGCGCGGCCATGATCCCCTGGATCACCTGCCGGGAGGTCGTGGACTTCCTCGACCGCTATCTCTCCGGCGGCCTCGACCCGGACGCGGTCGTCCGGTTCGAGCGGCACCTGTCGGAGTGCCCGCCCTGCGTCGCCTACATGCACACGTACCAGTCGGCGGCCGCGGTGAGCAAGGCCCTCCTCGCGGACGAGGAGGACGTTCCCGGGGGCGTCCCCGAGGACCTCGTGCAGGCCATCCTGCACGCCCGGGCCGCGGACAAGGGATGAGCGAAAGCCGAAGCCTCACCGAGCGCTACCGCAGTGGCCGCAATTTCCTGACGCCTCACCCGGCGGAGGCCTACCCCGGCCTGCGCGTCGTGAAGCCAGGACCGCAATGGTCGGCGTCGCTCATCGTGCCCGCGGATGGGCAGACGGTGATCGGACGCGGGGGAGAGCGCGTGCTCGCCTACGTCACTCCTGCCGGCGTGCGCGCGGCCGGCTTCGAGCTGGGGGCTGGCGATCAGGCGCGCATGGTCGAATGGGACCTGCCCGCTTCGCTGGTGGAGTGGGAAGTCGCACGTGCGCCGCGCGCCTAGCGGGCGGCTCCGCAGCACATGCACGCGATGTCCCTCCTCCGGACCGCGGCCCTTGCCCTCGCCCTCGCGCTCGGAGCGGCGGTCGTCGGCCCTTCGGCGGCGAATGCGGCCGAGGTCCGGCTCGACGGGTTCCTCTTCGGCCGCGGCCTGCTCGTGGACGGTCCGCCGTCCTGGCTGGACTCCGGCTTCGGGAGGTTCACGGAGCCGGGCCGCGGCGAGAGCCATCGCGAGTTCGCCCGGTCGGGGAAGGGCGAGGCGCAGGCTCGCCTCGAGTGGTCCCCGACGCTGCTCTGGCGGGTGCGCGTGCAGGCCCTCGCGCGCTACGAGCCCAGCGCCGGGCATCGTGGGCACGCGGGGGTGACGGAGGCGCTGGTCGAGCTGCGTCCGGAGCTGACGCCCACGACCGCCCTGCGCTTCCGCCTGGGAACCGTGTTCTTCCCGACCTCGGGCGAGAACATCCGGCCGCTCTGGTCTTCGCCGTTCACGCTGACTCTGTCCGCGCTGGACACCTGGATCGCGGAGGAGTTGCGCCCGACCGCGCTGGAGGCGACCCTCGTGCGCAAGGGCCGCTCCCCCGATCGCGAGATCGAGGTCGGGGGGGCAGTGCTCGCGGGCGCGGACACCTCGGGAGCGCTCCTGGCCTGGCGCGGCTGGACGCTGGGTGACCGGCTGGTCACCCTCGGGGAGCGCGTGCCGCTGCCTCCCTTGGCGTCGTTCGAGACCGGGGGCGGCTTTGCGGGGCAGCGCCGCGGGACGACGCCGACGGCGGAGCTGGACGGGCGCCCGGGATGGATGGCGCGGGCGCGCTGGTCGCACGGCGCGCGAGCCGCCGTCCAGGTCTGGGCGCTCGACAACGCCGGCGATCGGCGCCTCCATCGCGGGCAGTACGCCTGGCGCACGCGGCTGGTCGCCGCGGGCGCGACCCTGTCCGCGGGCCCGCGCCTGACCCTCGTCACCGACGCCATGATCGGGCGCTCGGGGATGGGGCCCCTCGGGGAAGCGCACGTGGACAACGACTTCCGGACCGCGTACGTGATGGCGTCCCTCGGCGGCGCGCGCGCGCGCCTCTCCGCGCGCTACGACGTCTTCCGCAACGTCGACCGCGACCGCACCGCCGAGCCCGACGACGACGACGGGCGGGCCTGGACGGCGGCGGTGCTCTGGTCGCCGATCGACCGTCTGCGGCTCGCCCTCGAGGGCGTGCGCATCACGGGCCGGCGGGCGGCGTCGGCGCCGCCGGCGACGGGCGGCCGGCGCCTTCAAGGCGAGATGCGGGTGAGGTTCTAAGCGGCTCAACCGCGCGCGGTTTGTGTCCGTTGGGCGCCGACTCTTGGAGCTCAAACATTTCTCTTCCCCTGCTCCCCGGTTTTGACATACTACGGCCCGTCGGGAGGGGCCCCATGACAGAGCCGAACGCCGGACGCCGGTCACGCATCGTGGTGCTGGGTGGAGGATTCGCCGGCATCTACACCGCCATGGAGCTGGAGAAGGCCATGGACGGGCGCGACGACTTCGAGGTCGTCCTCGTCAACAAGGAGAACTACTTCGTCTTCCAGCCCATGCTGCCGGAGGTGATCTCCGGCACCATCGGGATGCTGGACGTGGTGAGCCCGATCCGCCGCCTCCTCCCGCGCACCGACCTCCACGTGCGCGAGGTGGAGTCCGTGGACCTGGAGCGCAAGATCGTGGTCTGCAGCCCCGGCTTCCGCGCCCAGCCGCACGTGGTGCCCTTCGACCACCTGGTGCTCGCCCTGGGCAGCGTCACCGACTTCCGTGGGATGCGCGGCCTTCCCGAGCATGCCTTCCCGTTCAAGAACCTCGGCGACGCCCTCAACCTGCGCAACCACGTCATTCGGGCCATGGACGAGGCGTCGATCGAGCGCCATGACGAGCGCCTGCGCAAACAGCTCCTCACCTTCGTGGTGGCGGGCGGGGGCTTCTCGGGGGTGGAGGTGGTGGCGGAGCTCAGCGACTTCGTCCGCGCGGTCGCGCGCAACTATCCCGCCCTCGATCCGCGGGAGATCCGCATCGTGCTCCTGCACGCGCAGGACCGCATCCTGCCCGAGGTCGAAGAGAGCCTCGGCCTGTTCGCGCAGAGAATCCTCATCAAGCGAGGCGTGGAGATCCGGTTCAACACCATTCTGGAGGCGGCTTCCGGGGAGGAGGCGATCCTCAAGGGGGGCGAGCGCATCCCGACCAAGACCCTGGTCTCGACCGTTCCCGCCTTCCCGCATCCCCTCCTGCAGGGTCTGCCCCTGCCCAAGGGCGCGAGCGGCAAGCTCCTGTCCACTCCGCAAGGGAACGTGGAGGGCCAGACCAGCGTGTGGGCCCTGGGCGACTGCGCGATCCTGCCCATGGTGGACGGGAAGCCCTCGCCGCCCACGGCCCAGCACGCGATCCGTCAAGGGGCCGTGGTCGCGCACAACATCGTGGCCACCCTCCGTGGCCAGCCCCTGCGCCGCTTCGAATTCCTCGGGCTCGGAAAGATGGGATCGCTGGGCCGTCACTCGGCGGTGGCGGAGCTGCCCGGCGGGATCAAGATCTCCGGCTTCCTGGCCTGGTTCTTCTGGCGCAGCGTGTACCTCATGAAGCTTCCGGGCTGGGGCCGCAAGGTGCGGGTCGCCTCCTCGTGGGCCCTCGACCTCCTCCTGGCGCCGGAGCTCGTGCAGCTCAAGCTCGGGGGGTCGGGAGGCGTGACCCAGGAGCACTTCGAGCCCGGGCAGGAGGTCTTCCGTCAGGGCGATCTGGGCGACCGCGTGTACGTCATCCTCAGCGGGGCGGCGGAGGTGTGGCAGAAGGCGGATGGCCGCGTCCGGCCGCTGGGCCGTCTGGGGCCGGGCGATTGGTTCGGGGAGATGGCGCTCCTCAACCAGACGACGCGCGGCGCCACCGTGCGCTGCGTCGAGGCCATGGACGCCCTGAGCCTGCCCAAGCGGGACTTCACGGTCCTGGCCGCCAACCTGCCCGAGCTGCGGGAGACCGTCGGCCCCTGAGATCGACCGCGAAGGTTCGACCTCAAACGGTACCGTTCGTCCTCAAAAAAACAGGGGTTGCCCCTTCCCCTGGACCACTGGTACAGTCTCGGCCGCTCCCTCAGGCCATCATCCGGGTCCGGGCGGGTCCGATCCGAAGATTACGGAGGCGTGGCGTGCACGAGTTGGCCCTTGTCCCATTGTTCGAGCGGTTGAGCGCCGGCGAGCTCGAGAAGCTGGAGAAGCTGACCAGCCGCAAGCGATTCCCGTCCGGTACCGCCGTCTTCTTCCAGGACGACCCGTCCGATTCGCTCTACGTCGTGCTGTCCGGCTCGGCCAAGGTGTTCCGCACCTCCGAGGACGGCCGCGACCGCATCATGACGACCCTGCGCGCCGGCGACGCCTTCGGCGAGCTGGCCATGATCGAGGGCCAGCCGCGCTCGGCCACCGTGCAGACCCTCGAGGAGACGGAGCTGCTCTCGCTCTCCCGCAAGGACTTCGAGCGCTTCGCCAGCGAGCATCCCGACTTCCTCTACAAGCTGCTCCAGTCGATGTGCGAGCGGGTCCGGAAGATCAACGAGGACGTCCTCGATCTCTCCTTCAAGGACGTCCCCTACCGCGTGCTCCGCCTGCTCTCGCAGCTCGTGACCCGCCACGGCGAGAGCGGGCCCGACGGCTGGCGCATTCGCATGCCGCTCTCCGTGCGCGACCTCTCCTCGATGGTGGGGTCGAACACGGAGACGGTGGGGCGTCTCCTGGACCGTTACGAGAGCGAGGGCCTCGTGCGCAGGCAGGGCGCGAACTGGGTGATCCCCGACCAGGGCGCCCTCACCCGTGCCCTGGAGTACGCGTCCGCGGAATCATGAGTGCCCGCCTTCGCACCGCCCTGGCCGCCCTCCTCGTCCTGCTCGCGCCCTCGTTCGCCTCCGCCCACGAGCGCTTCATCCGGCACGACCTCAAGCACCGGATGCAGGACTGGTTCTTCGGTCGCGATCCCGGCGCCATGCTGGGCATGAACCCGAACATGTTGCACATCGGGCTCCTGGTGACGGGGCTGCTGGCCGTCCTCCTCGCGATCTGGTTCCTGCGCGAGTCCCTGGACGAGGTGGTCCGCTACAAGATCCTGAGCCGCCTGCGCGGGGGAGTGCAGCGCACCCTCCACAACCTGGCCGCGTTCATCACGGACAAGCCGGTGCGCATCGGCTGGTTCTACGCCCTGGGCGAGTGGTCGGTGATCATGTTCCTGCGCAGCCCGGCCCTCGTGCTCATGTACTCGGCCACCAACGACTCGCTGGTCATGCCGAGCTATCCCCTGGAGCCCTCGTCCGCCATCTACTTCAAGTTCCTGCAGGCGCTGCTGGCCGCGCTCATCTTGACCCAGACCCTGCTCCCGCTCTGCGGCGCGCTCATCGTGGGCACCTGGCTGTACCTGTTCCGGTGGGGTCCGTTCGTGGCCGTGGACGCCCTGCCCGTGATCACGGTGGCTGTCGTGTACCTCACCGCGCCCTGGCAGTCGCACAAGCTGGCCATCACCCGGCTCAATGCTCAGCAGGCGCGCTGGGTGCGCATCATCCTCGGCTTCGCCTTCCTGGTGCTCGGCTGGATGAAGGTCTACAACCACGACCTCACGGCGGGAGTGGCCGACAACTATCCCGGCGTCATGAACGACCCCTTGGTGGCCATGTTCGCCATGGGCACCGACCCCGCGCTGCACCGCGAGACCTGGGTCATCTCCTTCGCGATGGCCGAGGTCATGAGCGGGTTCATGCTCATGACCGGCATCTTCACGCGCTTCTGGGCCTGCATGATGCTCTGGGTCTTCACCAAGCTCATGCTCATCGACTTCGGCTGGGACGAGATCCCTCACATCTACGTGATCGGCGCGCTGCTGGCCGTCCTGACCTCCAACGACCTGCGCACCGAGTTCGACATCGTGCAGAAGACGGAGCGCGCCATGCGCGGCGACCAGCCCCTGCGGCGCCTCGCGCTGGTGGCGGTGTCCTCGGTCGTCATCGCCGTCGTCGCGATCCTACCCATCCTGTGGGGCCTCACTTTCTCCGACCGAGCGATGCTGAGACCATGACAAGGTTCAAACTGGCGACTCGTACCCAGATGATCGTGATGACCATCGTCTGGCTGGGCGTCCTCATCGCCATCGACTACTGGAAGAACCCGCACCTGCGGGCGGCGGAGCGCATGGCGCAGAAGGCGCCCGGGGCCGCCCTCAGCCTCTGGGTCAACCACCTGTGCTGCACGGGCTGCCTGGGCGAGGTGCGCGACGCGCTGGCCGCCCTGCCCTGGGTCGACGCCGAGCAGATCCATCCGCGCCAGAACGTCATCTCCCGCGAGCAGGCGGACGAGCACCCGACGCCTGCCTCGGATTACGGCGGCTGGGTGGACGTGGGCGTCACGAACATCGCCGCCATCGACTTCGTCGAGATCGACCGCGCCCTGCGCGACAAGGG
>WNGB01003671.1_pt1 | contig 29389 bp, 23 predicted proteins | sample 5400681 | NCBI WGS metagenome assembly WNGB01 (sample SAMN13153367, study PRJNA577476) | soil metagenome | isolation source: 115 cm soil or saprolite under grassland replicate 2 | place: USA:California | collected 2016-06-15
TCGCTCGCCCGGCGCCACGCGACAGCCCTCCTGGAAGCGGTGGCGCGCGCCCTCGCGCTCACGGAACGCGACCTGCCGCGGCTCGAGCGCGCGGCGCGGCACGCCAAGGATCCCGATTTCGACGCCCGGGTCGACCGGCTCAAGGCGGTGCGGAACCGCGTCGCGGCGCAGCTGGGGCTCGAGCCCGGCGTGTTGTGCGGCCGGACAACGCTCGAAGCGGTGGCGCGTGCCCGGCCGAAAGACCGCGCCGGGCTCGCCCAAGTGTGGGAGGTCCGGCGCTGGCAGATCGACGTGCTGGGGGACGCGATGCTCGAGGCGCTGCGCTAGAACCCCATCATCGCGCGGACCTTCGCTTCGATCTTTTCCGGGGTCCAGTAGGGCTCCCACACGATGTCGATGTTGACGTCCTTCACGCCCTCGAGCGCCCGCACGGCTTTGTGGGCGTCGTTCGTGATCATCGGTCCGGCGGGACAGCCGGGCGACGTCAGGGTCATCTGGATGCGCACGTCGCCATCGTCGACCTCGACGTCGTAGACGAGGCCAAGGTCGATGATGTTCAAGTCGAGCTCGGGGTCCTTCACCTGGCGCAGCGCCTGGCGGACCACGTCGGAGTTCAATACGGCGCTCGTCACTGCCACCTCCTTCAGGCGAACCTAGCGGGGCGGCACGCCGCGCACCAGACAGCGCCGCCGCCGCGCGATCCACGCATAGGCGCGCCGTGCCAGCGGCAGTGCCCCCGGCACGCGGAACAGCGGCGCGATCCAACCCTTCCCCGGCAGCAGCCGCAGCAGCTCGGGCACGGCGTCCGCGCCCGCGTAGACGCGGCCGCCGGGGAGCACCAGGTGCATCGCCGCCGCGAGCGCGGGCAACTCGATCTGGAAGCGCGCCACCGCCGCTCCGTCCTGAAACGGCACGAACCGCAACACCTGTTCCCGATCCCAGCGCCGCAGCAGGTCGACCGCTTGTCGGCACAGGCCACACTCCCCGTCGTAGATCAGGGTGGGCCCGTCAGCGCGCATCGGCGGCGCGCGCGGCGGCGTCTGCCACCCGGCCGCGGACCTCCTTTAAAACGGTGAACGAGGCGCGGGCGCGCGGGGCGTACGAGCGGTTGGTGAGAAGGAGCACGAACAAGCCGCGGTCGGGATCGATCCACAGCGACGTGCCGGTCCACCCGGTGTGCCCGTAGCTGCGGGGACCGAACAGCGTGCCCGCGCTCGACACCGTCTCGCCCGTCGGCAGCGCCTCCCACCCTAGGGTCCGCGCGCTGACGCCGCGCCGCGCCGGTACCGCCACCGCGGTGAACGCGCGCACTGTCTCGGCCTTGAGGAGCCGCGGCCCCTGCGGGAGGCCCCCCTCACCCAGCATGAATTGCGCAAACCGGGCGACATCCGCCGCCGTGGCGAACAGGCCGGCGTGCCCGGCCACGCCGCCGAGCTTGGCTGCGTTGGGATCGTTCACTACCCCGGCGACCGGGTGACCGCGCCACACACCGGTGGGCGCGATGCGGGCCACGAGCCGCCGCCCAGGCCGGAACACCATGTGCTCGAGACCCAGCGGCCTGAACACCTCGCGCGCGGCAAACACGTCCAGTGGCGCGCCGCCCGCCCGCCGCACGATCTCCCCCAGGAGGATCGCGTTCAGGTCCGAGTAGACCATCCGCGCGCCGGGGGGCACGAGCGGCGTCGCCGCCAGCACCATCTGTAACGCCTCGGCGGAATCGCGCGCGGCTCGGTACAGGGGCAGCGTGGCGCGCAGCCCGGACGTGTGCGTGAGCAGGTGACGGACGGTCACGTCGGCCGTGCCCGCGCCGGCGAACTCGGGTAGATAGCGCCGCACGGGGGCGTCGAGCTGCACCCGGCCGCGCTCGACGAGGAGCATCAACGCGGTCGTGGTAGCGATGACCTTCGTCAGCGAGGCGAGATCCCAGAGCGTACTGTCGGCGTCCACGGCGGCGCTCGCGGCCGACCAAGTGAAGCGCCCATAGCCCTTGGCGAACAGGATGGTGTCACGGCGCCCCACGACGAGGGCGGCGCCGGGGTAGGCGCCCCGCTCAATGCCGTCGAGCACGAGAGGATCGAAAGTGGCGGCGTCGAACGAGGCCGGCGGGGGGGAGGGGGAGCTTCGGCCGACCGACCCCTGCACCAGGACTGCCACCAGCAGCGCCGCTAGGACCAAACGCCCGGAATGCGCCGGCTGCAGGACGGGCAGCGCCCCTCGGCCCCGATCCGCTGCCGCTTGATCACGTAGCCGTAGCGCTCGATGAGGAGGTCTCCGCAATCGGGGCAGTAGGTGTGCTCCCAGCGGCCCACTCGGCCCGGGAGGTTGCCCGCGTAGATGAACTTGAGCCCGGCCTTCGCCCCGATCTCGCACGCCCGCACCAGGGTCGCGGCCGGTGTGTCGTCGGGGTCCGTCATCTTGTAGTCCTTGTGGAACGCCGTCACGTGCCAGGGGATCTCGGGCGACACCGACGCGATGTACTCCGCGGCGCGCGTAAGCTGCGCGTCGTCGTCGTTGAAGCCCGGCACGATGAGCGTCACGATCTCGAGCCAGAAGCCGCGCTCGTGGACCATCCGCACCGCGTCGAGGACGTGCTGCAGCACCCCGCCGAGCTCGCGGTAACGCTTATCCTCCATCGCCTTGAGGTCGATCTTGTAGCAGTCGGTCCAGGGTCGGATGTAGTCGAGCACCTCGGGCGTCGCGTTGCCGTTCGAGATGAAGGCGGTCTTGAGCCCTCGCGGCCGGGCCACCTTGAACACGTCCAGCGCCCACTCGGCCGTGATGAGCGGCTCGTTGTAGGACGAGCCGACCATGCGCGCGCCCTGGCGCAGCGCCAGGCGCACGAGGTCGTCCGGGGTGAGATCGGTCGGCAAGACGCCGGCGGTGTCGTCGCGCAACGCCTGCGACGTCAGCCAGTTCTGGCAGTAGCCGCAGTGGAAGTCGCACCCCAGCATGCCGAACGTGAGCGTATCGCTCCCGGGGAGGCAGTGAAAGAACGGCTTCTTCTCCGTGGGATCGCATTGCAGCGCCGCGACGTAGCCGGCGGGGACGAGCAACGTCCCTTCCTTATTGAAGCGGACCTTGCAGATGCCGCGGCGGCCCGGTTTCACGAGGCAGCGGTGCCCGCAAGCGTAGCAGCGGACCGCGCCGTCCCCCCCCTCGACCTTCTCGACCAGCTCGCCCTCGCGCACCCGCGAGTCCAGCACCTGCGCCAGGCTGGCGGCCCCGCCGTCGGGGGGGGCCGCGTGGGTCAGGAACGACACGATGCCGCGGCGGGAGGGCATAGGACGCTCAGCGGAGGTCCCCCGGGGTCAGCTCATACAGGAGGAGCACGGTGCGCACGTCGCGGTCGGACAGCTCCCGGACCTTGGCGGTGGGAAACATGAGGTCGGTCGAGTCGGCCGAGTGATCAAGCCCCAGCACATGGCCGAACTCATGCTCCGCCACGACCCGGATGTCGTCCACGTCCATGGCCCGGCCCTTGGGATCGAAGGTGGCGAGGGTGACGACCGCCGACTGGATGCGGCCGTAGCGATCCCAGGTGAGGTCGGTCTGGCCGGTGCGCTCGATCTCGAACTGGGGTTTCCAGCGGACCACGACCTCCGCGCTGGCCGAGTCATTGGTGAAGTCGAACCGCACGGGGACGCCGGCGGAGGTCCACAGGCCGCACGCCCGCCGGATCGCGTCGAGGAAGGCGGGCTGGAAATTCGCGGCGTAGGTGGGCGCGAACCACACGCGCACCGGCGACGTGGCGCGGTCATCCCAGCGGCGCAGCATCGAGTCCTGGGTCACCGACGGCATCTCGTTGAGGTACGTCGAGCCGGCGCTCAACCGGATGCGGCGTCGTGTCTCGGCGCGAGCCAGGAGGTCGATGTAGGTGGGCTCGTTGCTGGACGGCGGTGTGACGGGCGCCGCGGGCGCGGCACTGCCCTGCGAGCTGGAGCTGGGCGGGGCGGTGGTCACCACCACCTCGGTCGTGACCGGGCGGGGCGGGCGCGGTGCGGGACGAAACGCGTCCCACAAGACGAACAGCGCGAGCAGCACCGCCGCCGCCGCGATGAGACCAGAGAGCCGCCGTTCGATCATGCGCGCAATATGCTCGCGCGTGGGCTCGCGCCGCTAGCTTTGGTGCGGCGGCGTCTCTATGATTGTGACCTGCTTATGCTTGGACGGTAGGTGTTCACCTTACCCGCGAGGCCCCTCATCCGCTGGCGCGGCTGGGTCATCGCGGCGTGGGCGGCGCTCGCGCTGCTGTTCGCGCCGCGGGCGACCCACGTCCAGCGCGTGCTCGCCGTGCGGGGCGCGCTCGTGGAGGCCACTGAGTCGGCGCGGGCCAACCAGCTCATCAAGGGCGCTTTCCCCGACCCCATCGCCGACTACGTGGCGATCGTCGTGCACGGGCCGGTGGCCTGGACCCATCCGGCGTTCGAGACGGTGCTCGATTCCCTGTCGGCCACGGTCGCCCGCCGCTCCTACGTCAGCCAGGTGGTGTCGGTCCGCACGATCGGCGAGTCGACGTTCGTCAGCAAGGACCGGCGGACCACCTTTCTCATCGCGGCCCTCACACCCAGCAGCACCAGCGACCTGACGCGTACCGTCGTGCCGGAGTTGCGGGACATCGTGGGTGAGTCGCTGACGCGCGTCCCCCGCGGCGACGAGTTCGACGTGATGGTCACCGGCAACCCCGCGCTCGATTACGACGTGCGCGCGATCAGCGCCGAAGACACGGCGCGCGCCGAAGGGCACGTCGTGCCGCTCACGCTGGCCGTGCTGGTCCTCGCCTTCGGGGCGCTGGTGGCCGCCACCCTGCCCATAGTGGTCGGGGTCCTCGCCATCACCATCGCGCTTGGCCTCGTCACCGTCGCGGCGCAGTTCCAAACCATGTCGGTGTTCGTGCTCAACATCACCACGATGGTCGGCCTGGGGGTCGGCATCGACTACTCCTTGCTCGTCGTCACCCGGTTCCGCGAGGAGCTGAACCGCGGACTCTCGCCGGCCGACGCCGCCGTGCGGACGATCGAGACGGCGGGCTCGGCGGTGGTGACATCCGGCCTCACGGTCGTCGTCGGGTTCGCCGCGCTCACGACGACCCCCCTGACCGAGACCCGGTCGGTCGGGATCGGTGGGCTGCTCGTCGTCGGGGTGGCGGTGTTGCTGGCCACCACGTTCCTGCCCGCGGCGCTCGCGGTCCTGGGCCGGAACATCGACCGCCCCAAGTGGCTGGCGGGGCCGCTGGCGAAGATCCACGCGCCCGGCGGCTGGGAGCGGTGGGCCCGGTGGCTGGGGCATCGGCCTTGGCGGGCCATCGCGGGCGGCGGGATCGCCGTCGCGGTGCTCACCCTGCCCCTCACGAAGATCCGGATCGGCCTGCCGGCGCGGAACTGGTTCCCGCCGCAGTCGGAATCGGGCCAGGGACTCGCGGCCTTGCGGGAGATGGGGGCGAGCGGCGTGATCCAGCCGCTGCGCGTCGTGGTGCAGCTGCCCGAGGGACAATCGGTGCTCGCGGGGCGGCGGCTGCCCGGGCTCAAGGCGCTAAGCGATTCGTTGCGGCGTGACCCCCGCGTGCGCGAGGTGCGGGGCGTCGCCACCTTCCGGCCCGGCCTCTCGACGTTGCAGCTGCTCATGTTCTACAGCGATCCGCAGGCCGTGCGCGACCGCTACCCCGCGTTCCTCAATGCCTACTTGAGCGCCGACCGCCGCACCACGCTGCTCGACGTCATCGCGGCCGACACCGTGTCGCTCACCGGCATGATGGACCTGACCCGGCACGCGCGCCGTGTGATCGCCGGCGGCATCCGGGGGCTGCAGGGCGCGGAGGTGGTGGTGGGCGGGTTCGCGGCGTCGAGCGTGGACCTGCAGCACGATCTGCTGGCCCGGCTTCCCGGCATCGTGGGGATGATTCTCGGGGCGACGGCGATCATGCTGTTCATCGCGTTCCGCTCGCTGCTCGTGCCCCTCAAGGCCGTGGTGCTGAACTGCATCTCGGTGAGCGCCGCCTTCGGCGTCACGGTCCTCGTCTTCCAGCATGGCTACGGCGGGGGCCTGTTCGGGCTGGAGGGTCCCACCGAGGCAATTTTCGTGGTCGTCCCGGTGCTCGTGTTCGCCACCGTGTTCGGCTTGTCGATGGACTACGAGGTGTTCCTCCTCACGCGCGTGAAGGAGGTCTTCGATAAGACCGGGCGCAACGACCACGCCACCATGGAAGGGCTGTCGGCGACTGCCTCCACCATCACCTTCGCCGCCCTGATCATGATCATCGTGTTCGGGAACTTCGCGTTCACCCGCGTACTCGCCGTGCAATTCATCGGTTTCGGCCTGGCGATGGCGGTACTGCTCGACGCGACGCTGATCCGCATGGTACTGGTGCCGGCCATCATGCACATCGCGGGCCGATGGAATTGGTGGCCGGGCGTGCGTGCGCCCAAGCTCGAAGCCGGAGATGCGGAATAGGGGCCTAGGCGCCTAGCTGCTTCAGCTTTTCCCCCCACAGATCCCAGTGCCACGCCGGGACGCGCTGCCCCGTGCGGGGATCCTTGAGCGGCTTGTACTGCAGCCACGCGGCGTGGAGCCCGAGGGTACGGCCCAGCGCCAGCAGGCGCTCCCGGTCGGCGCTCACCACGTGGGCCATCGGCTGCCCGCGCAGCGCGTGGCGATGCAACCAAACGCCGCCGTCGAGGGCGAAACACATGCCCTCGCGGCGGCGTGCGAACTCGCGGAGTTCAGGCCCTACTGGCAGACGATGTGGCCGTCCGTACTAGCCGGGGGAACCGGCGGCACGGACCCGCTGAACAGGGCGCACGTCTTTCCCGGCGGGGGCAGATTGGCGTGCGTCGTCGAGGCTCCCCAACCCGTTCCATTCACCGTCGCGAACGTGATCGTCACGCCCGACGATGGTTGGAAATTGTTGAGCGCCACGAGGCTCGCGGTATAGGTCGTATAGTCGTAGAAATACGCCTCTTCCGCCGTCGCCAGGTTGCGGAGATCGGACTTCATCTGCGCGACGTACGTCTTCTCCTTCGTATTCGCGAACTTCGGAATCGCGATGGCGGCCAAAATGCCGATGATCACCACCACGATCAGCAGCTCGATCAGTGTGAAGCCACGCGAATGCACAGCCATACCCTCCGGGCGCCAAAGGGCAACGCCCTATTGTGGGTAACAAGCCCCTTTCCTGCAAGAGGCGTGCTATCCCTTGGCGTCGACCCAATTCGTGCCAGCACCGATACTTACGACCAGCGGCACCCGTAATTGGGTCACCCCCTCCATCTCGCGTTTCACCACATCCGCCGCAGCGGCCCGTTCCCCCTCGGGGACCTCGAATACCAGCTCGTCGTGCACCTGCAGCACCATGCGCGTCGCCAGGTGCGCCGCCCGCAGGGCGGCGTGGATCCGGATCATCGCGATCTTGATGAGGTCGGCGGCCGAGCCTTGCAGCGGCGAGTTGGTGGCGAGGCGCTCCCCAAGGGAGCGGACGTTGAAGTTCTTGTCCTTGAGCTCCGGGATGTAGCGGCGCCGCCCGAACAGGGTCTCGACGTAGCCCCGCCGGCGCGCCTCCTCCATCGTGGCGTCGAGCCAGAAGCGCACCCCCGCGAAGCGCTCGAAGTACTGCCGGATGAACGTCTTCGCTTCGTCCTGCGTGATGCCGAGTTGGCGCGACAGGGCGAACGGGCCCTGGCCGTAGATCGTCCCGAAGTTGATCGTCTTGGCCCGCGCGCGCATCTCCGACGTGACCTCGGTTTCCGGGACGCCGAAGATGACCGCCGCGGTCTGCCGGTGGATGTCGCCGCCCCGCTCGAACGCCGTGACAAACGCCGGATCGCCGGAGAGATGCGCCAACAACCGCAGCTCGATCTGCGAGTAATCGGCGGTGAGGAGGAGGTGGCCGGGCGGCGCTACGAAGGCCCGGCGAATGGCCTCGCCCCGCGGCGTGCGCACGGGGATGTTCTGCAGGTTCGGCTCGGATGAGGACAGGCGGCCGGTGGCGGCGCCCGTCTGGTTGAAGCTCGTGTGGACCCGGCCGGTCTCGGGGTTCACGAAGCCGGGCAGCGCGTCCACATACGTGGACTTGAGCTTGGCGAGCTCGCGATACTCGATCATGAGCCGCGGGACCTCGTGCCCCATCGCCGCCAGCTGCTCCAGCACCTCATAGTCCGTGGACGGACCGGTCTTGGTCCGCTTCAGCACTGGGAGCTGCAGCTTGTCGAACAGCACGGTGCGGAGCTGCGGGGTGGAATTGATGTTGAAGTCCCCCCCGGCCGCGCGGTAAATCTCGAGCTCGAGCACCGCCAGCTCCCGGGCGAAGCCGCGGGAGATCTCGCCGAGCAGGGCGCGGTCGATCAGGACGCCCGTCGTCTCCATGTCCACCAGCACCGCGACGAGCGGCATCTCGATGGTTTCGAGGAGCGGCAACAGCCGGTGGTCGTCCAGGTCCGGCCGGAAGGCCGTCTCGAGCCGGAGCACGGTTTCGCTGTCGGCGCAGCAGTACCGCGCGGCGTCGCGCATCGGCACCTCGGCGAAGGAGCGCTCGCGCCGCCCCTTCCCCACCATGGCTTCGTACGTCTTCAGCTCGATACCGAGGCGCTCGCCCGCCAGCTCGTCGAGCGCGTGGGACCGCCGTCCAGGGTCGAGCACGAAGCTGGCGAGCTTCGAGTCGTAGGCGACGCCCCCGAGGTCGGCGCCGGCGCGCCGCAGGACCAACCAATCGAAGTCGATGTTATGCCCCGCCTTCGGCACGGCGGGATCGGCGAGCAGGGCGCGGAGCGGCGCCATTTCGTCGCTCGCCAAAGGCGGGAGGTTGCGCGGCACCTCGCCGCCCGCGAGCGGGCCGTCAGGCGGCAGGTGGGCAAACGGCAGGTACCAGGAGCGGCCCGGCGCGACCGCGAGCGACAGACCGACGAGCGCCGCGCGCATGGGATCGAGTCCGGTCGTCTCGGTGTCGAGCGCCACGAGACGCGCCCGCCGGCACTCGGCCAGGACTGCCGCGAGCCGGGCGGGCGCGTCGACGACCTGCGGCGCCTCGCCGCCCGCAGGCGGAGGGGATGGGGTGGGCGAGGGGGGCATCCCGACGGCGGCCTCGCCGCTCCCGGGCGCGAATCGGTCCAGCTTCCCGATCAGCGACCGGAATTCCAGCTCGGTGAACAGCTCGGTGAGTCGCGCCACATCGGGAGCCCGGACCTGCAACCGCTCGAGCTCGAGCGCCACCGGCGCATCGCGCCGAATCGTGACGAGCTCGCGCGAGAGGCGCGCGAGGTCGGCGTGCTGCAGCACGGCCTCGCGGGCCCGCTTGCCGGGGATGTCGGCCGCGCGCGCCAGGATCGTGTCGAGGTCGCCGTACACTCCGAGCAGCTCGAGGGCCGTCTTCTCGCCGACGCCCTTGACGCCCGGAATATTGTCGGAGCTGTCGCCCACCAACGCGAGGTAGTCCACGACGCGCGCGGGGGGCACGCCGAGCCGCTCGCTCGCGTTGCGCTCGTCCACCCACTGCTCCTCGACGGCGGCCGGCCCGCCCCGACCGGGGTTGAGCAGCGCTATGCCGGGCTTGATGAGCTGGTAGAAATCCTTGTCTCCCGACACGATCACCGCCGGCACGCCGCGCGCCGCCGCCTGCTCGGCCAGCGTCCCGATCACATCGTCGGCTTCGTAACCCTCCACGCCCAACACCGGGACGCCGAAGGCATCGAGAATCTGGCCGATGCGCTCGACCGAGCGGGCGAAATCCTGCTGTAACTCCTCGCCGAGCTTTTCCCGGGTCGCCTTGTATGCGGGGTATTGCTGGTGACGGAAGGACTCGCCGACGTCGTGCACCCAGCCGAGGTAGTCGGGCCGGTGCTTTTCCAGGAGGCGCAGCAGAAAGTTGGTGACGCCCCAGGCTGCCGAGGTGTTCTCGCCACGGCGGGTGGTGAGCGGCCGCGCGATCATCGCGAAGAACGCCCGGTAGATCAGCGCGTAGCCGTCGACGAGAAACAGGCGTGCGGGCATGGCGCAAACAATAACAAACAACAACCCCGCCCGGAGCATCACGGGCGGGGCGGACCGAACGACGCGGGCGCGCGTCAGGCGCGCATGACGTTCGCGGCGTGGAGCCCTTTGTCGCCCTGCTTCACCTCGAACTCCACAACCTGACCCTCCGCAAGCGTTTTGAAGCCGTCCATCTGGATGGCCGAGAAATGCACGAACACGTCCTCGCCACCCTCTTGCTCAATGAAGCCGTACCCCTTGGCGTCATTGAACCACTTCACCTTTCCCTTTGCCATGCTAGCCGCCTCCTGCGAAGTCCATTACGGTGAGCCCGCGTGTCGGGCGCGATAGAAATGATTGGGGACCGGGAACGCTGTCAAGCGGGTGTAAGCGACGACCGCTCAATTGCTTGGCGGGTAGAGGGCGCGATACAGCTCGCGATTGCGCAAGACGCTGCGCACGTAGCTGCGTGTCTCCGGGTACGGAATGAGCTCGATGAACTGATCTGGATCCGCCGTCCCGTCGCGCTCGACCCAGCGCCGCACCGGTGACGGGCCGGCGTTGTAGGCGGCGACCGCGACTTCGACCCGCCCGAACCGCTTCAGCAGCTCGGCGAGGTGGGCCGCGCCGAGATGCAGATTCAGATCGGGGACCGTGATCCACTCCGGGTAGAATGTGACGTCGAGGCCGCGCGCGGTGAGCGCCGCGGTGCCGGGGAGCAGCTGCGCCAGCCCGCGCGCCCCGGCGGGTGACAGCGCTTCCACGTCGAAGACGCTCTCCTGGCGGACGAGGGCGACGAGCAGCAACGCGTCCACGCCGAACTCGTCGGCCTCCGCTTCGACGGCGGACCGGCTCGGCCAGGGGTAAATGGCGCGCAGCACGCGCGGATCGCCGGGCGCCTTGAGCGCAGCCTGCCAACCGAGCCGCACGGCGGCCGAGCCGAAGCCGCGCAGACCCAACCCTTCGCTCCAGGCGAGCAGCGCGTCGAGCTCCGCGGGTGGCCGGCTGAGGACCGAGCGGACTTCCGCCAACGCCTCCGTGTCGAGGCCGGCGAGCATGAGCGTGTCGAGCCGGGCCAACCCGGTGGCGGCCGCCGCGGGCGGACGCGGCGCGGGGACCGGTGCCGGCGCGACGGTCAGCGACGGCAGATCGGTCTCGCGGCGGGCGCGCAGTCCGTAGTAGCCCACCGAGTCCTCACGGGCGAGCGCGCGCCAGATGGCGCGCGCGCCGGCGGTGTCGCCGCGCGCGAGCGCGACCTTCCCGAGCCAGAAACGCGCGCCGGTGCGCTGCGGCCCCCCCCCCCCTGCCCCGCCGGCGGTTACTTCGCCTTTATACAGCGCGGCCGCGCTGTCGAGCAGCCCGGCGAGATAGGCGCGCGCCGCGATGCGGAACCGGGCGACGGATGCACGGAGGTCGGCCGGGTAGCGCGTGATCAGCTCGCCGAACCAGCGCTGGGCGCCGGCTTCATCGCCCCGGCTGTCCAGCACGTCGCCGAGCAAGTAGAGCGCCGTCGGCGCGGCGGTATCGGCGGGATACGCCTGCGCGAATCCGGAAAGCGCGGTGACCGCGCCCGGGTCGCCCTGGCGCACGAGGACACGGGCGCGCCGGTAGATCGCGAGCGGCGCCAGGCCCGAGTCGCGCGCAGCCGCCTGGTAGACGCGCGCAGCGTCGCCGTAGCGCGCGTTCGCGACGAGCATCTCCCCGTAGAACAGGAGCGTCGCGCCGGCCGAGTCCCCCGCGCGGACGCCGCGCTCCACCTCCACCAGCGCGTCGTCGACGGTGCCGCGCCGGTTCAGCGCCCGCCCCAGCGCCACGTGCTCGGCACGCGTGCGGGGCCGCAGCGCCGTCTGCGCGAGCGGCACCGCCGCCGAGGCGTCGTCGCTCTGCGGCGCCCGGGCCATCAGATCGTACAGCGCCGCCCGGGCGCGCGCCGAGTCGCCGGTCGCGAGCGCCAGGCGGGCGACCTCGAGCCCCTTCCCTGCCTGGGCGAAGGCGTCGGTCGCCCGCTGCGTGTCGGCGGCGAGCAGCAGCGCCTGCGCCCGCGCCAACGCGGCGTCCCGCGCGGCGGACGCAGGCACCTCCGTCAGCAGGCGGAAAGCGGCCGCCGTGTCGCGCGTCACGCGTGCCTGGCGCACGCGCAACCACCCGTCGATCGCCGCCAGCCCACCCGCTCGGGACGCGGCGAACGCCTCCGCGGCGCTATCCGGCTGGCCCGCCGCGTCGAGCGCCAGCCCGGCGCGCACGGCCAGCAGCGCCGCACGAGCGCCCGAGACACGCGCGCGCGCGGCGGCGAAGTGCGCCGCCGCGGCCGGATACAAGCCGAGGCCGTACTCCACCTCCCCCAACACCGCGAGCGCTTCGCCGTCGGCGTAGTCCTCGAGCCAGGGCTGCCCAGCCAGCAGGGCGCGCGCGCGGTCGTAACGCCGGGCGTGCAGCTCGGCCTTCGCCCCTTCGACGATCAGGAAGGCGTTCGGATGGGGATCGCGCGCGGCGGCGGCGAGCAACGTCTCGGCCGCGTGCCACGGCCGGCCCGCCACGCGCAGCGACTCGGCGCGGGCCGTCGCCGTCCGGTCCATCGGCGCACCCACTTGGGCTTCCGCGAGCGGCGTCGCGGCAAGCGCCGCGGCCCCCAGGACGGCGAGGCGCCTCACTGCGATCGCCGCACCTGCACCAGCACGCGTTGGTATTCCGCGCGCGAAGCGGGCGTCAGCCGGAAGCGGTTGAACCCGCCATGGTCCGTGAAATAGAGCACGAGCCGGAACGGGGTGTACGTCCACCGAATGACGCGCTGGCCGCTGCGATCCATCCCGCTGGACAAATCAAGCACCTCGTCGGGATCGCCCAGCGTGATGAACACCTGGCCGCGATCGGTGAGCCACCCCTGAATACCCTCGTTTTGGAACCGCAGGTTCGCCAGCTGGACCCGCCGGAAGTAGTTGTCCAGCGCCTCGTTCTCAGGCGTGATCGGCACCGGATCGGTGGCCTTCCAAAACGCCTGCCAGATGTCGGAGCGTTTCTCGGCGGGAGCTTTGCGCAGCGAATCCACCCACGTCTGGGCGTCGAAGTACCGCAGCATGCTCAGCAGCTCGTCGAAATTTGTGATCACCCATTGATTCGAAAAACTGACGAGGAACGGCGCGCGGGTCGTGTCGCCGCCGTCCGCCGCGATCGTTTCGACCTGCGCATTGCCTACGGGGAGCCGGCCGGGCGCGATCACCACCGTCGCCGCCCGCAGCCGGGCGTCCCCGATGAAGGCCACGGTGTCGCGCCACAGCTCGCGGTCGCCCGTATAGAGGATGCGCGTGACGAGGCGCGCCGGTGCCGGCGCCCCCCCTCCGTAGGCCTCCACGTAAAAGCGGACCGTGTCCCCCCCGTACGGCACGGTTGCCCGGGGGTTCGCGAGGAGGGCGGGGAAGGCCGACGCTTCGGTGCGGCCCTGCGCTTCGTAAACGGGGATGGGGCGCGTGATCCCCCGCCCCGTGAAGCGCGGCACGGTATCCGCCCGCTCGCTGCGCGAAAAGGCGGGGCCGTTCCGGTCCCGCACCGTCACCTGCACTTGATAGACGCCCGGCGACAGTGTCACGAATTGCTGAAAGATGATGCTCTCGTCGCCGCGCAAGGTCTCCTGGAAGGAGCGCACCCGCACCTGCTCGTCGCGCCCGATCTGCTGCACCGGGACGAGGCCGCTGTCGGCCCGGAACGTCGCCTCCACGCGGTAGGCCGCCCTGAAGTCGGTGCCGCTGCGTTGAAAGGTGAGCGCCTGATTGGTGAGCGAGAGGGCGACGAGCGCGAGCGTCGAATCGGGAGCGGGGCCCCGCAGGTAGCGAACCGAGGCGACGAACGGGAGCGACCCGCCGCCCACCAGGAATCCCATGGACCGGTAGGCCGAGGACGCGTCGAACAGACGTGGTACCGTATTCCCCGAGCGCGGGGCGTCGGCGCCGTCGCCCCGCGGCAAGGGCCCGCATCCCGCCCCGAGCAGGAAGACCGCTGAGAGTGCCGCCGCCGCCCGTCGTATCACTTGCCGATCCTCAAATCCGTACGTTAGTTTCGCGCCGATCCCCATGGCTAACGAGAACCTCGCCGGGCGATCCATCGCCGGCTACCGCCTCCTCGAGCGCGTGGGCGAGGGAGGCACGGCCGAAGTGTACCGCGCCGAGCACCCCGAGCGCGGGGCCTGCGCGTTCAAGGTATTGCGGCAGCGCCTGCGGGGCGACCCCACAGCAGTCAAGCGGTTCCTGCGAGAGGCGGGCTACGGCTCGCGTGTCGTGCACCCCGGCGTGGTCCGCACGTACGACTACGGCGAGGCGGACGGCCTCCACTACCTGGCGCTCGAATGGGCGGAGGGGGAGTCGCTCGCCAGCTTGGTACACCGCACGGGTCCGCTCGCTCCGGCCGACGCCGTGAAGCTGGTGCGACAACTGGCCGACGCGCTCGCCGCGGCCCATCAGGCCGGCATCATCCACCGGGACTTGAAGCCCGAGAACATCATGTACGACGCGCAGACCCAGACGGTGAAGCTGCTCGACTTCGGGATCGCGCGCGACGCCGAGCTGCCGCCCGAAGAGCGGCTGACGCGCACCGGGTTCTTCGTGGGGACGCTGCAGTACGTGGCGCCGGAGGCGCTGTCCGGAGAGCTGGTGGACGGGCGCGCCGACATCTACAGCCTGGCCACGATCACCTACTACCTTCTCACCGGACGGCACCCGTTCATGGGGCGCAGCCCGCGGGAGCTGTTCCAACAGCTGCTCAGCGAGCCCCCGGTCGCGCTGTCGCAGGCGGCGAAGGGACGTAAGTTCCCGCCCGGCCTCGAAGCCGCCGTGATGCAGGGGCTGGCCCGCCACCCCGCCGACCGCCAGCCGACGGTAGCTGCGTTCGCCGAGGCGCTCGAGGCCGGCCTGGCGGGTGCCAGCGCCGAGGGGCAGGGTCGCGGCGGCCTCCTGGGCGCCCTGCGCCATTTCGTGGGGAAACGGCGTGACTAGTAGTAGCGATTACTACTACCTACAGCGCCAACTCCGAGAACTGCTCCTCACACGCTCGGTTCGCCGCGGAGATTTCGTTCTCGCGTCGGGCCAGCACTCGTCGTTCTACATCGACGCCCGCCGCACGACCATGTCGGGGGACGGCCTGGCCCTGATCGGCCCCCTGGGACTGGACCGCTTGGCGGCCCGCGGTTGGCAGCCACGAGCCGTGGGCGGCCTCACGTTGGGCGCCGACCCGGTCGCCTACGCCCTCGCCGCCGCCGCCCGCAGTCGCGGCCTCGCCCTGGACGCCTTCACGGTGCGCCAACAGCCCAAAGGCCATGGGACTGGGCAGCGCATCGAAGGCTGCTTCGCGGCCGACACACCGGTCGTGATCGTGGAGGACGTGATCACGACGGGCCAGTCCGCCCATGAGGCGATCCTGGCAGTCGAGCGCGAAGCGGGGCGGGTGCTGGGCGTGCTCGCCGTGGTGGACCGCGAGGAGGGCGGTCGCCAGGTGCTCGAGCGCGCCGGCTACTCGGTCGAGGCCCTCGTGACGGCGTCCGACCTCGGGCTTAAGATGCAGGCGTGACCCTTTCCTTTGCCGCGCGGCTCCGCGGCTGGCAGGACGACGCCACCGGCCTCGAACAGCGCCTCAAGGATCTCGAGACGTTCGAGCGCAGCCACCGGCGCCGCTGGGCGATCGCGGCCGCCCTGTTCGGGCTGGGGGTCCTCGGCCGACTCAGCGGCGCCATCGACACCTCGCTCGGCACCATCGTGCTCACGTCGGGAGCGGCGGCGGTGCTCAACGCCCTCGTGGGAGTCATCAACGAGCGCGGCTGGTATCGCTGGTGGTTCATTTACATGCTGGCGCTGCTGGACGTAGGCCTCGTGACCGTGCTCGTCGTGTGGTTCGGGCACGGGGGCATCGCGGCCGCCCTGTTCATCGCCGTGCTGCCGTACGCCTTCGACCAGGGGCAGGCCGTGGGGGATTTCCTCGTGCTGGTCACCTCGCTCGCCTACCTGGGCGGCAGCTGGCTACACGGCGAACTGAACCCTGGCCGGCCGGGGGGTGGTCTCGAAACCATGACCTACCTCGAGACGGGGCTGTTCATCGTCGTCGCGATGGCCTTGAAGCGCATCCCGGCGACGTTGATCGCCCGGATCCGGCGCGCGCGCAGCGTGATGAGCGAGGCGGAGCAGGGGTTCCTGGCCGTGCGCGCCGCGGCCGCCGAAGCGGACGAGCTGGGCTTTCTCGAGAAGAGCTTCAACAAGATGCTGGAAGAGATTGGTGCGACGATCGCGGGAGTGCAGCGGGAGGCCGACGAGGTGGCGGCGTTCGCCGAAGAACTGGCGGCGGCGGCGCAGCAGCTGCACGCAACCACCGAGACGCTCACCCAGACGTCGCAGGGGCTCGCCGGCGACCTGGGCCAGCAACGCGGCCTGGCCGATGGCGCGCGGGGGGAGAGCGCCAAAGCCGCCGACCAGGCCGAGTCACTCCGCGTGCGGGCCGAGTTGATGCAGGTCGACGCCAACCGGCTCGTGGCCACGGCTGAGCGCGGGCGCGAGCGCGTCGCGCGCGCCAGCGCCACGTTGCGCGCGGTGGGTGAGGAGGTACGGGCCACGGCGTCCACGGTGGCGGGGTTGTCGGGGATGTCGGAGCGTATCGGCGTGTTCGCGCAGACGATCGCGCGCATCGCGCGGCAGACGCACCTGCTCGCGCTCAACGCGGCGATCGAAGCGGCGCGGGCGGAGGAGCACGGGGAGGGCTTTGCGGTCGTCGCCGACGAAGTCCGCACGCTCGCCGCCGAAGCCGGCAAGTCCGCGCGGGAAGTCGCCGAGCTGGTGAGTGACCTGCGGGCGGGCATCGAGGCCGCGGCGCGGGCCATGCAATCGGGGGAGACCAAGGTGCGGGACATCGGCGCAGTGGCCGCGGAGGCCGACGGCGCCCTCCTGGAGCTGCACCAGGGAGTGCAGTTGATGGGCGACCTTGTGAACGCGACGGCGGAGGTGTCGCGCAGTCAGGCGCAGCGGCTCGCCGAGCTCGCCGAGTCGCTCCAGCGCGTGGCGAGTATTTCGAGCGCGTCCTCGGAGACGGCGAACAGCACCGCGGCGGCCACCCAGACCCAGATCACCTCGATGGGCGAGCTGACCGCCACGTCGCAGCAGCTCGCCCAGCTCGCCGAGCGGCTGCGCAGCAGCATGGCCCGGTTCTCGATGTTGCGGCGCGAGCACCAGACCGCCGAGCACCATGTCGTCCGCCCCGCGGCGGACTGAGCATCACCCCGCCCGGCAGGCCGCCGCGGCGTTGGGTCCTTGGCCCCACAGCCCCGCGTTGAACGGGTGAAACGCGCGCAGGGCCTGCCGGTACGGGGTGATGAGCAAATCGACGTAGCGAACCAGCGCGACGTCGAAGGGAAAGCGGCGGCGGAATTCTCCCGCGGTCACGCCGAGCACGGCCCGGAGGTGGCGCCCGAAGCTCTGGGGCGAGGAGTAGTCCATACGGTACGCCACGTCGGACACGGAGAGCCCTGGATTCTGGAAGAGGTAAGCGGCGTGCAGCAGCCGCATCCCGGCGAGGTAGCTCTTGGGGGAGGGAAGCCCCGCGCGGTGGAACCGGGACATGAGCGTGCTGGGTCGCACGCGCAGGTGGCGGGCCAGGCCGCGCACCGTGCTGAGCGCGGGCGCGAGCCGCGCCACGCCCTCGAAGAAGAGCCGCGTCTCGACGGAGACGTCCCCCAGGGCCGGCAGGAGCTGAGCCAAGATGCGGGCGGCCACCGGCGACGCCGGATGGCCTACGAGGTCCCGCAGGCGGCGCCACCCGTCGGGGTGCGTGCAGTCCACAGCCGTCCGCACGCCGGTCGCGCCCAGGCGCAGCAGGGTCTCCGTCGCCTCGCGATCGTGTCGCGACACCAAGGCGACAGCCGGGATAGCCGGGAACTCCCGCACGAACCGCGCGACCGCCGGCAAGGCATCGCCATGGCATCGGTGCACCGAGATCACGACCGCATCCACTCGGCGGGTGCGGGCGATGTGGAGCGCCTCTCGGAGCGACTCGGTGTGCAGAGTGTCGAAGCAGCCGTCCCCTGCGGCGTCGATCCGGGGGCGCTCGGGTGGTGGCAGGACAGTGCAGACGGTGACCATGCGCCGCTAGGCTAATGGCCTGCCGTCAAAGTCGGCTCAATCCCGGCCTGGAGGCTCTCAAATGACGCGCCGGTTGCTGCTGGCGCTGGGCGGTCTCATCGTGCTGCTCATGGCCGCGGGCGCCGTGAGCTTCGTTCGCTACGCCCGCAGCCACGCGCCTGACGCGAAGCTCGTCGCGGTGGCGCCCATCGACATCTTCGCGCCGGGCGACGAACTCGCCCGCTGGCGCGTGAGTCTCGCCGAGGCGCTCACGGAGCGTTTGAACGTCGCGCCGCTGGCAGCCGTCCCTCAGACCGTCGTGGCTGAGACCTGGCGCGCCGCCGAGCGCCCCGAGATTGCCGCCGTCGAGCTGGCCCGCCGGACGGGGGCCGCCGTCGCGATTTATGCGCGCGTTGATCCGATCGAACCGGGCGATTCGGTGCGGGTGAACCTCATCGCGGCGGACGCGGTGACGACGCGCATCCTGTTCGGCGTCGTGCTGCGTTGGCCCTCCGCCGATCCGGACGGGCTGGCGGTCCAGCTCGCCGAGCACGTGCGCCATAACCACCCGCTCACGCGGGCAGCAGGGCCCGGTAGACCTCCAGATCCAGCGCGTTGAAACAGACGAACCGCACCAGTTCAACCGACGTCGGCCGCTCGACAAAGGCGCGCACGGCGTCCACGGCGATCCGCGCCGCCTGTTCGATCGGATAGCGATAGGCGCCGGTGCTGATGGACGGGAACGCAACGGACCGGGCGCCGTGCTCCGCGGCGAGCGCGAGCGATCGCTCGTAGCAGCTGCGGAGCAGGTTGGCCTCGCCGCGCTGCCCGCCTCTCCACACCGGGCCTACGGTGTGAATCACCCACCGCGCCGGGAGGCGGTAGGCGCGGGTGATCCGCGCTTCGCCCGTGGGACAGCCGCCCAGGCGCCGGCATTCGACGAGCAGCTCGGGCCCGGCCGCGCGGTGAATCGCGCCGTCCACCCCTCCGCCGCCCAACAGCGTCGTGTTCGCCGCGTTGACGATGGCGTCGACGGCCTGCGTGGTGATGTCGCCTTGGATCGGTTCGATCACGGCTCGCGGCACCCTCCCCGCGAGAAGATATAGCCGGGCTGCGGCCCGCGGCGTACGTTTGTGCCGTGAGCGACGCGATTGCCGGGCTCAACGCCGCGCTTGCCGAGCGCTACACCATCGACCGCGAGCTGGGGCATGGCGGCATGGCGATGGTCTACCTCGCCCGGGACCTGAAGCACGAGCGCTTCGTCGCCCTCAAGACGCTGCGGCCCGAGATCGCGATGGCGCTCGGCCGCGAGCGCTTCCTCCGCGAGATCAAGCTCGCAGCCCGCCTGCAGCACCCCAATATCCTGGCGGTTTACGACTCGGGTGACGCGGGCGGCGTGCTGTACTACGTGATGCCGTTCGTCGAGGGCGAGTCGCTGCGCGAGCGGCTGGAGCGCGAGCCCCAGCTGCCGCTCGACGACGCGCTCCAGATCGCGCGCGAAGTCGCCGACGCGCTGTCCTACGCGCACGGCCACGACGTCGTGCACCGCGATATCAAGCCGGAGAATATCATGCTCTCGGGCGGCCACGCGATCGTCGCCGACTTCGGCATCGCGCGGGCCGTCAGCGCGGCGGGCGGGGACAAGCTCACGGAGACGGGCCTCGCGATCGGCACGCCGGCGTACATGAGCCCCGAGCAGGCGTCCGGCATGGGACAGGTGGACCGCCGCAGCGACATCTACAGCCTGGGGTGCGTGCTCTACGAGACGCTCGCCGGGCAGCCGCCGTTCACGGGGCCCACCGCGCAGGCGATCATGGCGCGGCATTCGCTCGACTCCGTGCCCCGGCTGCGGATCGTGCGCGCGGCCATCCCCGACGCATTGGAGCAGGTGATCAACCGCGCCCTGGAGAAGGTGCCCGCCGACCGCTACCAGACGGCGGCGCAGTTCGCGGAGGCGATCAACGTCGCGAGCACGGGTCCGGTGTCGCGCGTCACGGGACCGGCGACGGCGCCGCCTTCCACCCGCTGGCTCGGCATGCCGCGCGGCGTGGCTGTGGGGGTGGCGGCAGTTGCCATCGTCGTGGCGGGCTGGGCGACGCGCTCCCTCTGGTCGCGCAACGCGCGGGCCGACGGGATCACGCGCGGGCTCGACTCGCGCCGGATCGCCGTCCTGTACTTCCAGGATCGAAGCGAGGACTCCTCGCTCGGGTATGTCACCGACGGCCTCACCGAGGCGCTGATCGACCAACTGAGCCAGGTGCGCTCCCTCGACGTGATCTCCCGCAACGGCGTCGGGCCCTACCGGGGCTCTGAGCTGCCGCGGGACAGCATCGCCCGCGCGCTGGGCGTCGGGACGCTGGTCGAAGGGAGCGTGGAGCCGGTACGCGACCGGATGCGCGTCACGGTCCGGCTGGTCGATGGCGCCAGCGGGGCTGACCTGCTACAGCGGGCGAGCTTCGAGCAGCCGGCGCGCAACCTGCTGGCCATCCGCGACACGCTCGCCGGAGAGGTCGCGCGCGTTCTGCGCGAGCGGCTCGGCGAGGAAGTGCGGCTGCGCGCGGAGCGCGCGGGCACCGACAATCCTGCCGCGTGGTCCTTGTTGCAGCAGGCCGAACGAGCGCTGAAGACCGCGCGCGCGGCCGGGATCGACGACGCCGGCGCAGCCGCGCTGTACGCCCGGGCCGATTCACTGCTGCAGGGGGCGGAGGAGCTGGATCACAATTGGGTGGACCCGGTGGTGGCGCGGGCCCGGGTCGCCTACCTCCGCGCGCGCCTGGAGCGCGAGCCCCGCGAGATGGACCGGTTCTTCCTGGTGGGGCTGGCGCACAGCGAGCGCGCGCTGCGCGTGGACTCGCGCAGCCCCGATGCACTGGAGATCCGGGGTACGATCCGCTACCAGCGCTTCCTCCGTGGCCTCGAGCCCGACGCCGCTGCCGCGGAACGCCTGCTCGGCGAGGCGCGGGCGGACCTGGAGGGCGCCACGCGCCTGAACGCGAACCAGGTCGGTGCCTGGACCATGCTGTCTCACCTGTACTACAACACGCGCGAGTTCGTGGAGGCCAACCGGGCCGCGCGCACGGCGTATGAGGCCGACGCTTACCTCTCGGGCAGTGACAACATTCTGTATCGCCTGTTCGTCACCTCGTACGACCTCGAGCTGTTCCAGCCGGCCCTGGACTGGTGCAACACGGGGCGCCGCCGGTTCCCGAACGACCCGCGGTTCGTCGAGTGCCGCCTCATGCTTTTGGCGACCAAGGCCCTCGACGCGGACGTCGCCGAGGCGTGGCGGCTTGCCGCAGAAGCCGTGCGGCTCGTCCCCGAGCGCGACCGCCCCTTCAAGCAGCTGCTCGAGCCGATCTACGTGGCCGCCGTCCTCGGCCGGGCGGGTCTCAAGGACAGTGCCCGCCACGTCCTCGAACGCTCCCGCGGCACGGCAGCAGTCGACCCTACGCGAGACCTCCTGGGGTGGGAAGCGTCCGTTCGTACCATGCTGGGGGACAAGGAAGAAGCCATCCGGCTCTTGGGTGAGTGGCTGGTCGCCAACCCGCGCCACCGGGAGGGGTTCCGCAAGAGCGTGCACTGGTGGTGGCGACCCCTTCAGGACGATCCGCGGTTCAAGGCGATGATCGGCGCCCAGTAGCGGGGCGCCACGTATGTGATCTAGCTCACATCCATCTGGCTCGTGTGCCCTAGCGCACCGATCATGCGTGGTGAATCTTAAGCTCCCTCTGTGGCAGCCGCGCCACACCGCCCTAGGGAGCCCTAGCATGAAGCGCATCGCCCTCGCGTGCCTCGCCGCCGCCGTGTTGTTCGGATGTCAAGGCGACCAGCTCACGCCGTTCCAGACCCCCTCAGCACTGATTCAGGACGCCGGCAACAACAACGGCAACCAGCACTTCTTCTTCCTGCCCCCGATCGTATCGCAGCCCACCTTCAGCGGCGTCTTCAACCCGAATCTCTCGCCCATCGTGGAGATCACGCGGCTGGACGTGAACGGCTGCGCTGCCGGCGTGGTCCGGACGTTCTCAGGGTCGCAGGTCGTGGTGAGCCTCGCTGACGAGCGGTATCAGGTCAACTGGCACACGGACGCGGACAACCTGAATCCCGGCTGCACCTACCGGATCCGCGTTCTCGTGGGATCGACGGAGCTGGGTTTGGCGGACGTCGACGTGGTGAGCTCGGGGAGAGAGTTGAAGAACGTCCTGACCGACCAATACATCCCGCTGCTCGATGACCGGACGTTGCCGATCAAATTCCGCATCGAGGGCGGGGCCCTGTGCGGGGCAGGGGCGGACTGTGGAGAGGGCACCGCACGTCCGGGGGAGAACACGACGATCGTGACGCAGAACTTCCAGGCCGGCGTCTTCATCCCGGCGGGCGCGGTAGACGCGGACGTCACCATCATCGTCGAGTCGGTCGACGATCGGCCCTGCATCCCGGGTCTGGTCGGCCAGACGTTCCAGGGCCAGCCGGGCGCCGCCGACAACTCGTGCTACCTGTTCCGGACTGATCCGCCCCTGCCGGGTGGGACGTTCAACACCAATGTGATCGTGGGAATCTGCGTCGACCTGACCGGGGTGAACGAATCGCAGGAGCCCAAGATTCAGATCTTCCAGTTCGACGACGGCGATTCGCCGCGGCTTCGCCCGTTGCCCAACGCGCCGGCGCCGTTCTTGCCGTGCGACCCGAGTTACCAGGCGCCCATCGGCTTGGCGAAACCCGGCCTCCTGAACCTCGCGGCTCGCGCGGTCGGCCGGCTGCTGAGCCCGCGGCCCCTGTTCGCCAGCGCGCGCCCGATGGTGTTCGACTTCGGCGCCGGCGGGAGCACCGACGGATTCAGCACGTTCACCTGGGGTCTGGTCACCGACATGGCGAAGAACGACGGGGATGGTCAGACCGCGACCGTCGGAACCGCCGTGGCGACCCCGCCGTCGGTGATCTTCCACGACTCCACGGGCGCCCTCGTCGACAGCGTGCCCGTGACCTTCACCGTGGCGAGCGGTGGGGGCACCGTCACCGGCGCGAGCACGAAGAGTGGCCGGGGCGGCGTCTCCGGGGTCGCGCGCGTGGGGAGCTGGGCGCTGGGGAGCGCCGGCGCCAACACGCTGGTCGCGTCGGGACCGCCGTTCGGCGGCGTCACACCCCCGTCCCTGACGTTCACGGCGACGGGCCTCGCGATCGGCTCCCTGACGTTCGTGCAGCAGCCGACGGACCAGATCGCCAACCTGCGGACCCTGGTCGTCGTCGTCGGCGCGCAAGACGCGGCCGGAGCCGTACTGCCCGGGGTTCAGGTGACGCTCACGGATGGGCCGCTTAACGGCGCGCTCGGCTGTGGGATGGGCGAAACGGAGCTGAGTGCCCTCACGGATGCGACTGGCCGTACGACGTTCTCGCTCATCGACGTGTCGGGTGCGTGTGAGGGTGCCACGTTGCTCGCGACCGGCAGCAAGGTCGGGTTCGCACCAATGAGTGCGGAATCTCGTTCCTTCGCCATTGCCGACATCGGAGGCAGGGGCACGGCGGCGATCGATGGGCAGTTCGACACAACGTGGGCCAGGGCGCGGTGCTTGCAATTCGCGGCCACGATACCTGAGGGCGGGACCACGCCGGCAATGCTGTGCGCGATGAACGACGACGCCAACGTGTATTTCCTCGTGCGGTTCAGCCGGGGACCCGATCCGCGGAGCTCGGTGGACTTCCAGTTCGACCAGAACAGGTCCGGCGGGATCAACAGCGGCGACGACCTCATCGTCTTCCGGAACCCGAACCTCACGTTCGAGGACGACTACTGGTTTGACAACACCGTGAGCCCCACGTGCCCGGTGGGTAGCATATGCTCGCAAGCCGACGCGGCCGCAGGAGGAACGACGGACGGTCAAGCCGCCTATGGGAACAACGGCGCCGAGTCGATCTACGAGGTCTCCCATCCGCTCTCGAGCCAATATTTACGATCAAGCGACCGGCACGACGCTCTCCCGTACCTTTTTCCGGCCGGGGCTGTTGAAGCTGCTCTTGAAGTAGCCCTTCCCCCGGGGGGGTGGAAGGGCGGCTCTCTCGGGAGCCGCCCTTCCTTTTTCCCCCGCGCGCCCGCCTATTCTGTAGCCGGTCCCACGATCCGGAGACTCCACCCCATGCCCACCCGCCGAGACTTCGTCCGCACCTCACTCCTGGCGTCCGCCGCCGCCCTCGCGCCCACCCGGGACGCGATCGGCGCAGTCCCCTGGTGGTGGACTTCGCCCGGGCGCGACGCCACGGGCCTGCAGGACGTCCCCGACCGCCTGCCGATCAGCTGGTATCGCGGCACGATCGCGCGGCTGCAGCGCGCCCTCCAGGCCGCAGGTCTGGACGGACTCTTGTGCCGCGACCAATGGAACATCCTCTACCTCTCCGGCTACTTCCACTCGCAGACCGAGCGCCCCGAAGCGCTGTGGGTGCCCGCGTCCGGCGACCCGACCCTCTTCGTCCCCGGACTGGACCGCGACCTGGTCGCGGGCTGGTGGATTCGCGACGCGGAGTCGTACTTCGACTTCCCCCACGCCGAAGCGCACAACGACCCGCGGACGGGGCCCGTGGCGAGCCCGCAGGGCACGGTAGACCTCTGGCTGTGGATGCTGCGCGGCCTCGAACGGCGCGGCTTCGCCGCCAAGACCATCGGCCTCGACTGGGACGCCCCCGAGAGCACGCTGCGCCGATTCCGCGATACGCTGCGTCGGGCGACGTTCCGCTTCGCCGGCGACATTCCGCACGGCATGCGGCTGATCAAGACGCCCGAAGAGGTCGCCCTCACGCAGCGGGCGATCGACTACGCCGATCAGCTCCTCGAGTTCTGCCGCCGCTACGTCCTGCAGCACGGCACCGACGCGACCGACTTCGACGTGCGCCACGCCGCCGAGGCGTTCGGAACCGAGCTGGTCCTGAAGGACGTCAAGCGCGACAGCCGCCCGCACACGGCGGTGGGCGTCGACATCAGTGTCGGCTGCCGCACCGGCGTCGGCACGGCGTACCCCCACCCCAACCAGTTCTTTCACACGAAGATCCAGCGCGGCGACGCGATTCAGTTCTCCGGCGTCATGGTCCGCATCGGCGGCTACGGCGGCGAGGGGTACCGGGCCTGTCACATCGCCCCGATGACCGACGCGCAGAAGAAGATGTGGGAAGTGCACACGGAGATGACGCTGGCGCAGCAAGAGTACTCCAAGGCGGGTGTGGAGGGCCGTGCGGTGGCCGCGCGCGTGCACGAGATCGCGCGGCGCGCCGGGCTCGAGCGCTTCGTGTACCACCGCCCCGCCCACGGCGCCGGGATGGAAGGGCACCAGAAGCCGTACATCGCGCTGGGCGACGCGACGCCGTTGGCCGAGGGGATGATGTTCTCCAACGAGCCCGGGCTGTACGACCCGGCGGGCGGCTACGGGTACAACCATTCCAACAACCTGCTGATCACCAAGGACCGCGGCGTACAGATGAATCGGACGCCCCTCACCAAGGAGTGGTGCTGGCTCACGATCTGATCGAGCGGGTCCGCAAGGCGCTGGGCGATCGCTACACCGTCATCACGGCGGTGGGCCGGGGCGGCAACGCCATGCTGTTCGGCGCCTACGACCCGCAGGGCCAGAGGGTCGCGATTAAGGTCCTCCACCCGGAGCTTGCCGTGTCCGTGGCGGCGGATCGCTTCCTGCGCGAGATCCGCTACGCCTCCCAACTTCACCACCCCCACATCGCCCCGCTGGTCGACTCGGGCGAGACCGACTACCTGCTCTGGCTCGTCATGCCATACGTCGCGGGCGACACCTTGCGGCAGGTGCTGCGGCGCGAGCGGAAGCTTCCGGTCGATCGGGCGGTGCGCACCGCGTCCGAGATCCTCGAAGCCCTGGAGCACGCTCACGGACACGGCCTGGCGCACCGCGACATCAAGCCCGACAACATCGTCTGCTCGCCGTCCGGCGCGATGCTGGTGGACTTCGGGATCTCCCGCGCCATCGCCCACTCGGGCGAGGACCGCGTCACGCGCAGCGGCTTCGTCGTGGGCACCGAGGAGTACATGAGCCCCGAGCAGGCGGGCGGCTCACCCGACATCGACGGGCGGACGGACATCTACTCCCTCGGCGTGGTGCTGTTCGAGGCGCTCGCGGGCCGGCCGCCGTTCTCCTCGAGCAGCGCCGCCGCGGTGCTCGACATGCAACAGCACCACCCACCGCCCGACCTGCGGGGGCTGCGGCGGGACGTACCCAAGCCCCTCGGCGAGGCGGTTATGCGGGCGCTCGCCAAGGCGCGCGACGACCGTTGGCAGACAGCCGGGGAGATGCGGCAGGCGCTCGCACCCTACGCATTGGTGTCGTAGCGGGTGCGCGGCGCCGGCTACGCCCTCATGTGGTCGGGCGGCAAGGACAGCTACCTGGCCCTGCTCCGCGCACGGCAGCAAGGGCTGAGCGTCACCACCCTCGTCAACTTGTATGACGGGCCCACCGGCCGAGTCCGCTTCCACGCCACGCGCAAAGAGCTGGTCGCCACACAGGCATTCGGGCTCGGGCTCCGCCTGCACCAACACGCCACCACCACCGACGACTACGAAGCCGTCTTTCTGGCGGCGCTGCGCCAGCTCGCCGCGCGCGGGGGCACGGGCGTGGTGTTCGGCAACATCCATCTGGCGGACGTGCGCGCCTGGTTCGAGGAGCGCGTGCGCGCCCAGGGACTCGAGCACCGAGAGCCGCTCTGGGGCGACGCGCCCGCGATGCTGCTCGACGAGTTCGTGGATTCCGGCGCGCACGCCGTGGTCACGTGCGTCGAAACCGCGAAGCTCCCGGCATCGTGGCTGGGCCGGCCGGTCGATGAGGCGTTCGCGACCGACATCGCGCGGCTCCCGGGCGTGGATCCCTGCGGCGAGCGCGGCGAGTACCATACGTTCGTGCATGCAGGCCCCCTCTTCGCCCAGCCCGTCGCCTGGCGGCCGGGGCCGATTCACGAAGAGAAGGGGTTCGCCCAGTTAGAATTATTCCCGAGATGAAGGCCTTCCGTGTTTGCGTCGCTCTGGCGTGCAGCCTCGCCGCCTGCCAGCCGCAGTCCCGGCGCGCCCTGCTGCTCGACCTCGCTCTGTCCGACCCGCTGGTGCTCGAGTCCACGGCCGCTCCCTGGCACGAGGTCGGATATACCGTCGAGTACCGGCGCTTTTACCCGCACCTGACCCGCGCCGATCTGGCTCGTTACCGCACCCTGCTGCTGCTCGGGGGGCGGGAGCCCGAGGCCCCCTCCGACGCGCTGACGCTGGGCGACCTCGCGATCCTCAACGAGTGGCTGCAGCGGGGCGGGGTGGTCGTGCTCGGCTACGCGGGGGACGGCGAGGGGTTTCTCGATCGCTGGATCATGAACCGCTGGCTCGCCGCGCTGGGCGCCGGCATCGTCATCGGTGACTACCCGCTGAAGGACACCATCCCACTGCCGGCAGGGGCGATCGAGCCGCAGCCGGCCGCCTGGCCGTTGCCTCAATCGGCGCTCGATAACGCCGGCATCGCGCCATTCCCCGCGGGCCGCAACCACGTCCTGCTGGCCCGCGACCCGAGCCAGGTGCTGGCCCGGACCAGCGCGACCGCGTTCATCCGGCCGCCGCGCGAGACGCCGGCCCCGCGCCCGGGCGCGGCGGTCGTCGCGGCGAGTCGGGTGGCCGACGGCCTCGTCCTGGTGGTGAGTCGCCACGCCCTGGCGGCGGCCGGCATCGATCTCCGGCCAAGCACCTTGCCGGCGCCGCTCTCGGTGGAGGCGCTGAGCCGCACCCGCGCCTTCTTGGAGGCGCTGGCGCGCTGGACGCGTCGCCCCGCCGAATGGGCGTCGGTCGCCCCGGCCGGGGGCGCCCGGGCACACGGCGCCCCGCTCGCCCTCGCCGGGGCCCCACGCCCCGTAGCGACCCACCCACCGCCGCTCGCACCGCCCCCCGGGACGGACGTGATGGCGCTTCCCCGACCGGCGCCGGCGGAGCGCGCCAGGGAAGGGGGTGTGCCGCCGTGGATCAGCCGCCAGGGCATGCGCGTGTTGTGGGGCGACCCGCGCCAGCGCTCCCTCGAGTCCATGCTGGCGCTCGTCGATGCAGCCGCCCTGAATGTCCTCGCCACCGAAGTACAGGCGCCGGCGCGCGCGGATTCGCTCGGGCTGAGGAACGCGTGGCGCCCGATCGCGGACCGCTTGCAGGCGACGAGCGTGCGCTGGTTTCCCGCCATGGCGCTCGCCGACCTCCGCCCCCCGCTCGGAACGGGAGACGCCGTGGAGCGCGACGTGCGCGGCGATACGGTGGGCGTGTGGTGCGCGCTCGACTCGTTGTTGTGGCGCGACACGCTGCGCCCAGCCTATCGCGCACTCGCGCGGCTGGGAGGCGGGGGCCGGGGCGGGGCTCGGAGCGAGCTCATCGCCGGTGTGGCGCTCGACCTGGATGCGGCGCGCGGCGGATACGCCGCAGCAGGGTTTTGCGACGCCACCTACCGCGAAGGGTTGCGCGCGCTCGGCGCGGACAGCGGACAAGTGGAGCAACTCGCCGCCCTGCCACCGGCCGCGCGTTACGACACACTGCTCGAACGCGGTTGGCTGGGTCGCTACTACGACGGCCTCGAGCGTCTGGTGGCGCAGCGCGCCGCGGCCATCCAGGCCGACGTCCGCCGCCTGAACCCCGATGCGCGGTTTGCGTTTCGCTCCGCGGAGATGCCGAGCGACTGGTTCTCGCTCGGCTTGCTCCGTGGCTTCTCCGCTCCCGACGCGCCTGTCCTGTTGTGGACGCGCGAGCGGCGTGTCCGCGACGCGCTGGTGCGCTACCACGATCGCGGCATCTTCGCGCTCTCGGCTGTAGACCTGGCGCCTGAGCCGGTGGCCGCCGGCGACTGGCCTCGCCTGCGGGGGCTCGCGTTCGTGGAGCACGACGGGTTTTGGCTCCCCCTCTCCATCTCCCGCACCGACAGCCTGGGGCGGCTCATCCGCCGCCTTGCGAAGTGAGCCTTGCCCGGAGGGCCCGCGCGCCGATAGCTTTCCTCCTGGAGGTGGCGGGGGCACGATGGTCGCGGTGGGCCGGCAGGATCGACTCATCGAGGAAAGTCCGAGCTCCGCAGGGCAGACCGCCAGGTAACGCCTGGGCGCCGCAAGGCGACGGACAGGGCCACAGAGAACAGACCGCCCTTGATCCAAAGGGTAAGGGTGAAACGGTGGGGTAAGAGCCCACCGCGCGCCTGGCAACAGGCGCGGCACGGCAACCCCCGGTCGGAGCAAGGCCAAGTAAGCAGCGAGACCCGGCCCGGGTCGCTCGAGCTGCGGGTAGGCCGCACGAGGTGGCTGGTGACAGCCATCCCAGAGAGATGACCATCTGCTCGCACCAGCGAGTA
>WNGB01010960.1_pt1 | contig 29376 bp, 25 predicted proteins | sample 5400681 | NCBI WGS metagenome assembly WNGB01 (sample SAMN13153367, study PRJNA577476) | soil metagenome | isolation source: 115 cm soil or saprolite under grassland replicate 2 | place: USA:California | collected 2016-06-15
TCGAGCCAGTCCTCGCGGCCGCGGCTTTTGAGATACGCGAGGATGGCGCCGCCGAGCGCGGTGTAAGCAACGAAGAAGAAGATCGCATAACGAGCCGGCGGATCGGGGAGCGGCCACACCGATTTGTATCCGACGTAGACCATCGCCATCGTCGAAAGCACCGGGAAAACAAGGTGCGTCAGCACGTTGAATTCGGAGCGAGCCTCGGTCAGGTAGTACTTGATCACGCCGAGGTTGGCGAGGATGTACATCACGATGAGACCCAGCGTGAGCGTGAGCGCCCACGTCGGAAACACGGCCGCTGAGCCGAAGAGGCCGCAAAGCAATCCGCCCACGAGCTGAAGTCCCAACATGAGGTGGATGGCGTTGTCGGGGGTTTTACGTTTCGGATCGACTTTGGCCAAAGCGCTCGGCAAGCTCCCCGAGCGGGCCATGCCATACCAGGTGCGCGTTCCTCCATTGAAACAAGCGGCCGTCGCCGCGAGCGCCGAGTTCAGCATGGCGAGCGGCGCAAAAATCCAAAAGCTCCCCCAGAGGCGCGTCGCCAGCGTGAACACCGGAAACTGCTCGGCAGTGGGAATGGATCCGACCGCATCCGTCCCGATGCCGATGAGGTAGCCCCACACCGTAAAGGCGAGAAAGAGAATCATCGCGATGACCGAACCGAGCAGCCCGAGCGGCACGTTGCGGCGCGGATCTTTGCTCTCTTCCGCCAGCGGCGCGACGGCCTCCCAGCCGCTATACGCGAATATCGAAAAAACGACCGCTAGAAATAAGGTCCCGCTATTGGGAACGTTGTAGGGATTGAACGGCGCAAGATTGAAGCCACCCGGCCCTGGACTGATCAGGCCGCTGATGGCCAGCGCCACCATGATCGCCATTTCGGTCAAACCGGTGATGATCAGCACTCGCTCGGAGACTTTGATCCCCCGGTAGGCCGTCCAGGCGATCAAGCCGATGCCGGCGACGGCCCATAGCCACACCGGGATCGTGATTCCATATTGCGTGAGCACCGCCGGCATGAGCACCGTGCTCGCCAGGTAGGAGAAGACGAGCGCGGGGGCAAAGGGCAGCCACAATGTCATGTACCACCCGGCGAAAAATCCGGCGCGGGGATGGAGCGAGCGGGCGATCCAGGTGTACCAACCTCCCGCGGATGGAAACGCTTTGGCGAGTTGATTGACCGAGACGGCCTGGGGCAAGAGCATCGCGCCCGCCAGCAGATAGGCTACGGGTGCCGCGAGACCCGCCAGGTTGACGGTGAACACGAAGGTCGACACGATGGCAAAGGCGGGTGCGATCGTGGCGATGCCCTGCATGAGAACGCCCCAGAGCCCCAGCGTGTTCTGGGCGAGCTCGCTGCGAACACCCGCCCTGGCCTGCTCGGTGCTGATGCGGTTGGCCACGGTGCCTGCCTTGCTGTCTCGCTCTGCGCTCGCGGCGTCGCCTGCCGTCACGGGCGACGTCATCTGGCCGTCCAACCCCCGTCGATGAGGATCGTGTGACCGGTGATGAGCGATGCGGCCGGAGACGCCAAAAACACGACGGCACCTGCCACGTCCATCGGTTCGCCGACCCGGTGCAGTCCCGCGATTCGCTCGAGCACGTCGGTGCGGAACTGCGGATCGGCGAGCGCGGGTTCGGTTCCCGGCGTCACGATGAAGGTGGGAGCCACGGCGTTCACGGTGATGTCGTGCTTGCCCCATTCCACGGCGAGACACTTGGTCAGGTGCGCGATGGCCGCCTTGGTCATGCAATAAATCGATTCGCCGGGCAGAGCCACGAAACCCGCTTGGGAGCTCAAGTTGATGATGCGGCCGCGCCCCTGGCGAATCATCGCGCGCCCCGCGGCTTGGCTCGCGAAGAACGTTCCCTTGAGATTCACCGCGACCGTCAAGTCGAAGTCGCTCTCTTGCACGACCTCGGCAGGGTTCTCGGGACCGAGACCGGCATTGTTGACGAGAATGTCGATCCGCCCGAACCGGGCCACGGTTTCCTCGACGGCACGAAAGATTTCCTCGACCCGGGTTACATCCATCTGGAGGGCCAGGCAGCGACGCCCCATGCTCTCGATGGCACCGGCGAGCTCGCCTCCCGTTTTGACGTCACGCAGCCCCAGAGCCACGTGCGCGCCCGCTGCTGCGAGGGCCCGGGAGATCGCATGGCCGATCCCGCGCGCGGCGCCGGTCACCAGGGCAACTTGGCCGTTCAAATCAAAACTGGGATATTCGTTCATGATGCCTCCTGTCGGCATGCCGGGCAGGTCCGGGGGGGGGGCGCAGCCTAACACGTTGGGGCGGCGGCCATCCACTGGCACCAGGCACGCCGAGGCTCTTCGATCTGGCGGCCTACCGAGATAGGGTCTAAGCCCATCGCATGACGAAGAAAGATCTATTCGACCTGACCGGCAAAGTCGCCCTCGTCAGCGGCGCCAGCCGCGGCATCGGCGAGAGTACAGCGAAGCTTTTGGCCAGCTACGGTGCGCACGTCGTCGTGTCCAGCCGCAAGGTGGCGAATGTCGAACCCGTCGCCGACGCCATCAACGCAGAGGGCGGCAAGGCCACGGCCGTCGCCTGCCACGTCGGCTCCATGGAAGGGATCGACGAGCTCATGCGTACAGTCGAAAACGAATTCGGGCGATTGGACATTCTCGTCAACAACGCGGCAGCCAATCCATACTTCGGTCACATTCTCGATACCGACATGGGGGCGTTCGAGAAGACGATCGACGTGAACGTCCGCGGCTACTTCTACATGTCGATGAAGGCCGGCAACATCATGAAGAAGCAAGACAAGGGCGGCGCCATCGTGAATACGGCGTCGGTCAATGGCGTCAAGCCTGGCCTCTTTCAGGGGATCTATTCGGTGACCAAAGCTGCGATCATCAACATGACCCAGGCGTTCGCCAAAGAGTGCGCGCCGTACAGGATTCGTTGCAACGCCGTGCTGCCCGGGCTCACCGACACGAAGTTCGTCTCCGCGCTGACGAAGAACGAGCGGGTTCTCGATGCGTTCCTGCCGCAGATCCCGTTGCACCGAATCGCCCAGCCCGACGAAATAGCGCCGGCCATCTTGTTTTTGGCTTCGGACGCGGCGAGCTACGTCACCGGTACGACCATCGTGGTGGACGGTGGGTACCTGAGCTGAGAGATCTCCTCACACGAGTTGCATGGCGACAACATGTAATCGCCAGTGCGGACGGGTGTGCTTTGTCCGAAGCCGTGACAAGCCTGCCGGCAAGCGTCAAGCTTTGAGATAGGGATTGGCCTCAATTGCCTCCAAAGGGGGATCCATGTCAAAACGCATCAGGCTCGGGTTATTGCTCGGGCTCATGCTGCTCGGCCTGGTGGTCGTAACCATCTGGTACGGGCAGCGAAAAGGATCGGAGACCGCTGCGTCGGGTACGACATCGGGTGCGGAGAACAGCCTGTCGGTGCATCGAGACACCACGCCTGAACACGCCGGCGCGGATGTGGAACATGCGGGAGCGCTATCGCCGTCGCAGCCTCCAGGCATCGACGAAGTGGGTCGCCGCGAAAGCGCGAAAAATGAGCCCGCTGCCGAACCGGCAAAGGCCGCCGCGGCGCCGGCTTCCCCTTCGAAGCGCAAGAGCAAGGCGGCCGACGAGGCGAGCGCCGAGGAGGCGGCGCCCGCACAGAACACGCCGCCGCCGGCGCCCGCCGTTCAAAACGGGATCCTCATTGGCCGCCATCACAACGCGGTCGGCGCGTCTGTGCGTCTCGTGAAGATCACCTACCTGCTCGACGGTCAAGTCATTGCGACCGAAGAGGGGGGCAAGCTCGAACAAACGAGAGACTTCGAAGCCTTCAATCGGCGGACTTCACCCGGCGAACACACGGTCACGGCGATTGCTGATTTTCTGGGGAACGGGCACGGCGTATTTTCGTATTACGATTCGTATCGGTACAGAGCGCGATCCGATCATCGGGTGCTCGTTCGCGAAACCGGCACGACGATCGTCACCACCACCATTTACGAAAAATCAGGACCGCTGGTCGCGATCGAAAACCGCCTCGCGATCGGATTCAAAGTGAACTGACACTCTCACTGTGATTTTGCCGAAATTCGGCTGCGACTTTCGAGCGTGGTCATTGGCATGACCATTCGTACAATCGCGCGCTTAGCGTGCGGCCCTTGTCAACATGCTTGCGCTCCAGGTGTGAGTGCCTAGGCTCCTCCGCGTCAAACGTTTGACGGAGGATAAACGCATGCGAACACGTTTTCGCTACGCCGAATCGATTGCATCGATTGCACTCGCATTGCCGCTCGTCGCCGGCACGCTCATGGGGTGCCATCATGGCGGTACCGTCGAAGTGGGAGTTTCGTCGAGCGGCCAGCCGCTGACGGCGGTTGTCGTAGATCCCGACGCGGGCAGTGCGGGCACGCCGACGGATGTCGATGCGGGTCTCGCTCCTGGGCCGCACGTGCTGCTCACGGTCGCGCGGGTCGATGTCCACGTTGCCGGTGATGACGACGACGATCCCCCTGGCGCGCCCCCGCCTGGATCGCCGCCACCAGATGATGACGGAGGAGGATGGGTGACCGTCTTCACGGGAAGCGCGGTCGTCGATCTTCTGACCGCCGGATCGGTGGAGACCTTCCTCGGCTCTGCACCCACGCCGGCCGGAAAGGTGACCCAAATTCGCCTGATTCTCTCCGACGCGAGGTTCGTCGATGGCGCGCTCACCGCGCCCGTTTCGTGTCCCTCGTGCACGCAGACCGGACTCAAGATCATCACGATGGGCAAGCTCTTCGTTCCAAGTGGCGGCGTACTCAGCGTGACGCTCGACTTCGACAAGGAGCATTCGCTCAGCACGACGACTGACGGTTTTCATCTCGATCCCGTCGTGAAGATCGCGCGAGTCAGCACCCGCTAGTCGCTCGTACCGCGGGATCCCCAGCCTGGCATCTGGGGATCCCACCGTCGTTTCGCCGGAGAGTAACTTGGCCAATTCCGGGCTCGGGAAGTAGGTTGCCCAGCAACGGAGGAGCACATGGCCGAAGAGCAGCTCGACGGCAGCGACGACACATCCAAGCGATCACGACTTCGGAGTCCGAATTACCCGGTTCTCGGCCTCCCGATGGCCATTCAGAACGCCTGCAAGATCTACCAGCAGGAGGGAAATGTACCGGTGCCGAGCGAGGCGCTCTTACGCGACCTCGGCTTCAGCGGCCCGACTGCACCCGCCCTGCGAACCGTTGCGGCTCTGAAAACGTACGGGTTGCTCGTCGAACAAGGGGGCGAGTATCGGTTGACCGACGACGCGCTCCAGGTGATGCAGCTCGGCGAAGGCGATCCCGAACGGCAGGCGTCCATTCTTCGTCTTTGCGATCGCCCGGAGATCTTTCAGCAGCTGAAAAAGAAGTATCCCGAAGGGCTGCCTTCGGACCGTACGATCAAGATCGTGCTCGTCAAGGAGTGGGGTTTCAGCGACGCGGCAGCCGACGGCGTGCTCGCCGCATTTCGCCAGACGATGGCCTTCGTGAAACAGGTGACCGGAGCACCCGATGACAAGTCGGCGGCGGACCGATCGGCTGAGGTGATGAGCTCACTCACGCTGCCCGTCGTGCGATCCAACGGAGGACTGGCTTTCACTCCTCCGGCTCCTCCCGTCGCGCCCAGTCGCCCGTCGGCGGCCGCTGCGCTCGTACACGTCTGGTCGCTCGGTGGCGGGGTGACGGTGGAGCTGCGTTCCAATGCTCCACTCGCGTCGGAGCACTTCGAGCTCCTGAGCGAGTACGTGAAGCTCGCCCGAAGAGCGGCTCTGGGACCGCCGGCCGACCAGGACCCACCGGCGGAGGAGAAGGGATTCGAACCCCTGGTACCTTTCGGTACGGCGGTTTTCAAGATCTGGGCGGACGCGTGCTCTTTCGACGACGCAAAGGCACGAGAAGGCAACGAGAGCGATCGAGGACGAGGCGTTTGTTCACTCGAAGGTCACGAAGGGCGTGTCGCGGGGACGTAAAGTATGACGGGTAAACCGACTTGTGCCTTACGTAACGTCAGCGCGTACGGCTCGAGATCGGCAATAGCAACAGTGTTTGGTTGCCAACCTCGAACGCGTTCCACGATCCTCGTTCGGATCTTTACATAGTCTTCAAGACGCTCGTCGCTGCTTACCTTCCACTCCTCGGGGAAGGGAACCGAAAAGTTCGCTGCGTCGCCCTCTACGAGCACCACCTGGACAAGCCTTGGTGGTACCACGCCGCGATGGTCGTCGATGGCAAAAGCGTGCGCGATTAACCTCTTCCACGCCGTTCACGTTGGTACGAGGGGCAATTCGGCTCGCGCGCTTCACGCCGCGTGTCCTCGCTCCGACCGAGTTTCTCAAAGCGAACTGACGCCGACTTTGCCGATCTCCGCGTGGGTCAGCGTTTCCCACGCCAGGTGGTGATCGACGTCGGTCGGCCGAAATCCGGGCTTCTGGATGAGCTGTTTCATGTTCGGTAACGACATACCGAGTCGGCTCGCATAGTGGTTGTAGGCAATCTCCCACATGGGTTGCAGGGCCTTCGATCGCACGGCTCCGCAGATCCCCGCGGGCAGTGGCAGGCCGATCAAGAATCCAGCGTGAAGCTCGAGACCCGCGAGCACGCGCCGGCTCTCTTCGGCGTAGAGGTCGACCCCCTGGATCAATGCGGTTTCGGCGGCGTTGATCATGGCACCGAACGCCCACTGCGTATGCGTCAAATCGCGACATGTCTCCTGTGCGAACCCGTCCACCCAGGCTTGCGGGCCGTACCACGTCGCGCTTTGGCCGGGAATCGTGATCGGGCGGGGTCCATCGGATTTCAAATAGATGTAGGCGGGCACGCGCCTGCGCCACAAGAAAAGGGCTTGTTCGAAGCTCGGCCTGTCGTCGAGGAAGACCGCGATCTGGATCAACGCGTCCGCCGTGCTGAGCTCCCAATTACCGTTCGGTTCGACGGCCCCGTCGATGAGATTCGGCAGGTAGGCGTTCCTCAGCATCGCGGCGAACCGATCGACGTCGGCGACCGACCAGCCGGCTCCCGTGTGGCGGATGATCTCCGCAGCCCGCGCGAAGAGCGTTCCCACCCAACCGCACTGCAACCGGGTGTTGCTGTCCGAGTGCCTCTTCAGTACGGCCGACCATGCGTTCATGATCGTGATGGCTTTTTGAGCACGCGCCGCATCGCCGGAGAGCGCCCAAACGAGGGCGTCGGTGTAAGCGGCCGCCGAATCGCTCTTTTCGGCGTCGCACGAGCCGTCGGGGCTGGCCGAGCCCGACCCGCAGATGACGTTGGCATACGGATGCGCGGTGTAGCCGAGAGACGCGAAGGAGCTGGCTTTCGTCGCGCGCAAAGCGGACGCCCAGGGTTCGGCTCCTTGGCCGATCTTGGTTTTGAGCAGAGCGATCTGGTCTGCGTTTAGGAGCGCGCCGGGGTGATGAAATGTTCCGTTGAACCCTGGACGCTCGTCGCTCGTCGCCGCTCCGTCGCCGATCGAGCCCTCCGGGCGATCGGGTCCGCTATCGCCGCGGCTCGCGCCTGCCGACGCACCTCCACCGCCGACCGATGCATCGGGATTCCACGCACCTCCCGCGCCGGTCGCTCGATGCCCTGATCCATCCGAGCCGCTCTTCTCGATCACGCCCGAGCAAGCGACCAATACGATGGAGAAGGACGATATCGTCCATATCCATCGAGCTGAGGACGGCGTGAATCGGCGCACGATGGACCTCGAGCGTTCGGGACACGGTCTGTGCCCGCGTTTGACCGGCTCTGAAGCCAGCCCCTATGAAAGAGGTGTCTCGAGCGCGCGGGCGGGGCCATGTTTCGGCACGTGCCCCGATGCACCACTCGCTGGCTCAGTTCAGGCCAAGCGGGAAATTATGGCGATCCCGTACCGATGTGTTCCCTGTCGGTACGAGGACGCACTGTTTCGTTCGCACCGCGTGTGCCTTGCATTCATTTCCGTCGATATCGCTCCGTCGTGCGCGTGTGCCGTGAACACGGCGCGCAGATTGCGAGAGGTTGCAGCGGGGCCGACACGCTGCGCCATCGACCGCATCGTCCCCCGCTCCGCGAAATTCACTCCTCAATAGAAGGACCGTGAATTTCCGCGGCAGCACAGTGTCCCTCACCCGTGCGTCCTCCGGAAGAAGCTCGGGAAACCCCTGAAGGGGCGTCCGGTCACGCTCGAGCGGCAAGGCGAGGCTGGGGTGGCCTGGGGCCCAGTGAACTCGGGCTCGGTGCTGGGCGGACCCCGCTCAATGACGAATCGCTCTTCCAAATCTGGGGAAGCACGTCGGGTGCGACTCAACTGATGGTACGCGGCTACAGCGCCAACAACGGCGAGATCCGCGGCGGCGGCGCGACACTTTCGAGCGGCTGCTACGGCGTCGAGCGACGCGTCAACGTCATCCATCGCCAGGGACAAGACATTCGAACTTACATCAACGGGTCTTTGAAGAACTCCTTTACCGACAGCGAAGACGTGAGCAACTACCACAAATACGGCTGCTACGGCACGTTGACAACAGGGGCTGTGACCGTGAGGTGGAGGGCGGCGAGGTTCTACAAGGACGGGCAGCCGCCGCCCTGAATGTCGACGATGATCGGTTCGCTCGGCGCCCGCTTCGCGCTCTGCGGTTTGGGGCTCATTGCCTGCTCGCGATCGAAGGTCAGCCCTTCTTCGAACGGCACGAACGCCCGTGAGGTTCCGCTCGTTGCAGAGCGACCCGAGCCGGCCTCCGTTGGGGGGGCATTTGCTCCGCCGGCCGATGTGACGGCTACGCTGAGCGATGTGTCGGCCGTCGACCTCAGATGGAAGCCGAGAGCAACGGAGCCGGGCGGGTACTGGATCGAGTTCGCGACCCCGGGATCGGACTTCGTGAAGCTCGGCGCCGCCTGGCCGGACACCGTCACCTTCCGACACGAAGACCTACCTGGTGCGACCACGTTCATCTACCGCATCCGGCCCTTCTTTGGCCGTGTCTCGAACCTGGTCACGATCACCACCGGGCCGGCATCGGCGGCTAATTCGTCCGAAGTCGAGGGGCCGCTGGAGGAGCCCGGTTCACCGACCGGACCAGCCGGCGCCCACCAGAAGAAGTCAATACGGTCGACCTCGACGATGGCCGACGCCGCTCCCAAAAACCTGGCCATCATGCTCTCTTCGCCGACCAGCGCGACGCTCCGATGGGAAGACCACGCAACCGACGAGGATGGATACCTGGTCGAATTCTCGCGAGATCAGCACGATTTCAAACTCTTTGCACTCTTGCCCCCGAACACCACGTCATTTCAGAAAAGTCGCGCTTTCGCCAGTCACTCAGTTCTACGTCCGCGTCCGAGCCTTCTTCTACGCCGAGCCGTCCAAGCTCGTTTCGGTGACCACCCCCATGCGCACCGAAGTGACTCGGCTACCGGAATGACTCGATTGTGCAGCCGCACGTCCGCGGATCGGTACCGAGATCGCAGCCGAAGGCGGTAGCCCACCAGGGGCGGCAAATCGCCGGAGCCCGTCAGATCGAGAGCAGCCGAACTCCAGGAAAGAACGCGCGCAGCCGCTTGAGATCCTCGATGTCGCTCGAGTAGACGACGTCACCGCGGAGCGCCGCGCTGGCCATCACGAAGGCGTCGATCGTCGTCGCAGACTTCACCGCGGCAAGAGCCTCACCCGCGAGCCGCGCAAGGGCGTCCGTAAGAGGCTCGATGTGGACGGAAAGACGGATCGCATCGCGGATGTCGGTTCGCCCACGCCACCACTCGCCGATGACCGGCGCTGGAATCGTGATGGGGGCTTTTCGCTCGTACACCCGCCGATAGATCTCCCAGGCCGACTGTTTGCGTCGTTCGAGGGCCACGAGCATGCCGGTATCGAACGTGACGCCTTGGCTCCTCACGCCGCCGTCCTTCGGGGCTTCTTGGCAGCGTGCTTGCGGGCATGAGCCCACCCTGTTTGGAGCTCGGCATCGATCTTCGCCCGCGCGGCGTCGGACGGTTCGGCTCCCCCGTACCAGCGCCAAGCACGGTCGAAGGCGGACTGACGAACGGCCGCGTCGGCCATTTCGGCCACGAGAGCCGAAACATTGCCGCCGTGCCTCTCGTCGGCGAGGCGCTTGAGCTTCTGCTTGGTCTCGGGGTCGAGCGAGACGCCGATCGTTTTCGTTGCCCCAGCTCGACGGCTTCGCTTCGATTTCATGCCTTCCAGTGTAGCATAATCCTTTCGACCCGCCGTACCGCCGTGCAGGCGAGGCGCTGAAGTTGCCCCCGTTTGGTGGGGCAAGCTTGCCTACGCGCCCTTGGCGCCGCGTTCGCGTTATTACGAACGTGGATTTGATGGCAACGCGAGGGCGTGTCAGCATGGGTCTTCGTCGTGGACCGACCTTATTGGCGTGTATGGCTTCATTACGCATGGCTTGTTGTCGCGGTCAGCCTCGCGTCGCTCGGCGGCTGCTCGAGCACCAAAGCCGGAGGAGATCGCCTGGATAGCGGGGTAAACGTCGGCACTGGCACCGGGGATACAGCCACCGGGGCTTCAATGACGACGGGAATGTGCCGCACGGCGCTGGGGACGCAATGACTACGGTCAGCTCGGGTATGGCAACAAGAACGATATCGGCGACAACGAGCTGCTGTCGAGCGCCGGAGACATCGACGTCGGCTGCAGCGTTGTCCAAATCGGCGCAGCCGGGCTAAATACGTGCGTCCTATGCAAGGGGGGAACCGTGCGCTGCTGGGGAATCAATAGCCCAGCGTTGGGCTATGGCCGTCCCTTCGGCGGGCCGATCGGCGACGACGAGAAGCCGACCAGCGTGGGCGACGTTCCCGTCAATTGATGGAGTCTGCGTCCGTGGGTTTCAGCGCTTGGCGGCAAACTCGAACCTGATGGACTCGGGTGCTGTGCGCCACTTGCTCGCGTCGGCCAAAGGAAGAATGTCGAGTCGTTTGCACGAACGGCGCTTGTCGGCGTGCTGGTCGATTTCGCAGGAGAGAAGGTCGTCATCACCGAACCACACGAGCGGCCCTTCGTGAACCGCGCCCGTCTCGTCGGGCGCCGGTATTCGTTCGAAGACCTTCTTGGCCCGCAAGTCGATAACGGCCCGCGACACGCCGAAGCGTAAGGCGACGCGCCCGTTCTGCGTAGCCACGTCGTCCAGCGACCGTGCTTGGAGCGATCCTGACCCGAAGACTTCTCCAGTGCCGTCTTCGATGAGGGTGAAGACGACCGGACCCGGATTCGAATTGGCGAACAGCGTGCAGACCCCACCGTCGCACCGCGACGTCGCACCGATCACCGCCTTCATGCAGTCGACTTTCTTGGATCGCCCGCCACTCGATCGCATGAAGAAGCAGACGTCGTAGGTTGCGTCCGGCTCCCACGTGGACGTGCGTTTCTCGGTCTTGTAGAATAGCGGCTTGCGGTTCCCATCGCCGCACGCGGCAGGCGCGAAGGCGCGTCCGTCCCCTGATTGCACATAACATTCGGCTTCGGAATCAACCCTCTTGGAGTCGATTCTCATGACCACCTTCCCTGTCTCCTCGTAGTCAACGGACCACGCTGCGCGAGCGGCCGGCTCCAATCGAACACGGCGCGTCGAGACCTTTCGGGCCATCGCCGCGAGATGCTCGAGAAACGGCTGCGCGCTTCCTTGATCGAGCCATTCCTGCGCTCGCGGGGCTTGCCCCACGAATGGCGGAGTCGACACCCGATCCAGGATTCGCCCATCGTCGACGTCGATCAGCATGAACTCTTGCGGTTCGCTGTCGGTCAGGTTCCGCACGAGCAAGACCGAGCGTGACCGTTTGTCGCTCGCGACAATCTCCGAAAACGCCCCTCCAAACGACTGGACGCGCGCACTGCCATCCACGGCGAGCCCGCCCTCCACGCGCCACGCGGTCGTCTGCGGCGCGTCGAATCGAGAACACGCGCTCACGACCAGGCACCCCGCTGCCAGCAAGGCTCGGTGACGCGGAAGCGCCCCTTTCACCGCCGCTCCTTCGCCAGGAGTACGTTCATGAGGCCAGCTTAGCACTGCGGTGTCATCCCGAGTCTTCCGGCAATTCCCGACTGCGCCAACGATAGCGCGCAAGACGCGAGGTGCACTACCCGAGACGATGCGCTCGCGGAGCGCCAACGTCTAAACGTTCAAGAGCTCGACTGCGCGTTTGGTCTCTTGGGGCCGCGCGTGGCGCACGACCGTTGCGCGATCCGCGCGACGTGTTGAACGGCATTCTTTGGATACAGCCATGGCCTTTCCTATCGCCATCGGGATTGCGTGTGGTCAGCGCCATGAAATGAAGCTCGTCCGGCGAACGCTCCAGCAAAGGTTCCTGATCGAAATGTCCCAAGCGTCTAACATTACTGCCGCAGACTTCTCGCTACCAGATCGATCATCGGAGCGACTTCTGCGGCCACTCAAACTGACCGGACAGGCAGATTCTCGGTTCGGCGAAGCGTGGCTGGCCGGGCCTTGCGGCTGGTTTTTTTCCCGTATCTTACGTTGGGTTAAAGGCCAAATCTGCTGATCGCGATCTGCCGATGCCAAGACTCAGGCAGTAAAGCTAATTTGATCAGCGAGAGATTCCGTCGGACGCGAATGGTGGCGGCGCTCAGCAGGAGGAGCTACCGTGAAAGCTTGCGGTCAGCGCCGATTTGGGCTGCTGGAAAGGGGGCTGGTAAGTACATGTGGGCAACTTCAACGCGTGTAGTTGTGCTCGTGTTCGTCGCGGGGGCGATCTTCGGCTGTGGCGACTCCGGTGACAGCGGTGACAACGGGAGTGGCGGTACGGCGAACGCGGGGAGCGGCGGAGATGCCAATGCGCCTGGGACGAGGTTCTGCATTATCGGCATGAAAGGGTGCGTCTGCGACACAGGGCTTTGCGCTTCCGGGTTGGTTTGCAAGAACAACGTGTGCTGCGATCAAGCGACGGGTGATTGCACGCCGCCTCCGATCAGCACAGGGAGCGGGGGCAGTGGTGGGAGCGGCGGGTCATCGAGCGCCGGCGGAGCGCCGGATGGTGGTGCGGTGTGCACGCCCGGCGTCGTGGGTCCGGTCATCACCGATTGTGGGTATCCGTTCGAGAGCAGCAATCCGCTTACGAACGTCGCGTTTAGCGAGAGCGAGGTGCTGCGCGCGATCGATCCGTCGGGTGGTGTGCCGCTCGCCAGCGTGCGGCTGTTTTACAACGACGAGCACGCGCTCACGCTCGGCGTGCGGCACGTGGACGTGACGACGGCGACGGGCACGAGCGGTAAGGATTATCCGGTATCGGCGCTTACGACGAATCCTGGGCAAGTCCATTTTCCGCAGACTGGGACGAACGAGGTGACCGGCGACTACAGCGGGCTCGATCAATCGGGGCGTCCGATGTGGCCGGTGCTCTATGTGACCGACATCACCAACGATCCGAACGCGCGTGCCGGCGATTGGCAGCAAGGGGGCACGCCCTACAATCCCAACGTAGTGTTCGGCACGTGGAAGGCGGCGGTGCGCACCGTCGATACGACGATGACGCCGGTCCTCGTCGAGATCACGCCCGACGCCGATCCGGCGAAGAACAGTTGGAATCTCGGAGGCGGCGATCCGGTGCCGCCATCGCTAACCGTCAATGAGGGTTATGGAGCCGAAGTGCGGTGGGACATGATCTTGGTCGCCGATCATTCCTACCGGATCCAAGTTCTCGTCCACGACGGCGATCAGAACAAAGAGGGCGGCGACTCGGGTGAGGCGTGCGTCAACTTCTGCGCCGGTAAATCGTGTCCGTCGGGGAGCGCCGCCTGCAGCGCGAGCACCCCTTGTAGCGGAGGCAACTCCTGCGTGAACGGCTGCTGTCTCATCATTCCCGAAATCAAGTGATGGCCGTCTGATCCTCTCGAGCCTGCGGCAGGGCGAAAGGATCTAAGTTACCCGCCCCCTGTCGCGCCTATCGCTCGCACAGGGTAGGATTGGGCCGTGCAGACGCCTGACGTGCGCGCCGCCTACGATCGCGAGGCTTCGGCCTAGGCGAAGCAGTTCGTGGGCGAGCTGGCGCACAAACCGCTCGATCGCGCGCTCGTCTCGTGGGGCACTTTGGACGGTCGCAACTTGTGAGCGTCCTGGCGTCGGCGGCTCGCGCCTGAAGACGCATACCATCCAGGGCCGACGCATGCTGCCTCTCCAAGCACGGCGCGTGCCGGGCATCCGGCTCAAACTGTGCCGCCGTCCGTTAAGTGAAAGGGCGAAAAAGGGAAACTGAAAGGGTTCGTTTTCCTGTATCGTCCGGCATTCTCGGCGAAAAACTCGAACGGAAGAAACACATGTCCGCAAAGAACCCTTGCTTGTGGATGCTCCTGCTTGCTCTCGCCACGGCGGCATCGCTCTCGCTTTCGGGCTGCGACAGCAGCGAAGCCGTAGTGGCGCCACCCACGCCTGACGCGGGGGTGCTGCCGCCCCTCAGCCCCGCTTGCAAGAGCGACTCGGAGTGCGGCGGGCGCCGCTGCGATCCGCTCAAAGGCTGCGTCGACTGCCTTTTCGATTCCCAGTGCCCGATGGGATCGCGGTGCGCGAGCAGCAAGTGCGAGGCCGTCGTGCGCTGCGCCACGTCCAAGGAGTGCACGAAGCCGGCCAATCCGGTCTGCGATACGGCCGCCAAGCAATGCGTGCGCTGCATGGCCAACACCGATTGCGGCAAGAACGAGCTCTGCAACAACAACCGTTGCGAGCCCTTCACCCCCTGCGTCAATTCGCTCGACTGCCAGGGCGACAAGGTCTGCGATCGTACGGTCGGCCGATGCGTGGGGTGCGTTGCGAACGTCGACTGCGGCGAGAGGAACGTCTGCGTCGAGTCCACCTGCGTGCCGAGCTGCAGCTCGGACAAGGAATGCAGTCCGCTCGGTCTTCTGTGCGACACCGCCCACGGCCATTGCGTCCAGTGCGTGCAGCAGGTCGACTGCCCGCAGGTCTACCACTGCGCGACCGGCAAATGCGTGCTCGACGTCTGCGCGCGCGGCGAGACGAGCTGCGATCCTCTCCTCGAAGGTCGCCGAACTTGCAACGCGGTCGGCGACGGTTTCGAAACGATCCCTTGCGCCGCCCAGCAGTCGTGCACGACCGAAAGCGGCAAGGTGGTCTGCAAACCGTGGGTCTGCACGCCGGGCGCGTCGACGTGCGACCCCACGCACAAAATCGTGGAGTCGTGTTCGTCCGACGGGTTACGCGTCGAACAGCCCAAGAACTGCTCGACCGACAACAAGGTCTGTCACGACGGTGCCTGCCTCGAACGGCTGTGCGAGCCCGGAAAGAAGTTCTGCAACGGCCAGAATGTGCAGCTCTGCGGCGACGACGGCGCGACGGCCACGATGGTGCAGACGTGCTTCGTCAACCAGCACTGCGACACGACGACTGCGTCGTGCGTCGCGAATTCGTGCACGCCGGGGGCAAAGGTCTGTAGTGGCAGCGTGGCCTCCGTCTGCATGTCCGACGGTACCCCCGGGCCCGGGGGGACCGACTGCTCGATGAGCGGCGCGGTATGCTTTGCCGGCGATTGCAAGCCCAAACTGTGCGAGCCGAACACGACCTTTTGCAAGGACTCGTCGATCTACCAGTGCGCCGACAGCGGCAGCCGGGAGCAGTTCAATAGGACGTGCAGCTTGGGTACGTACTGTGACGCCACCACGCAGCCGGCGGCTTGCCTCACCCAGCGCTGCAGACCGAACAGCATGGCGTGCAACAGCCAGATCGCGACTACCTGCAAGTCCGACGGCTCGGGCTACCTGCCGGGCGGCACCGACTGCGCGGCTGCCGGCAAGGTGTGCGTGAGCGGCAGCTGCTGGACGAAGGTTTGCGAGCCGAATAGCTACTATTGCAAAAACGGGAACGTGTATTCGTGCGGCGATGGGACGAGCGAGTCGGTCTACCGCACGTGCGCCCCGTCGTTGTATTGCAACGCCACCACGAGCCCGCCGACCTGCAGCGCGCTCAAGTGCACGCCCAACGGCCTGGCGTGCAACGGTCAGATCGCGACCACCTGCAACGCCGACGGCTCGGGGTACGTGTCCGGCGGAACCGACTGCGCGGCGGCCGGCAAAGTATGCGTGAACGGCAATTGTCTTCCGAAGATCTGCGAGCCGAACAGCTACTTCTGCAGTGGCGGCAACGTCCAGCTTTGCGGATCGACCGGGGCGAGCTCGACGCTCTACGCCACCTGTTATGATTATCAGTTCTGTCAGGACGGGCTCTATTACTGCCCATCCGACGTCTGCACGGCGGGGACGCCGGTCTGCAACGGCGATGTCCTCTCGACATGCAAACCCGACGGCTCGGGCCCCGCTGCCGGGGGCACCGACTGCACGGCTACCAGCAAAGTCTGTGATTCGGGCCAGTGTCGGGCGGTCGTTTGCACGGCGAACCAGCGCTTTTGCCAAGGCGGAAACGTCTATCAGTGCAACGCCAAAGGCACCGCCTCATCGCTCTCTTCGGCCTGCGCTTCCAACCAATACTGCGACGGCAGCAGTTCTCCGGCGGTGTGCCGCATCGACGTTTGTACGAGCGGCGGTCCCGCGTGCAGCGGCGAGACGGTGGCTGTCTGCAACGCGGATGGATCGGGCTACTCTTCGACGAGCACCGATTGTTCCGCTTCGCATCAGGTGTGCGTGCTCGCGCCGGGCACGGCATCGTGCGCGGCGACGGCCGTCGATACCTTGGGCGGCAGCACGTCTTTGGGCGTCTCGTCGTACAATTACCTCTACGGACAGTTCTACTCCGCCACCAAAGCCCGCAAGCTCACCCAGATCGAAGGCTATTTCAGCTTGACCGGGACGTCGCTCTTCACCTGGGTCGTCTACAGCTCCACCACGCAAGACAGCACGTACGACAAGATCTTCGAGCTTACGACCTCCAGCTCCGGAACGGCCACCTTCCACAGCTCCGGAACGATCAACGTCGCTCTCGAGAAGGACAAATTCTACTTCATCGGCGTCATTCTATCCGGCGGGACCTATTTCTACGCTTCTTCCGCCCTGCCCCTTCCTGTCAGCTTCGGCGAAGCCTGGACCGGCGCGAACATCTACCTTCCTGGCGGCGCGCCCAGCACGATCGGCTACTCCAGTTCCTCCAACGTCTTCTACCAGCGGGTGACGACCGCGCCGCCTTGATCGAAGCGCACCGTCAGCCTCCTCTGTCGCTGCATCGGCTGGTGTCCCAAACGCCGCTCGGTCCCACTCATCGGGCGTGGCGCGCAGCAATCATCGTGCCGGGGCGGGCTGTGCCAGCCGTGCCATTGGGACCGGCGTCCCTGTCCCCGCGGGGAGCAGTCGTGGTACGGACAGCGAGAACCCCATGCGTCCATCCTTGCGTATGGTGATCGCGATTCGGTCGGTGGGCTCACGTCGGCGACGAGCACCGTCGCGACCGTCGAAGCCTATGATCCTGCGACGAATACATGGTCGTCGGTAGCGCCGTTGCCCAATGCCCTTCACCACGCCAATACTGCAGCGGTCAACGGGAAGCTCTACGTCGTGGGGGCGCTGGCCGATCTGACGTTTCGCGCGATCGGAAACGTCTACGCGTACGATCCCCAGATGGGGTGGTCGGCGAAGACGCCGCTCCCGGTGGGCCAAGAGCGCGGAGCTAGCGCGGTAGCGGTCGTCGGCAGCAAGATCTACGTTGCCGGCGGAAACCGAGGCGCAAGCGTCGTCGACTTCTCCGCTTACGACACCGAGGCCGACGCCCACGTTTCACTGCCCCCGCTCCCCGCGCCGCGCGACCATCTCGTCGGTAGCGCCATCGGGACGCGCGTGTATGCCATCGGAGGTCGCGCGGGGGGCAGTCTCTATGGAAGCGTCGACGCGTTCGACACGATGACCGGGAGCTGGGCCACCGTCGCAGACGTCCGTACGCGCCGCGCAGGTTCTGCCGCTGCGGCGTTCGGCGACCGCATCGTCGTGGCAGGAGGCGAAGGCAACCTCGATTCGCCCGTCGGCGTGTTTTCGCAGACCGAGGCGTTCGTTCCGGCGACGAACACCTGGCTCGTGCTGCCCGATATGCGCACGCCTCGTCACGGCACCGGAGCCGCCGTCATCGACTACGCCTTCTACGTTCCCGGCGGCGCGACGCAACAGGGCTTCGGCGCGACCGACGTCGTCGAGGCACTCGACCTTTAAGGACAAACCCACTGACAGGTGCCGCTCACGCACTTCCTCGCGGCGCAGTTTTCCCCGCAGGGGACGCAGAGGAGGAGCGCCGGGCAGTCACCGTCGACTTGGCAGGTCGTCGTCGGAGCGCATTGGCAGGTGTCGCATCCCTTGGCATCTTTGAGAACACCGTTCGGACACATCGGATTGCAGCCGAACGCTGGGCAGCACTGTTTGATGACGCAGGGGCCCTGCGGGGTGGTGTTGACGCAGTTGCTGCCGAGCGCACATTGGTTGGTATCAGTGCACTCGCTCGGCAGGCAGGCGACGCCTCCTTCGCTTGGACACACGCGAACCGCCCATGAACAGGTGCCGTCCGATTGGGCGGTGCACACCGGCCCGCCGATCGATCCATCGGGGCACATTTCGTTGGGGGCGAGCGGTCGCGGGTCCGAGCAGACGCAGGTGCCACCGTCGCTCGTGCCGGTCCCACCGTCGAGCGGCGTGCAGCCGATCTTCCACCCGCATTTGCCTTGCGCATTGACCTCGCAGGTCTGCGCCGTCAAGTAGCCCGGTGCGCAGGCGATGGCCTCGATCGGTTGATTGGCGCAATCTTCGGGCTTGCAGCTGTTCGATGGGCAGCTCACGACCTCCCAGGCGCACGTGCCGCCCTGGCCCTCGAGACACCGCCCGGTAGGACCGGCGACGGTGCCGTCGGGACAGGTGTAATTGGGAAGGCCGAGCGCCGGTCCGCATTGGTCGGTAGCGCATTCGCGCTGGGCGTCGCTTCCGTTCGAGCCGAGATCTTGGTGAATGGTGCAGGCGGCGGCGATCACGAGAGAGAGATAAGTCAAGCGGCGCATGGGAACCTCCTCCTGTGAGATATTTGGACGCTGCTCGCTCGATCCGTCACTTGATGGTCGCCAAAGTGGAGTCCACTACCGTGCGGAACATGCTTCGGGGAAACCGCGCGGCGAAATCCGCACCTCGACGCCGCGCCTCATCGTAACGCCCCGCGCCCACGAGCGCTTGGACCGCCAATGCCTCACGTTCGGGGGCCAATCGGCCGGTGCGATATTCGCGCATATGCCGCTCGATCTTTCGGAGAGCTTCCTCGAACCGGCGCGCGGTCAAATCGCCGCGAGCCGACTCGAGCAGCTCGCGCTCTCGGGTCAGATCGACGTCGTGCTCGGCGCCCTGAGGTTCAGGCGAACCGGCGATCGTTTCGGCCGGGCCTCGCGCGGTCGCGCTTTCGCGCTCGCCCGCGGGAGAGGACCGGCGCTTGGGCATCGCCGGATCGGGTACCGGCAGCTCGGGCGCGGGCTCGACCATGGCGCGCCCTTCGAACACCGACGGCGCGGAAGCGGGCGCTGCGCGATCGCGGAGTGGCGAGGCAGGTTCGGGCGCCGCCGGGCTCGGCTTCGCACCGAAGAACGATGCAGAGTTGGTCTCGGCGACGTAGAGCACCGCCCCGCCGGTGCTTGCTCCCACGGCCATCGAGAGAATCACGCCGGCCGTTTTCTTCGCGAGCAGCGTTCCGAAAAGACGCGTGCCGCTGCCCGCGGCGGCCGTCGTTCCGGTGAGCGCCGAGGCGAGCACCGAAAGACCGAGACGCCGCTGCAGGCGCCGCCTGGCGTCGGCAGGCACCCTCTCGAGGCGAGCCTCCCGGAGCAACAATCCCCGGACGCCGTCGTCCCAAGCATCGTGATCGTGCTCGTTCATCGTTCTCTCTCTCGCGGTCCGCTCAGTTGGCGGACTGCTCTAGCGAATTCCTGGCGTGCGAGCCGCAGCCGCGAGTAGCCGGTGTTCAAGGGGATTGCCAAGGCGGCAGCCACCTGCGGCATGGGGTAGCCGTCGATTTCGTGCATCACCAACACGGCCCGCTTTTCGAGATCGAGCGCGTCGAGCGCATGGAGCACGAGCGAACGATCCTCCCTTTGCTCGGCCAACTCGTCGGGCAGAGGCGAATCGTCGGCCGGTTCGAGCCCGTCGCCCAGCCGCTCGTGGCGGCGGTGCGAGCGCCGTCGATAATCGGAAGCTTGGCGGTAGGCGAATAGAAAAAGCCAAGGACGCAAAGGTCGGCTCGGATCGTATTCGTCGAGGTGCCGGTGAATCGTCACGAACACCTCGTGGCAGACATCTTCGAGATCGGCGCGCGCGACGCCGAGCCGGCGAAGCGTCGTCCAGACGTACGCGCACTGGGATTCGAACAAGCTACGGAAGTCGTGAGCCATCGGCGTCGAAAGTCCCCGGACGGGGTGGGCGATGGCGAGGCTCACCTGAGAGGTTTGGCCGCGACTCGGTATATCCGTCAAAAAAAATCGCCCATGACGGTGGCCGCGAATCCACCATTCAGCCGGGGCGTCGTCCACACCGAGGTGCCGTCGATCTCGAGATGGGTGGGCGACAACGGCGTATCCAGGTGTCCGCTGAACCGTGCGAGCCAGCTCGGAGCAAAGGGGAGCTCGAGCCCCAGCTGCGCTCCCAGCTGCATGTACGGCGTCGACTGGGGTTGTGGTTTTTGCACGTTGGCGCTTCCGTGGAGCATGCCCACCGAGGCTCGAGGACATGCGAACCAGGGATCGACATGCCAGCATCCGCCCGCCGTCGCCAGCAAGAGCCACGCGGTCACCGTCCCGCGTTCCGTTGCGGTCGACCCTGGGAAAAACCCGGCTCCCGCGAGCTCCACGGAAAACCGGGACCAGCGCAGCGATCCGAACGCGAACAGGCCCCACGCGGGTGTCGATGGCAACGTGCCCGCTGTCATGTCTCCACCGCCGCCGACACGAACATGTGGGCCGCCCGCCGGTGCCGGTTCGATACGCGGCGTGGGAGCCTGATCCATTGGCGCTTGCTGGGGGGGATTTGCCGGGATGGCGTCGCTCGCGACCGGTGGGGTAGGCGTTCGAGACGAGCCGTCGGATTGGCCCGGAGGCGCCGCATTGGCGCGAGGGTCGATGGCGATCGCAATCGCGAACGCCATCGTCTGTGCCAACTCGGCGCAGTCGTCGGCCACCGACGTCAGATCGCGGGTACCCAAAACGCGGCCGTCGGCCTCGCGGATCTCGAGCTGGCCGTGCAGCTTGGTCCCCACCCGAGCGATCCGGGCCGAGATGGCGAGCCCCGGTCGACCGTCGAAAGGATCGTAGCCGAGGCGGCTCACGACGAGTCCGCGCATCGCGCGCTCGTCGGGGCAGCGCGTCACGGTGGCGTCGATCAGGTATTCGACGCGAGCCGAGGCTCGTTCCGCGCGGGCGCCGGTCGCGAACGCCAGCATCGCGGGGACGATCAGAAGAGATAGAACCTTGCGCACCCGGCGACGATACTCAGCTCTTGCCGATGATGTCGACCGTCGGCAAACGGTCGCGCCTTTTCGCCGGTGCTCTCGACCCTGAAATCCGCTTCCAAAAAGTTGCACGCGTATGGTGCGCGCCGACTACTGCGGAACCGGCGTTTCGTTCACGAAGGATGGCACTTTGATCGACGTCTTCGACACTCGCGGCGTGCAGCAGCCCACGACCGGAGACGCGTCGCTCACGTTTGAAGCTGCGTGGACCACGAGCGGTGCAGCGTGCGTCAACAGACCGCGTTACGACGCGTTGGCGCCGTCGGGCGCGCTGGTGCTTCCCTCGTGTTGGGCGACGCTGCCGAAGTGCGCGTCTTGGAGCGAGGCCGAGAGCAAGAGCGAGATCCTCGGGAACTCCTCGCGCGTCCAATCGCTGAGCCTCTGCGAGTAGCGGCGGCTGCGGCGACCGCAGGCGACGACGGATGCAGTGGCTGCAGTCGTCAGCCCCGGCGCCGTAGATCGGGTGGCGTGGGCAGGCAGCGGGCGGCGCGAAGGACAAACCAAGGGGCAAAAGGGGCGATGGTCGACAGGCGGGTAGGGGGTTGGCTGGTGGCTTTTGCGGCGCGTCGCATTCCGTAATAAATTCAGCGGAGGAGAAGGGATTCGAACCCCTGGTACCTTTCGGTACGGCGGTTTTCAAAACCGCTGCCTTCGACCACTCGGCCACTCCTCCAGAATCTCAGTGACGGACTTTCGCGTTGCGATGGCCCACCAACCATAACACGCGCCGTCGTCGGGCGGGCAACCTGACCGGCCGCTCACGAGTCCGTCGGATCGTCACCTAAGGACGCGCGGAGAAGGATCGATCTGATCGCTGGCATCGTTCGCGCGTTCGTCTGATCGCCATCGCAGGAGTAGTCCGTCGCCGGAGAGGCTCGGATTTGTGTGCGTCAGGCAGCGGTGACAGCTGCGATCTCGGACTTCTCGGTCTGGACCCAGATTGCTACGAGCGCCTCGACGGATTTGCGGTCAAAAAAGTATTCTGCGACGATCCCTTGTCTCTCACACGACGGCTGACTTCGGGCGAACGAAAGGCGCAATGGTGCCGTGATCCATCAAGAACAATTTCGCGATTCCGAAGTTCGCCGGGTCGCCGAGTAGCCTTTCGAGTTTCCGAGCGGCGCCACCATTCAGAATGGAAAGGCAGGCACTGGCTCTTGGTGAATGGTACGCGCGTTTCAGGAACGTGAAGAAGGCGCGCAGCTCGAGAACGATCGACTTCGCATCAGAAGGCTCGCAGATCACTTCCCTAGGAAACACGCGGAAGAGGAGTTCTTCCAACTCGGCGCCGCCCATTTCGACGATGTCTTTGGCGACATATTTCTCCGCGAATTCCATCAGGGTGCGACACCAGCCCGTCTCGGCTTCGAGCGATCTCCGTTCGGGAGACGACGAGAAACGTCGCGAAATCACAGAATGCGCGGCCATCAGGGGTAGTCCTGACCTTCGATGGATGGAGTGCATGGCGGATGATTGCCGCGGCCTGCATGCACGATGCCAAAAGGTGCAGAGCGCCTGGGTTCGCCAAGGAAGGACGGGCGACATTCTCCACGCGTGCGCTCGCGCGACTCGGACATGTGTCACCGGACATCTGGCCGGTCCTGGACGGGTCGATGATTCCGGAATGCATGATCACCTGTCGGACCCAGGTGGGTAGGTGATCTGGGTGGTGCATGTGAATTGACCTCCCATGTTCATGCATCGGGCGACGGGAAAGCCGCCGGTTTCCGTCGACTGGCCATCTTCGGCCATGATACCGGGGAACTTTGCGCAGCCGAGACCTCCGCAGGCTTCGGCGCCGATCGCTTGCGGATAGCAAAAGGCGTATTCGGGCGCGCTCTTGGAAATGCCGATCGCGCCGAAGCAACGGGCGGGTGCATCGACGTAGCTGTCACTTGCCGCGTCGGCCGAAGTCGTTCCCCCGCCGCCCGTCACGCCCGAGTCGTTGGCCTCGCTCGCGCCGCATGCAGTGACGAGGACGAGAATGCCGTATCGAATGGGAATCATCTTTGCACCTCGTCCGTTCGACGAAGGTGCCGAGCCATTCTACACGCGTACGATCATGGAGTTAGACGTCGTTGCCGTGACACGAAGGTCCGGGTGCCAGCTGCATGGCACAAGGAAGTCATCGACTGCTGGCCCCCAGCGGCGCCCGAGCGCAGCCTTGGTTCGCTCGGGCACCGCACGTCATGAAAAGTGCATTCAGCGTGCCGCTATTTCGGCCGATCGCGCGCCCACGGGAATGTCGAAACGCCCCATCAACCCGGCGAACGCGAAGGTGTTCACCTTGGGATCGCTGATATTGGAGAACGACTGCGATGTCGGGCTCGATTCAGAAAGAAACATCGAGAGGTCCGCTCCTACGACGGGGCTGATCGCGATGGTACGTGCCAGCCGATAATCGACACCGACCTGCAGTTTCCCCAGCTCCAATCCTTGCAGCGACGTCGTTCCTCCCTCCCCATGAATCCAGTAGCCGCGCCAGCCCGTACCGAGCGAGACCCACGGATCGAATTCGTAATGCGCCGGAAGGAAGTGCCAATCGGCCTGCACTCCCGCTGCGGCGGAGTAGAGATTGGTCGAACTATCGACGCTGTCTCCGCGACTGAACATCGCGCCAGAGCCGTAGAGCCCGAGCGCGAGTTGCGGAATGAGACGGTAGCCTACGCCAAGCTGGACGGCGCCGCCGGGCTGAGCAACATCGGTGAGCGTCGGCTGATTGGTACCGATATCCCCAAAGCCTTGGCGGGGACATTGCGGTCCTTTTCTTGTGCGCTCGCGAGGCTCGTAATGACAAGAGTTCCCATTGCCGCTGCCGCAGCAGCGATCCATGTCCGTTTCATGATTTCCTCCGTGCTCCTTTTGGAATCGGAGCGTGTGTGTTTGCACCCGCTGTTAACTGCAAACAATGGGCCGCCACCTCCGAGCCGGGGTACGGATGTTGCTCGCTGCTGACCTCGCAGCGAACACTTCAGCAAGCTCAGTGTCGAACGCTACGATAGAGCGCGAGAGCTGCGCCCGTCGGATCGCCGATGACCGAGAAACGCCCGACGTCGGGAATGTCTCGGGGTTCGACGAGGAGCGTGGCACCGAGTTGCGTCGCCCGGTCGGTCGTCAGTAACTCGTCCTAGAAACGTCCCGCCCAAGTCATGGTTCACCTTTCGTAGGCGGCTACCAGCCGCCGCCGCTCGAGCCGCCGGATGGCGGCGGCGCGATTTTCTGGCAGATCATGTCGGTCGTTCCCGTGCCGCTTGCCGCAACGGCCGCGCCGCCGTCCGCCGCTGGCAACGGGCCCGAGAACGCGAAGGCCAAATTCACGTGCAAGCCGCTCATATCGAGGAGGGCCGTTCCCGTCGTGAAGAACAGAGTGAGCGCGTCCCTCGTCTCACACGACTGCTCGGCCGGCAGCTCCGCACGGACCCCCTTTTCCTTCTCGGTGAACGCGATCCGACAGAGCACGCCCCCGTCGGTCTTGGAATCCATGACGATCTGTCCCATGGTCATCCATGTGAGCATCATGGAGGGGGTCATCGACGCCAGGTCAGGCGTGCCGGCCGGCGCGGTGAACGTCAGCGTTCGCGTGTCGGTGCACGACCATCTGCCGAAGAACGGATCGTCGGCGGGTTGATCGGACGCGTCGTTACAGGCTCCGCAAACGAGGACAGCCGAACAGAGTACGGCCGCGAGCTTCTCCATGTTCTCCTCCGATCGCCGAGGCGCAAGGCTATCAAGTAATACATCGGACGCCAGGGCGACGAGAAGATTCGACTTTCTTATCGGACGATGTCGACCAAGCAAAGGTTCGAGCAGCCGTCCCCGCTCACCGTGTTGCCATCGTCACATTGCTCGCCGAACTCCTTCTGCAGGTTCCCGTCGCCGCAACGTGGTCCGAGCTGGCAGCTTGCGCTGCAGCCGTTGTAAGCGCCCGTGTTCATCGCTTTACCGAGGTCGCACGCTTCACCGAAGAGGCTGTCGACCTTGGCATCTCCGCAAAAGCCGCTCAAGACGCACCCAGGCGCGCAGCCGGGCATTCCGTTCACGCCGTACGTGGTCAAGTTGATACCATCGTCGCACTGCTCGTTCGAGCTCTGCACCACGTCGTCGCCACAGAAGGGCCCGCGCCTGCAGTCCGCCGTGCAGCCGTTGTAACCGCCGGTGTTCATGTCGCGGCCGAGATCGCATTGTTCGGCAGCGGCGACGATGCCGTCCCCGCAGGTCGGACCGCATTGGCTGTAGGTCGGGGCAAAGCCGGTCAGCGTGAGCTTGAAATTCGAAGCCTCGGTGTGGCGCTCGGCGTGGAACAGGGCCACTTCATAGAGACCGCCAACCGCGAGGCCGAGCGCAGCCGCGCGCTGATCCACGTTGAGCGTCGCCTCGAGGCGCGGATGCAGCCCGCCGAGGTCGAGGGCGAGCTTGCGATTGACGAAAATCCACACGTCGTCATCCCCGCTGAAGGTGAGCGATTCACCGCCCCGATACTGGAAGAAATAACGAATCTCGGTGGTGAAGCCGAAATTGTGCAACTTGCCGTCGTTCACCGACGCCGCCGACTGCCCGAAGCTCTCTTTGATGGGGGCCGCGGTCCAGCCCTTGTTGTCGAGCGGAAAGAACCCGATGTTGGCGGAATCGAAAACATACGAGCCGTTGGTGAGCCGAGGAAGAAGGAGCGCGCTTTTCACGGCGATGTTCGCGCCCGCGGAGTCGCGGTACCACTGCTTGAAATTCGCCTCGGTGGTGAGCTGCTGGCCGTACGGGCAGAGCGCGGGATTGGTGAACGAGGCGGGCTGCAAGGAGCTGCAGCGTCCGTCGATCGCCGGCTTGCCGCCCGTATCGAGATCGGGCTTGACGAGGTTCTGCGTGCCTTGGGAAGGAGCGAAGCCTTCGAAATCCGGGTGCCTGGTGCCTCCGTTGGTAGGGATGCTGATGAAATCTCGGTAGGTGACCAGTAAATTGAGCTGGCTCGGCGGGTTCAGCGCCGTGTTGCCGCAGGTAAAGCCGCGCTCTTGTTTGCAATCATGCGTGCAACCGTCGCCGTCGGTGGTGTTGCCATCGTCGCAGTCCTCGACCGCGAGCTTGATGCCATCGCCGCATTTCGACACGCAAACACCGGTGGTGCAGTCCGGCTCGAGCGTGCAATCGGCGGCGCAGCCGTCGCCGTCGACCACGTTGGCGTCGTCGCACGCTTCGTCTCCCTCTTTCTTGCCGTCGCCGCATGCGGTTCGATGGCATTGCGCGGGCTGGGCAGGATTGGGAACCGGCGGCGGAGGGTTGCAGACGAAACCGGGCTCGAAGCGGCAGGCGGCCGAACATCCCATGCCGACGTTCGGGGGATCGCATTGTTCGTTGCCGGTCAGGGCGCCGTCACCGCAATCCGGAGTGCAGGCTCTACCCGCTTGGACACAGTCCCATCCCTTTTCGAGCTCGCAAACGGAAGAGCAGCCATCCCCGCTCTTCGTATTGCCGTCGTCACATGTCTCCTTGCCCCCGAGCCGGTTGTCGCCGCATTTGACCAGGTACACACATGCTTTTCCGGGCTCGGGGCAGGCATAGTCCTTCTCGAGCATCTTGCAGTCGGCCGAGCATCCATCGCCTGATTGGCTGTTGCCGTCGTCGCATGCCTCCGCCAACCCTGGATCCATCTTCCCGTTGCCGCACCCGACGACGCAGTCCGCCGCATCGCAGGCGCTGGCAGCATCGGGCATCGGTGCGGTGCTCGCGTCGTAGCCGCCGACGACGATCCCGGACCCCGCGGTCCCTCCGGTGCCGCCGGTTGTGCCGCCTGCGCTTCCGCCGGTGGCCGAGCCGGTGCCCGTCGTGTTGCTGGGTTCACCTCCCGTCGGGGAAGGAGTGTCGGCAGCGCTGCAGTTGATTTGTGACAAGGCCCCCATCGAAGCAGCAAGCGCTGCCAAGCCAAGATATCGATACACGTTATTTCTTCCTCCGCGGGACGGCGCGCCCCCGCAAATGCACAACTCTATACTCAATCGCAGCCAATAGCGGAAGGGGCATCATGCGAGTAAAGCGGCTCAAAGCCTGTGGGCCGATGTGCGTTTGGCCGCTTCCGCTTTCGCGGTAAACCCGGCTGCTGCGTATGGCCGCTTCGTGCTCGAGCTGTTTGAAAATGGGTCACAAGCAGAAGCAAAAACACGCGTTGACGCAGATGCTCGAGGTCGTGCCCGGGCATCCGCACAGGGGATTCGGCGCGCTACAATCAGCCGCCGACTGGCACTTCTTGTGGCACGCGCATTGTGCTGGACCCGGCCCGCCGCATCCGCACTCGTAACCGGAAGGGCAATCCGTTGCGCCACCGATGGTACATTCACCGATCACCGTCGGCGCATCGGCGGCGCCATCGAGTTGGGTCGTTCCACCCTCTTCGGCCGCGCCGGAGCTCCCGCCGGCTCCCGCTTGCGAAGATCCACCGCTGCCGCCGCTTGGTTGACCGGCTGTGCCGGCGCCCCCGCCCGTTCCGCCCGCGTCAGTGTCCCGCCCGCCGCAGGACAGCGCCGCGATTGCGAGCACAATCGAGATGAAACCGAGTCGCGTGGATCTCATTGGCGTACCTCCTCGTCAGGTTCTTTTATGCTGTGTCGCGTCGGCGTCTACGGCGGGAGGTCGGTAGGGCCGCGGTTGCGGCGATGATCCATGGCTGGGCTGCAGAGCTGCGCCGCGTCAACGAGCAGCTGCAGCCCCCGGATTCCGTAGAACGTACGTCCCCCGCAGAACCTACCTGCTCGACCGCCGTGCACAGCGTTTCGCTCGTCAGGGGCAAGCGGGCCAGGTCTCCATCGCCGAATGCAGAAATCGACGCGCAGTACTCGCGCGGGCGGGGTGAGTCAATTCGTCTGTATCGCCGCCGGCGTGCAGATGGGGAGCAGAGCCCAGAGATCGCCGCCGGCGGGCGCGGGGACCATGGGGAGGGCGGCTCGGGTGCTGGCGTCGTTCGCGAAATCCGTCGCGCCGTGAAAGAGGGAGACCGGCCAGCTTTGCTCGAAGGGGGCAATCTGCTGGTGAGGCCATGCGCTCTTGCCCTGCTCGGCCCCGCGAATCAGGTAATCGATGGCCTTCGGTATCGAACCGCCGCCCGTCGACGTGTAGCCCCACAAGTCGACGCCCACCCGCTTGGCCGTCGAAGCGAGAAGGCAGAAGCCCTCGAGATTCCAATTGCTGTAGCCCCAGCTGTTGGTGCGCGCTAGCTCCTCGGGCTGGGTTCCGTCACTCCTGATCTGACTGGCGATCCGCTTTTTGGAGTTCTCGACCAGCGTTTTGGTTTCGGCGGTCTGGCCGAGGGAGAGCATGATCGCGGAGACACCGGTGTCGTACCAGGTGCCGTGGTTGTTCGACGCGGCGGCCTCCTTGGTGGCAAGGGAGTTGGTCTGCAGCCATTTCAAAAACGCGGTGAGCCACGTACGCATGCCCATCTGATCTGCGGTCGACCAGCCGGGAGCTCCGCTGTCGAGAACGGCGATGCCGTCGAGCGCCTCGCCGATGACCTCGGTCCAGTTCAGCACCCCGGTGCCGGCCCCGTCTCGTAGGCAGGGGACTCCCTCGCCGTAGTTGATGTTGGGGTTCATCGCCGTGGCCGGGTTGAGAAACCACGTTCTGACGACGAGCTCGGCGCGATCGGAGTATCGCGAATCACCCGTGAAATACCAGGCCATCGCCAGATTGTAGATGGCGTCCATCGCGGCGTGGCGGGAGGCGTGATCCCAGCGGTTGCTGCCGCAATCAGGATTGGTCTGTCCATCCTTGTGGACATAGGGGCACCCGTTGGCGGAGCCTGCCGTCGGCCAGTAGTACCGCGCCAAGCTGATGTAGTCGTGCTTGTTTCCGCTCGGCGGCGTGGTGGTCTTGTCCATCACCGACCACGGGCCAGCGGCGAGCGCAGCATTGGCGAGAGCGAGGAGCTTGGGTAGGACGGCGCTGATCT
>WNGB01002538.1_pt1 | contig 29365 bp, 33 predicted proteins | sample 5400681 | NCBI WGS metagenome assembly WNGB01 (sample SAMN13153367, study PRJNA577476) | soil metagenome | isolation source: 115 cm soil or saprolite under grassland replicate 2 | place: USA:California | collected 2016-06-15
CGTACGAGGGCCGTAGGGTGAAGGGAAAGCCGGTCGTGGTGATGTCGCGTGGCGAAGTCATCGTAGACAAGGACAAGTTCCTGGGCCGCAAGGGCCGCGGGCGCTTCATCAAACGCGGCAGCCCGATCCTCCAGACCTAGTTTGACGAACACGCTGCTCGATCACGTCCTCCGTCACAACACCTGGGCGAACGGCAGGCTCCTCGAGTTCTGTCGCGCTCTGGATCCGGTGCATCTCGACGACGAGGCTCCCGGCACCTACGGCACGCTCTACGGGACGCTGCAGCACCTCGTGGGCGCCGAGCAGTGGTACGTATGGCTGCTGACCAGCGAGCGAATCGGCGCGCGCATCCGGCGCGACGAGCGGCGCACGCTCGATGAGCTCGCCGCCATTGCTGCCGCACTCGGGACGCGCTCGCTCGCCGTCGCCGCGTCCGACGATGCGGACCGCACGATCCAGATGAGCGACGGCCACCGTTCGACCGTCGGCGTCGTTCTCGCGCAGCTCGTGCACCATGGCAACGAGCACCGCACTCAAGCCACGACGATCCTGGGCAGCAACGGTATCGAACCCCCGCCCCTGAGCGTGTGGGCATACGGGCGTGCGGTCGGGATCTCCGAGGAGGAGGACTGATGCGCGCGGGGAGGTCATCGTGACCCATCCGATGCTTCGTCAACTGCGTCACGACGTTTGGGCAACGGACACGCTCATCGCGCATTGTCGGCAACTGACTGTGGAGCAGCTGCAGCTCTCCGTGCCGGGCACGTACGGCACCGTCCTGCGCACGTTGCAACACATCGTCAGCTCGGATGAGGGATATCTCGTGCGGCTTCTCGGAAAGGTGCTTCACGAACCGCCGTTCCGTCATGAGCCGGACGTGTCGCTCGACGAAGTCGCGTCGCACGTGCCGCACGTCCTAGAGGCCGTCGAAAGGCTCTTCGCGTCGGGCGATCTCGACGGCGACCGACTCATCCGCGACACGCCGCTCCGGCGCCCGGAGCAACCGCGCTTCGAGATGAACGCATGGGCGCCGCTCACGCAGTTCGTGCATCACGGCAACGACCATCGTGCGCAGATCTGCACGACGTTGTCGGCACACGGCATCGAGCCGCCGGACCTGCAGGTATGGCCCTACGCGATGGAGCTCGGCGCGAGCCGCGAGGCAAGGGAGGCGTGAGGTCGGTCGTCTTCATCCACGGCGCTTTCATGTCCGCGGAGTCGTGGGATCCGTGGAAGCAGCGCTTCGCGGCGCGCGGCTACCAGTGCGTCGCTCCGGCGTGGCCGTTCCTCGATCACGACGTCGAGGATCTGCAGCGGGGCCTGGATCCGCGGTTCGGCAAGCTCGGGATCGGCGAGATCGTCGACAACTACGCGTCGATCATTCGCGAGCTCGACTCGCCGCCGATCCTCGTCGGTCACTCGTTCGGCGGTCTCTTCGTGCAGATGCTCCTCGACCGCGGGCTCGGCGCGGCCGGTGTCGCGATCGACCCCGCGCCGCCCAAGGGCGTGCTTCCCGGCATGAACGCGGTGCGCGCCAGTCTTCCGGTGCTGCTCGCTTGGGCCAGCTGGGAGCGAGTGCGCCGGATGTCGCTGCGCAGCTTTCAGTGGGGCTGGGTCCACACCTTGAGCGAGGCGGACCAACGCGCGGCGTACCAGCGACATGTCGTGCCGACATCGGGCCGCCTCTTCCTGCAGGCGCTTCTCGCGCCCCTCACCGACGTGACCAAGGTGAACTATCGGAACCACCTGCGCGCGCCGCTCCTGATCATCGCCGGGGAGCTCGACCGCACCGTCGAAGCCAAGATGAACCTCGCCAACTTTCGCAAGTACGCACGGTCGACCGCGGTCACGGACTACCGTGAGTTCCCTGGTCGCACACACTGGATCGTCGGCCAGCCGGGCTGGGAAGAGGTCGCCGACCACGCGCTGGACTGGCTTGCGAAACAGCTCGGCAGCGTGACGTAGCCGCGCATACTTCTGCCGTGATCTACGACCTCGACGCCGGCCGGCCGGAGCGGCCGAGCCGCTCGAGCGTGCAGATGACGGCCGTGTCTGTGGTCGCCGTGGGCATCGCGCTCGTGTTCTTCACCGTGGTCGCTTTCGCGCCCGGCGAGCGCGCCAGCCAGACCCCGCTCCTCACCCTTTCCGCGCCAGCCCTGCCGACCATGCCACGGCCGTCGTTCGTGACGCGGCCGGTCCCAGATCGCACGCTTGTCCTGCCCTCGAGCCTGGCGACGGCCACGTCGCGCATCACCTCGCGGGGGCAGACCGGTCTCGTCAGCAACGACTCCCTCGCGACGACGTATCGCCTCGCGGCGACCAACGATCTCGTCACCGTCGCATGGCTGACGGCGAGCGAGGCACTGCCGTACCCATCGCCCGCGCCCGGCGACGCGCCGCTTCGCGTGCGAGGGCGTGACGCCAACTGGATCGTGACAGACAACGGGATGAAGGCGATCCGCTGGGCCGAGAGCGGGATGGTGTTCGAGATGTCGTCGCGCACGCTATCCATCGCACAGCTCGCCGACCTCGCGAGCCGGCTGCAGTGACGTGATCGAGGACATCGAGGGCGCGGCGCCCGAGCTGTCGCGGCGTGGGCACCTCGTCGTGCTCTCCGCCGCGGTCTCAGCGGTTTCGTGCGCGCTGCTGCTCGCGCTCCATGTGCCGAGGTCCACAGTCGGTGTCCCGACACAGGCGGCATCACCCTCGCCGAGCGCGAGTGCGAGTTTTTCCATGACCATCGTCTCGAGCTCGATCACGCGTCAGCGCGTCGATCTGACGCGCACGAGTCTGTGCCCGGACGGGGCGCGTTTGACGCCGCCCTATTACCTCGCCGTCGACGGGCTCAGCGGCGCGGTCTTTGCCGTGACATCCGATGGAAGAACATCGCGCTCCGTCCCGGTCGCCGTGCTACCCGACCGTCGGACGTCATGGCTCTTTGTGTCGTGCGTCACGTCCGACATCGTCGCACCGTGGATCGACCCCTAGACATCCCGCGCTAGTACTCTCTCCCCATGGGGAGCCGCGCCCTCGCGACCTTCCACGAGCCTGTCCGTGAGTGGTTCAGCGCGTCGTTCAACGCGCCCACACGCGCGCAAGAGCTCGCCTGGCCACAGGTCGCATCCGGTCAGAGCACGCTGGTGCTCGCGCCGACGGGGTCGGGCAAGACGCTGGCCGCGTTCCTCTACGCGATCGACCAGCTGCTCCACGCGCCGCCCGCCGGCTGTCGCGTCGTGTACGTCTCGCCGCTGAAGGCGCTCGCGGTCGACGTCGAGCGCAACCTGCGTGGGCCGCTGGTGGGCATCCGTCACGTCGCCGAGCGCTTGGGGACGCCGCTGCGCGAGCCGAGCGTCGCGATCCGCACCGGTGACACGCCCGCGCGCGAGCGGACGCGCTTCGCGAAGCAGCCCGCCGACATCTTCATCACCACGCCGGAGTCCCTGTATCTCGTGCTCTCGAGCTCGGCGCGCGAGAGCCTCCGCGACGTGCGCACCGTCATCGTGGACGAGATCCACGCGATGGTCGCGACGAAGCGCGGAGCGCATCTGGCGCTCTCGCTCGAGCGCCTGGAAGAGCTCGCCGGGCATCCGCTGCAGCGCATCGGACTCTCCGCGACGCAGCGACCGCTCGACGAGGTCGCGCGCTTCCTCGGCGGCTTCGGCGTTGACGGCCAGCGTCCGGTGAAGATCGTCGACGCCGGCCACACCAAGCAGCTCGAGCTGCGTGTCGAAGTACCGGTCGAGGACATGTCGAAGCTTGGTACCGAGACGCTCGAGATCCGCAGCGGCCCCGCGTCGCGCGCCGACGCGCGGTCCAGCATCTGGCCCGCGATCCACCCGCGGCTGCTCGAGCTCATCCGCGAGCATCGCTCGACGCTCATCTTCGTCAACAGCCGCCGCCTCGCGGAGCGCATCGCGAGCGCGGTGAACGAGCTCGCGGGCGAGGAGCTGGCGCACGCGCACCACGGTTCGATCGCGCGCGAGCAGCGCCTGCGGATCGAGGATGACCTCAAGGCCGGGCGGCTGCGCGCGCTGGTCGCGACCTCCTCGCTCGAGCTCGGCATCGACATGGGCGCGATCGATCTCGTGATCCAGGTCGAATCGCCGCCATCGGTCGCGAGCGGCATGCAGCGCATCGGCCGCGCCGGTCACCGCATCGACATCCCGAGCCAGGGCGTGATCATGCCGAAGTTCCGCGGCGACCTGCTCGCCTGCGCGGCGCTCACGGAGCGCATGCACGCCGGGGCAGTGGAGCAGTCGCGCTATCCGCGCAATCCGCTCGACGTTCTCGCGCAGCAGATCGTCGCGATGGTCGCCGTCGAGCAGTGGAGCGTCGACGATCTCGAGCGCGTCGTACGTCGCGCCGCGCCGTTCGCCGATCTCGCGCGGCCGATCCTCGAGGGCGTGCTCGACATGCTGTCGGGACGTTTCCCATCGGACGAATTCGCGGAGCTGCGTCCGCGCGTCGTGTGGGATCGCGTCGCGAATTCCCTGCGCTCGCGCGAGGGTGCGGGCCGGATCGCGCTTACGAGCGGCGGGACCATCCCGGACCGCGGGCTGTACGGCGTGTTCCTCGTCGGCGCGGATCCCGGGAAGGGACGTGTCGGCGAGCTCGACGAGGAGATGGTGTTCGAGACGCGTCAGGGCGAGACCTTTCTCCTTGGCGCGTCGACGTGGCGGGTCGAGGAGATCACGCACGATCGCGTGCTCGTCTCGCCCGCGCCTGGCGTCCCGGGGAAGATGCCGTTCTGGAAAGGCGAGACCGCGGCGCGCCCGCTGGAGTTCGGCCGGGCGATCGGCGCGCTCACGCGGTCGCTGCGCACGTTGGATCCGGCCGAGGGCACGCGCCGGCTCATGGAGAAGCACGACCTCGACGAGCGGGCCGCCCGCAACCTGCTGCAGTATCTCGCCGACCAGTACGCGGCCGCGGGCGCCGTTCCGGACGACCGCACGATCATCGTCGAGCGCTACCTCGATGAGGTGGGTGACTGGCGCGTCTGCGTCCTGAGCCCCTTCGGTGGCAAGGTGCACGCGCCCTGGGCGATGGCGATCGGCGCGATGGTGCGCGAGCGCAGCGATCTCGAGATCGACGTGCTCTGGACCGACGATGGCATCGTCGCGCGCTTCCCCGAGGCCGCCGCGCCCCCGCCGGCGGAGGTCGCGCTGCCCGATCCCGATCGCGCGCAGGACCTCGTCGTCGCGCGGCTCTCGGAGACACCGCTCTTCGCGGCACGCTTCCGCGAGGCCGCCGGCCGTGCCCTGCTCCTGCCGCGCCGCTTCCCCGGCAGCCGCTCGCCGCTGTGGCACACGCGCCGGCGCGCGTCGGAGCTCATGCAGGTCGCGTCGCGCTTCGGCTCGTTCCCGATCATCCTCGAGGCGTATCGCGAGTGCCTGCAGGACGTGTTCGACATGCCCGCGCTGGTGGAGGTCCTGCGCGGCATTCGCAGCCGCGACATCCGCGTCGTCACCGTGGATTCGCAGACACCGTCGCCCTTCGCCGCGTCGCTGCTGTTCACCTACGTCGGGAACTTCATCTACGAGGGCGACGCGCCGCTCGCGGAGCGCCGCGCGCAGGCGCTCACCGTCGATCCCGCGCAGCTGCGCGCGCTCCTCGGCGAGGCCGAGCTGCGCGAGCTCCTCGACGCCGACGCGCTGGCGGAACTCGAGCTCGATCTCCAGCATCTCGCGCCCGATCGCGCCGCGCGGCATGCCGACGGCGTACACGACCTGCTCCTCCGCCTCGGCGATCTCACGCGCGACGAGCTCGCGGCGCGCGTCACGGACGTCGCGGCGCTCGACGTCTGGCTCGCCGCGCTCGAGCGCGAACGGCGCACGATCTCGCTCGTCATCGCCGGCGAGACGCGACACATCGCGGCCGAGGACGCGGCCAAGTACCGCGACGCTCTGGGCGTGGTGGTGCCGCCGGGCCTGCCTGACGCGTTCCTCGCGAGCACCGAGCGACCGCTGGCGTCGCTCGCGCGCCGCTATGCACGTACGCGCGGTCCGTTCGGTGTCGCGGATCTTGCCCGCCGCCTCGGTCTCTCGACCCGCCTGGTGCAGGAGGCACTACGCGAGCTGGCCGACACGGGGACCGTGGTCGAGGGTGAGTTCCGGCCCGGCGGGACCGGCATCGAATGGGTCGACGCCGGCGTCCTCCGCACGCTGCGACAGCGATCGCTCGCGCGGCTGCGCCGCGAGGTCGAGCCGGTCGAGCAGGCCGCGCTCGCGCGCTTCGCGACCGCCTGGCACGGTCTCGATTCTCCACGGACCGGCGAAGGCCCGCTCCTCGATGCGATCGCTCAGCTCCAGGGCGCCTTCGTTCCAGCATCCGATCTCGAGTCCCGCATCCTCCCGTCGCGCGTTGGCGCGTACGACGAAGGCGACCTCGACGCGCTCCTGGCCTCCGGCGCCGCAGTGTGGGTCGGAGGCGGAGCCAGCGGTCCGCACGACGGCAAGATCTCGATCTTCCTGACCGAACACCTCGCGCTCCTACCGGAGCCACGCGACGAGCGACCCACCGGCTCGACGCACCAGAAGATCCGCGAGCTGTTGGCGGCGCGTGGCGCGCTCTTCTTTCCGCAGCTCCTCGCCGGGCTTGGCGGCGGATTCACGCCCGAGGTACTCGAGGCGCTGTGGGATCTGGTGTGGTCGGGCGAGGTCACGAACGACACGCTCCAGCCGCTGCGTGGACTGGTCCGCCCGCCCGCGTCTCGCGCGCGCCGCCGTGCGAACGCCGCTCGCCGCTCGACGTACCCGACCCGTGCGTCAATGCTGGTCTCGGCGGAGCGTGCCGCGATCTATTCAAAGGAGAGCGGCGGCCGCTGGTCGCTCGTCGATTCGCTTCGTGCTCCGGATCTCACGCCGACCGAGCGCGTCACCGCGCGTGTCCATCAGCTGCTCGAGCGGCACGGCATCGTGACGCGCGAAGCCGTGCAGGCGGAGGGCGTTTCAGGCGGATTCGCCGCCGTGTATGGCGTGCTGAAGGCGATGGAGGACGCCGGCCGCGTCCGCCGCGGCTACTTCGTCGCCGGGCGCGGCGCCACGCAGTTCGCGCTGCCCGGCGCTGTCGATCGCCTGCGTGTCGTGCGCGAGGCGAGCGAGGAGGCGCGCGTCGTGACCCTCGCGGCCACCGATCCCGCGAACCTGTACGGCGCCGCGCTGCCGTGGCCCGAGCGCGCGGAGGGGCGGCGCCCGATGCGCTCGGCCGGCGCTCTCGTCGTGCTCGTCGATGGCGTGCTCGCCGCGTGGCTCGCGCGCGACGAGCGCGCCCTGCTCACCTTCACCGAGGGCGACGAGCATGAGGTCGCGCGCGCCCGCGGGCTGGTGGCGACGGCACTGGCGGCGGAGGCCGGCTCCGATCGGCGCGCACAGTTCTTCCTCGACGAGGTCGATGGCCTTCCGGTGGACGAATCACCGCTCGCGGAGCCGCTCCAGGGCGCGGGCTTCACGCGCACGCCGCGCGGCTACGTCAAGCGCAATGCCTGAAGGCGACACGATCCACCGCGTCGCGAACGTGCTGCGGCGCGCGCTCGCCGGCGAGGTCGTGACAGGTTTCGAGGTCGTCGCGCCCCGGATGAGCTCGGACGCCGCGCGTTTCGAGGTCGTCGGCAGCGTCGTCCGGTCGGTCGAATCGAACGGCAAGCATCTGCTGATCACGTTCGCGCGAGGCGAGGACGACGTGGTGCTGCACACACACATGAAGATGACCGGCGAGTGGCACGTGTACCGGCCCGGAGAGCGCTGGTGGTCACCGCCGTCCGACGCGCGCGTCGTCATCCGCACCGAGCGCTTCGTCGCGCCGTGCTTCCAGCCTCCGGTCGTCGAGCTGATGACGACACGCGAGATCGCGCTGCACGCGGTGCTGCCCGAGCTCGGTCCCGACATCATCCGCGACGCCTTCGACATCGACGAGGCGCTCCGCAGGCTGCGCGAGAGCCCGCCTGAGCGCGACATCGCGACCGCGCTCCTCGACCAGCGGACGATCTCGGGCATCGGCAACGTCTTCAAATGCGAGGCGCTGTTCCTCGAGCGCGTTTCCCCGTGGGCCAAGGTCGCCGATCTCGACGATGCGACGATCCATCGCGTCGTGGCGCGGGCACGGACGCTGATGCGTCTCAACCGCCGCGGCGGCGAGCGGCGCACGCGCTTCGCGCTCAACCCGGCCGAGGCGATGTGGGTCGCCGAGCGTACCGGGCTGCCGTGCCACGTCTGCCACACGCCGGTGGCATGGGGCTACCACCCCGGCGAGTTCCGCAAGAGCTGGTATTGCCCGCGGTGCCAGAGCGTCGCCTGGGCGCCGACCACCGCCGCGGCGATCGTGCGACTGGGCACGTGAGCGCTTACGGCTTGGGTCGCCTCGCCCACCTGCGCGATGCCAAGGACCTGATCGATCGCGCGTTCGCGGAGCCGCTCGATCTCGACGCGCTGGCGCGTGTAGCCGGCTACTCACGGTTCCACTTCGCGCGGACGTTCCGCGAGGTATTCGGTCGGACGCCGCGCGCCTACCTCACCTGGCGCCGTGTCGAGCGCGCGCGGGATCTGCTGCAGTCCGCGAATCTCACCGTCACCGAAGTCTGCTTCCTCGTCGGCTTCTCGAGCCTCGGGTCGTTCAGCGCGCGCTTCAAGCAGGAGGTCGGTCTGTCGCCCTCCGCATATCGCGAGCGCGAGGTGCAGCGCGGTGGTGCCCCGCCGATCCCCGGCTGCTTCGTGCTCATGTGGAGTCAGTCCGCGGTTCCGCAATCGGGGAGAAGCCCCCAGCGCGCGCCATCCATATCGTCCGAGCCAGCACATCCAGGAGGTGAGACATGATCAAGCGACTGACACACACGACGGTATGGGTCCTCGATCAGGACTCGGCGAAGAAGTTCTACACCGAGAAGCTCGGCTTCGAGGTGCGGACCGACCAGACGATGGACGGTCTACGCTGGCTGACCGTCGGCCCGAAGGACCAGCCCGAGATGGAGATCATCCTCGCGAAGCCCGGGCCGCCGATGCTCGACGAAGAAGCCGCGAAGCAGATCAGCGGCCTCGTCGCGCGCGGAGCGCTCGGGGCGGGCGTGCTCGTGGCCGACGACATCCGGCGCACGCACGCCGAGCTCGTGAAGAGGGGCGTTACGTTCCTGCAGGAGCCGGCGGAGCGTCCCTACGGGATCGAGGCGGTGTTCCGCGACGATTCGGGCAACTGGTTCAGCCTGGGGGAGAACAAGTAACGGCCGGGGGCTAGTCCGGGGCGCCGAGGATGACGTCCTCCGAGCCGGGGATATCCCAGGTGTTCCCGGCGACGTCGGCGAAGCTGCTGCTGGTCACGGTCACGTTGAGCTGAAGCCCGGCGCCCGCGCCGGCCGCGACGACGACGGGTGTCGTTTGCAGCGTGATCGTGAGCAGCGTGCCGGCCGGATACGTGACGCCACCCAGCGCCTCAGCCCCGGCGTTCAGGGCGCAGGTCTGCTCCAGCTGGAGGCATCGGACGTCGGCGACCGTGCCGTCGGCGTCCTGCACGCGCATCTGCCCGCCGACGGGCGATCGCATCTCTTTGTCGAATGCGATCCTGATGATGTCCCCCGCGTCGAGGAGCGCCGGATTGCCCGCGCTGAAAGTCACGCGAGCGTCCAGCGCCCGCGGCCGTGCCACCGGTGTCGGTGGATTGGTGATGACCACGCGCTGGCTGTATCCAAAAGCGCCGGCCCCCGTCACCGGATCCGTCGCGCCGACGCGATAGCAGTACGCGCCGACCGCGAGTTCGCGATCGACGTAAGGCGTCGAATCGCTGCGACTCGCGATCACGGTCAGCGCGAGCTGCGCGTACCCTCCCGATCCAGCGTCACAGCCGGCGCCAACGCCGGTCACGGCGCGCTGGATGCTGTATGCGATGCCGTCCACATTCGTGGCAGGCTCGGTGATCCGAAGGCCCACGTCGTTCTGCGTCGGTCCCTGGTCCCAGCTGTCGACGGTGGCGACCACGGTCGGTGCCTCACGCCCGAGGTCAGTCGTGATGTTGAAGGTCGATCCGGCGGCCGCATCGGCCTGGTAGCTCACCGCGAGCGTGTCTCCCCGCGAGATGAGCTGCTCGAACTGCGCGATCCCGAGCGCGACGCCGAAACGCTGGAAGGAGTCGTTGCTGTCGTAGCGATACGTGGCCGCTGCTCCTGCGTCGGTGAAGTAGTCCTCCTGCGTGCTCATCGCGAACACGGTGACCGTGTGTGCGCCGGTGCTGGCTTCGGGCGGGACGAACAGAACGGCGCCGCCAAGGCCCCACGCCTCACTGGGCACGAAGGTCGCGCCGACGTCGAGCGCGTTGTTGCTGTTCGCGTCCCGGAAGACCAGGGGACGAATGTTCGCGTTGGGTGTCGTCGAGCTCATCGCGAACGTGATCGTCTGATCCGCGGCCGGCGTCACGCAGTTCACGTAGCTCGTGCCGCTGCTCGCTCCGTTCACCACCACGAACACCGCCGTGGAGGACAGATCGGCCCTACCGTTGTTGTCCGCGTCGGTGAGCGTGCCCTCGACGGTGGCCGGATACGACGCATCGTCGATGAAGGCGAGGTCGACGCATCCCGCTCCGCTCATGGTCGCCGTGTAGGTGCGACTGGCACCGACGTCGGTCGTTCCGGCGGCGGTGGGCGCGACCGCGATCGATCCGACCGCATCCGCCTCTTTCACCGTCACCAGCCAGAAGACGCCGTAGTCCTCCATCCAGGTGGCGCCTTCGACCAGGGGTCGGATGTAGAGGCGGTATGACCCGGGTGTGGCGGGCGCCTGGATCGTGAACTGGAACCACGCGACCTGCCCGGGACCGACGTAATCGGCGGGCTGCGCGGCGACACGATTGTTTCGCGGCCAGCCGGTGTTCGGTGAAGAGGTCCCATCGCCGCCGAGCTGGCTCGGCATGTCCTGACCGGGGATGGGATCCCATGTGCCGAGGAACGCCATCTCGCCCATGCGGCCACGGACCCAGCCGAACGAGCCCGAGTTGTAGTACGCGACGGTCGCCGTGGACCTCTCGCCGGGACACAGCGTCGGATAACCCGACTGCCCGTACCACGCCGCGTGGAAGCCGGGGATGCCGGACGGCACGTTCGCCGGTGGCGGTATGCCGGGTCCCAGGCTCGAGGTGCACGACGCGGCTGCCGTCGCAGAGGCGACCTGCGTCGGACGTCCGGTCGAGATGGCAACGGCGATGATCAAGCACACGAACGCCAGGGCTCCGATACCGCGCTTTGCCATCTCACCTCCATTTAACCGCATGGCGTTAGCGCATGGAGGCGAACCAGGTTGACCCATGGAACAGAAAGGGCAAGCGCGGACCCGGCCGGGGCGACGCGCGAACTAGCGATTCCGCGTGGCGGTCGTCGCGAACTCCTGAAGGAGGTCCTTCAGCTTCGGGACCTGGTCGGCCCCGATCGCGATCCTCGTGTTGGTGAGCGTGTAGGCCACGCTGACGCTGATCTCGTGCTCGCTGATGCGCTTCAGGACATCGGCGAGGAAACCGGGCCGGTCCTCCGCGGGGAAGACGACGACGTCGGTCTCCTGCACCTTGTAGCCGGCGGACTCGAGGGCACGCTTGGTGCCCGTCGGATCGCTCGTCACGGTGTGGAACTTGCCATCGACTTCGCAAAAGCCTTCGATGTTGATGCCAGCCTTCGCGATCGCGGTCGTCGCTTTCGCGAGGGCGCCAGGACGGTCCTTCTCGAGCATTACCTGGAGATCCTTGACGGTGTCGAAGCTCTTCAAACTCTCCTCCTCATTTCGGGTCTCACGCCACCGCGAAGCCTCGCGATGCGCGTGCTGAGGGGTGCGGCCCCGGCCGGGCACCGCAGGACCGACCATGCCACTGCAGCTGGCGCATGTGAAGCGTGTGGGTGTGGGCCGCACCGACGCAGGCTCAAGCGCGACGACCGCCGGGCACGCCGTGTGCCTTTGCGTCGGTTCAGTGACGATTCGTAATCGCTGGGTTGCCTGGCCACACTCGCGCCTGGTTCCATCACGCGTGGCTAGGCGGCCCTCTTCAGCTCCGCGACGACGCGCGACACCGCCTCCTTCGCGTCGCCGAACAGCATGCCCGTCTTCGGGTCGAGGTAGAGCTCGTTGTCGATGCCGGCGAACCCGGGCTTCATCGAGCGCTTGATGACGATGATGTTCTGTGCCTGGTCCACGTTCAGGATGGGCATCCCGTAGATCGGGCTCGCCCTGTCCTTCCGCGCGGCCGGGTTCGTCACGTCGTTCGCGCCGATCACCAGCGCGACATCCGCGCGCTGGAAATCCTCGTTGATCTGTTCCATGTCGTAGAGCTTCTCGTAGGGGACGTTCGCTTCGGCGAGGAGCACGTTCATGTGACCGGGCATGCGCCCGGCGACCGGGTGGATCGCGTACTTCACATCGATCCCCTTCGCCTCGAGGAGGTCCGCGAGCTCGCGCACGTTGTGCTGCGCCTGCGCGACCGCGAGACCGTAGCCCGGGACGATGATCACGTTCTGCGCATACCCGAGGAGGATCGCCGCGTCTTCGGCGCTCACCTCACGGAACGAGCGGCCGTCGTCGGTCTTCGCGCCCGCTTTGGTGGCGGGCGCGGCGCCGAACGCGCCGAAGAGGACGTTCCCGAGCGACCGGTTCATCGCCCTCGACATGAGGCGCGTGAGGATGGTGCCCGAGGCACCGACGAGCGTGCCCGCGACGATTAGCATCTGGTTACCGATCGCCAGTCCCGCCATGGCGACGGCGAGCCCGGTGTACGCGTTGAGGAGCGAGATGACGACCGGCATGTCCGCTCCGCCGATCGGCATGACGAGCGCGATGCCGAAGGCCAGCGCGAGCAGCCCGACCAGGCCGAGCGCGAGCTCGTTCGGCACGTCGACGAGGCTCGCCGCGTCCGCGATCAGCGCGAGGGTGAGAAGGAGCATCGCGGCGAAGAGGCCGCCGGTGACGATCTGTTGGCCCGCGTACTTGAAGGCCTTCGCGTCGATGAGCCCCTGCAGCTTGCCGAACGCGATGATGCTGCCCGAGAACGAGACCGCGCCGATCATCAGACCGAGCAGGATCGCGATGACCTCGCCGGCTGGCGCGCCACCTGCGCTCGTCGCGCGCAGGTACTCGAGCAGAGAAACGAGCGCCGCGGCGCCGCCGCCCGCGCCGTTGAAGATGGCCACCATCTGCGGCATCGCGGTCATGGGGACCTGCCGCGCGCCGACGAATCCGATGACCGTTCCGATCGCGATCGCCGGCAGCACAAGGATCCATGCCTCCGCGACCTGCTGCTCGAGGAAGGTCGCGACGACCGCGGCGAGCATGCCGGCGGCGGCGACGCGGTTACCCATCTGCGCGGTCGTCGGCCCTGAGAGCCCCTTGAGTCCGAAGATGAAGGTGATCGCGGCGGCGAAGTACACCCACGGGACCAGCTCGCGGAGCTGGTCCACTACTTCTTCTCCGCGGGCTTGGTCGGCCGCGGACGCGCCTTGAACATCTGCAGCATCCGGTCGGTCACGACGAAGCCACCGACGACATTTATCGTGCCGAGGACGACGGCGAGGAAGCCGAGGACCGTACCGATCGGACCAGGGAGCGCGGTCGCGACGAGCAGCGCGCCCACGATGATGATGCCGTGGATCGCGTTCGCCCCTGACATGAGCGGCGTGTGCAGCGTGGTCGGCACCTTCGAGATGACCTCGTTCCCGACCCAGATGGCCAGCATGAAGATGTACGCGCCGAGCAGGATCTCGGCGCTCACGCGCGCGCTCCCGCCGCCGCGGGCTGCATCGCCTTCTTGGTCCCCTCGTGCACGACCTGGCCGCCGTGCGTGATGACCGTGCCCTTCACGACCTCGTCGCCCAGGTTCAGGTCGAACGTGCCGTCCTTCCGGAGCATCAGCCCGAGCAGGCTCGCGACGTTCCGCGAGTACATCTGGCTCGCGTGGAACGGCATCGTTGCGGGCAGGTTGACCTGGCCGATGATCGTCACGCCGTTCACGCTGATGGTCTTCCCCGATTCCGTGAGCTCGCAGTTGCCGCCGGTCTCCGCGGCGAGGTCGACGATGACGGAGCCCGGCTTCATCGTTGGGACCATGTCCCGGGTGATGAGCACCGGGGCCTTGCGCCCGGGGATGGCCGCCGTTGTGATGATGATGTCGTTCTCGCGTGCCGCCTTCGCGAGGAGCTCGACCTCCTTCCGGTGCGCCTCCTCGGACAGCTCTTTCGCGTAGCCGCCGGCGCCGGCGCCGCTCTCGCCGAGGTCGATCTCGAGGAACTTCGCGCCGAGGCTCTGGACCTGCTCCTTCACGACCGGCCGCGTGTCGAACGCCTCGACGACGGCGCCGAGCCGGCGAGCGGTCGCGATGGCCTGGAGCCCAGCGACGCCGGCGCCGATGATCAGCGCCTTCGCGGGAGCGATCGTGCCGGCCGCGGTCGTCAGCATCGGGAAGAACTTCGGAAGCGCGGCGGCGGCGAGGAGAACGGCCTTGTAGCCAGCGACGGTCGCCTGCGACGAGAGCGCGTCCATGGGCTGCGCGCGCGTGATGCGCGGGATCGCATCCATGCTCAGCGCCGTCACGTTCCGCTGGGCGAGCTCCCGAACGAGGTCGATGTTGACCAGCGGCTGCAGGAAGGCGATGAGCACGGTACCCGCTCCAAGACGGCCGATCTCGGCGTCCGTCGGCCGCTGCACCTTCGCGACGAGCTCGGCGTCGAACGCGTTCGCCACGACCTGCGCGCCCGCCTTCTCATACGCGTCGTCCGGGAATGCCGAGGCGACGCCCGCGCCACGCTCGACGACCACCGTATTTCCGGCCTGCGCGAGCCGCCCGACCGTCTCGGGCACCAGCCCGACACGCGTCTCGCCGGGCATGGTCTCCTTCGGCACGCCGATCTTCATTGGACGCGCGAAACGCTAACAGTTTCGCGCTACGTACGCCGGCGGTGTTAGCGTCCTAACCCACGGTGGACGGGATCTGGGGAGTGCTCCAACAGCGGCTCGATTATGCCGCGTTCGTGCCGCGGCTGATCCCCGAGATGGAGCGTGTGGAGCTGCGCCGTCGCGACGGCAGCGCTTACTTCATGCTCAAGAACCCGCGCGGGGATCATGGCGCGGGCCTCTACGTCCGTCTCGAGCCCGAAGACATGCGGCTCGTCGAGCTCATGGATGGCGAACGCAGCGTGCAAGACATCCTCGTGACGTACCTCGAGCGCTTCGGGTCGTTCGCGCTCGACCGTCTCGCTCGGATCACAGGGGTGCTCGGCACGAATGGGTTCTTCGGCGAGGAGCGGCCGCCCATGTACGAAAAGATGCGGGCGCGCAAAGCGCAGCGGGATCCGCTCACGCGACTCTCCCTCGGCCTTCGCCGAATGATCATGTGGGACATCGCGCATTGGAATAACGCCGACCGCGCCGTCGGCACGGTCTATCGGCTCGGAGGACGGCTCGCGTTCACCCGCATCGGCGCGACCCTGCTCATCCTCCTCACCGTCGTCGGGATCGTCGTGTGGTTCCGGGAGCTCGGCCTCGGACGGCACGGGCTGGTGAAAGTCCAGGGCAGCTACGTGCTCGGGATCCTGGCGCTCATCGTGTTGCAGGTCCTTTCGATCTCGGTGCATGAGGCCGGCCATGCGCTCGCGATCCGGCACTTCGGCCGACGCGTCCGACGCCTGGGACTCATGATCTATTACCTCTTTCCGTGCGCCTACGTGGACGCGACCGACATGGCGATGGCCACACGGCGCCAGCGCCTCGTCGTCTCGCTCGCCGGTCCGGTGGGTGGTGCCACCGTCGGCGCGATCTGTGCGATCGTCGCGGCGCTCGATGGCGGCATCGTCGGCGCCGTCGCCTTCCAGGGCGCCAGCCTGTTCTTCTTTCAGCTGGTCATGAACCTCGTTCCGATCCTCGAGCTCGACGGGTACCACGTCCTCGTCGACCTGCTCGACGCGCCATTCCTGAGACAGCGGTCGATGGTCTTCGCCCGGACCGCGATCCTGAGGAAGCTGCGACGACGCGAGCGCTGGACGCCGGCCGAGATCGGCCTTGGGATGTTCGGAGCGCTCGCGATCGTGACGTCGCTCCTCGTGCTCGTCCTCTCCCTCACGATCTGGCAGACGCGCGTGGGCACCGCGGCGTCCGAACTTTCACGCCTCGGACCGGTGGGGTTCGTCGGGCTCGCGATGCTCGTCCTGGTCTTCGTCGGGCCGCTGCTCCTCACGTTGCTCGGCCGGGCGATAGGCTGGGTCCGCGTCTTCACGCGGGCCCGTGCCGCTCGCCTACGACGCGAGCGCTTCGGGACGGTTCAGGAGCGGGCGGCCGTCCTGGCACGGATCCGCTTCCTGGCGGGCCTGTCCCGTCCGGCGCTCCTGGCCATCGCCTCTCACCTGGAGCCGGAGCAATTCGATGCCGGTGCGACGGTCGTCACCGCCGGCGAGATCGGCGACCGCTTCTATCTCGTCCGCTCCGGGCGGCTCGAGGCGATCGCGCCCGACGGACGGGTGCTTGGCACGATCCTCGCCGGCGAGGGCTTCGGCGAGCTTGCGCTTCTCGACCGAGGGCCCCGCCGGGCCACCGTCCGAGCGCTCGAGCCAGTGGTCCTCTGGTCGCTCGACCGCGGGCACTTCGAACGCTGGGTCCGCGACCGCTACGAGATCGCCGCGCGGATCCGGGCGTCGGCTGCCGAGCGGGCCGAACTCGCCTCGCTGCCGTTCTTCCGGGATCTCGACGCTCTCGAGCTCGACCGGATCGCCGCCCGCCTGCTGACGAGTCGAGTGCCCTCCGGCTATGCCGTCTTCCAGGAGGGAGACATCGGCGACCGCTACTACATCATCCGCGAGGGCCGCGCTCAAGTGTCCATGCGGGGCCGCCCGGTCAGACCGTTGGTCCGGGGAGATGCGTTCGGAGACCTCGCGCTGCTCACCGGCCGGCCTCGGACGGCGACGGTAACGGCCGTTACAGACCTCGTGCTCGCCGGACTGGCTCGGGAGGACTTCCTGCGCCTGGTCCGGTCCTCCGGCGAAACACCCTTCGAATTCCAGGCACGGACGGCGCATTATGTTGAGGCCGGGCTTGGCTCGGCAGTGCGGGGAGCGTGACGGGTTGTGGATTGTTGGGTCTGCGAACGTACGGCGCTGGGGGCATGCCGCTTCTGCGGCCGCGGCACGTGCCGCGAGCACGCGAAGATGCATCCCTTTGTCCTCGACGTCTTTCGCGGCACCAAGCATCAATCGCTCCGTGCCCTCGTCGTCGAGGATGCCTTGCACTGTGGCGTCTGTCGGCCGCGCGCTGAGCCCGTCGACTTGCCCGAACTCGAGTGATCGCAGTGCTCAGCAGCTTGGCGTGTGCGCCTCGCGCACGTCCGGGTAGCGCGGAAGGGGAGGTAGGGAGTCGTCGAACGTCATAGGCATTACACAAGGCACGTTGTATGGGTGGACGAAGCGATCTCCGATAACGGCGAATCTGCCGCGCAGTACCAAGACGTAGGAGGAAAAGGCAATGTCGAAGGATTCACTCGCAAAAGTCGTCCAGCGCGCCATCAGCGACGCCGGATTCCGACGCCAGCTGAGTAAGGACCCCGCCGGCGCGCTTCGTGGCTTCAAGCTATCCGCCGACGAGATGTCGGCAATCCGCACCGGCGACGCAGGTCGCCTCTCCGCGCTGGGGATCGACCAGCGCATGAGCAAGGCGTTCGTGCTGGGCGGTGCGCTTGGCGCGACGCGTCTGTCGGGCAGCGACCTACCTTCGAGTGGGGCGACGCTCGACGACGGCATGGGTTCCGGCGTCCACACGATGATCCCGGCCGACCCCAACTCCAGCGCGACCGCCGACGCGAGCGGCGACACGGCCTCAAGCGGCACGGCGATCAACGACGACCCCGATGGCTTCCTCGCGGCGCGTGACGCCGACGCGACCGCCGGCACAGCGGCCAGCGGCTCGGCGATCAACGACGACCCCGATGGCTTCCTCGCGGCGCGTGACGCCGACGCGGCCGCCGGCACAGCGGCCAGCGGCACGGCGATCAACGACGACCCCGATGGCTTCCTCGCGGCGCGTGACGCCGACGCGGGCGCCTCAACGCCGACCGTTCACGTGGGCGACGACTGGAAGTTCGCGAGCCGTGTGGCTCCGGACAGCACCAGCACGGTCCGCACGGGCGACGACTGGAAGTTCGAAGCTGGTCATTCTGCCGGCGCTGACGGCATGGCGAACTACCCGGCGCACGACGGACTCGCCGGCCCATCAGGGGTCGAGACGGTCCGCGCCGGTGACGACTGGGCTCGCGCGGGCGGGCAGGTTGCTGCGGATGGGACCGCCGCACCATTGGAAGGCTCACCCGAGGCCACCGCGGCCGACATCGCAAGCGGCAGCGGCACGTCCGCGAGCGTCATCCATGACGATCCCGATGGATTCCTCGCGGCGAACGCCAACGCGGGCGGGGACGTGGTCAGGGCCAACGTCATCAACGACGACCCCGATGGCTTCCTCGCTGCCAACTCGAACGCCGATGTGACCGGCGGATCAGCCGCCACCGCTGACGCGTTCATCGACGAGTCGGAGAGCTACCTGACGAAGGTCGGATACGACTCATCGCAGGCGGCTTCACCGGAAGCCGACACGACCTGGAGCGGCGACGACATGGCCGGCCCCGCGAGCGTCGACGACGACGCCGGTGGCGCGGACGGCAGCAGCGCGGTCTCCGACGAACCCAACCTCACCTCGTAAGTCTTCTCGCGGTGGGAGAGCGGACGAGCGGCTCGAAAGAGCCGCTCGTTTCGTTCCTAGTACCGGATCTCCCGTTTCAACATCGCTGGGTCGATGAGCTCGATGTGGCCACGGCCCAGCTTCACGCCGCCGCGGCGCTCGAGATCCACGAGCACGCGATTCACCGCTACCCGAGTCGCCCCGACGAACGCGGCGAGGTCCTCCTGGGTGAGGGAGACGACGTTCGGCGAGCCGAGCAGCTCGTTCTGATCGAGCAGCAGCTTCGCCACGCGCCCGGGCAGATCGAGGAACACCAGATCCTCGATGTGGCCGGTGCTGCGCCGGATGCGCTGGGCGAGAAGCGCGAGCAGCTGCCGCATCGCGTCGGGATTGCCCCGTAGCACGTCCATGAAGTCGCGATTCGAGAGCGCGAGGGCCAGGGTCTCCGTCATCGCGGTCACGGTGGCCGAGCGCGGACCCTCGTCGAACAGCGAGATCTCGCCGAACACGTCGCCGCCTCGGTGTAGGGCGATGACGACCTCCTGTCCACCTTCTTCGGGCACCGAGACCTTCACGGTACCCGACGCGATGAGAAATACGTGTCCCGCCACATCGTCACGATGGAAGATGACCTCGTTCCGCTGGAAGTGCTTCGCGTGCATTCGTGACGCGAGGTCGAGACGCTCGCGCGGTCCAAGCGGCGCGAAGACCGGTGAGTGCGCGAGCACGTCCGCGATCTGGCTCGCGTCCACGGCCTAGGCGGCGACCCCGACGACCTTCTCGAGACGTGGCCGCACGTCCTCTGCGAGTCGTTTCATGCTCTCCATGTCGTAGGGGAAGGCGAAACCGACGATGTAGCCGCGGATGCCGACGTCCCAGTACCTCTTCAGGTGCGCCGCGACGTCGTCGACGCTGCCGATGAACGCGTTCGGGCGATTCATCCCGGGGTGATGCTTGGCGATCTCGGACAGCACGCCCTCCCCTTCGGCACGCGTATCGCGGATGACGAGCCAGCTGCCGCCGTACGGCTCGATCTCCGATGGATCGCGGCCGGCGTCGACGCAGTGCTGCCGCAGGATCTCGATCTTGCGCGCCATCGTCTCGGGCGGACCGAAGCCGTGCCACATGTCGGCGTAACGCGCGGTGGTGCGCAGCGTCTTCTGCTCGCCGCCGCCGCCGATCATGATCGGTAGCCGCCTCTGCACGGGGCGCGTGTTGAGCACGGCGTTCTTCAACGCGTAGTACTTGCCCTTGTAGGTGACCCGGTCGCCGTCGAGGAGCGCGCGGATGATCTTCGAGCCCTCGGCAAAGCGGCGCGAGCGTTCGCCGGGCGTTCCGAGGTCGATCCCGTACGCGCGGTGCTCGGTCTGGTTCCACGCGGCGCCGATCCCGCAGATCGCGCGCCCGTTCGAGATCTGATCGAGCGTCGCGGCCATGTTCGCTAGCACCGCGGGGTGCCGGTAGGTGATGCCTGACACCATCGCGCCCAGGTGAACGCGGTGCGTGACCGCGGCGAGCGCCGGCAGGATCTGCCAGGCCTCGAGGTTCGGCCGCTCTGCTTCGCCCGACAGGGCGTAGAAGTGGTCCCACGTCCACACGGAGTCGATGCCGATGCGATCCGCGAGGAGCGCGGCCTCGCGCATGGCGGGCCAGCTGGTGTTCTGCGGCCACAGCTGGAACCCGAACTTCACGAGCACAGACTAGACTCGACTGCCTCATGGCGCTCGACACCAAGCGGCCGGTCGACACCACCGCTATCGCCAAGGACACCAAGGACCACGTCCTCGTCTCCTGGTCGGCGCAGGGCGCTCTCGCGCCGCTCGTGATCACCGGTGCGCAGGGCTCGTGGCTCCACGCCGGTGACCGGCGCATCCTCGACTTCTCGTCCGGCCTGATCAACGTCAACCTCGGCCACGGACATCCCAAAGTCGTTCGCGCGATCCAGGAGCAGGCCGAGCGCCTCTGTTACGTCACACCGTCGTTCGGGGAGGAAAGTCGTGCGGAGCTCGGGCGTCTCTTGGCGGAGGTCACGCCGGGCGACCTGGTGAAGACGCTCTTCACCACCGGAGGCAGCGAGGCCAACGAGCACGCCCTGCGCATCGCGCGCATGTACACGAAGCGGCACAAGGTCCTCACGCAGTGGCGCTCCTTCCACGGCCAGACCCAGGGCGCGGCGACCCTCGGCGGGGACAACCGACGCTGGGCGAACGAGCCGGGGATCACCGGGGTGGTGCGCTTCCTCAATCCCGATCCCTACCGCTCAATGTTCGGCAACGACGCGCAGAAGGCGCTCGCGCACGTCGAGGAGGTCCTCTGGTACGAAGGTCCCGAGTACGTGGCCGCCATCTTCCTCGAGCCGATCGTCGGCAGCTCCGGTCTCATCGTTCCGCCGGACGGTTTCATCCGCGGGCTCCGGGCGCTCTGCGACAGGTACGGGATCCTGCTCATCCTCGACGAGGTCATGACCGGATTCGGTCGGACCGGGAAGTGGTTCGCGGCCGAGCACGATGGCGTGGTGCCGGACATGATGACCTTCGCGAAGGGCGTCAACTCCGGCTATGTGCCACTCGGCGGTGTCGTCGTCGACGAGCCCATCGCGAAGCACTTCGATGCGAATGTCCTGTGGGCGGGTCTGACCTACGCAGGCCATCCGCTCGCCTGCGCGGCGGGCGTTGCGACGATCGAGGCGTATCGAGAGGAAGACCTTATCGCGCGCGGCGCGCTCCTGGGCGACCGCCTCATCCGCGAGCTGCGCGCGGTCGCGGAGCGGCACCCGTCGGTGGGCGATGTCCGCGGGAAGGGACTCTTCATCGGCATCGAGCTCGTGAAGGACCGCAAAACGAAAGAGATGCTCGAGCGCTGGAACGGTCCGTCGGCGAAGCTCCAGAACGCCATCAAGAACGCGCTCATGCAGCGTGACGTCTACATCCTGAACCGGTGGAACATGCTCTTCATCGCGCCGCCGCTTACGATCAGCGAGGCCGAGCTGACCATCGGCGTGAAGGCGATCGACGAAGCGCTCGACGTAGCGGACCGGTACGCTGCGACCGGAGAGCTCTAGGACCCGGGTCTGGCCGAGCACGCCGTGATCGTCCACCTCGCGCCCGCGGGCGGCGAGATGGGCTCGCCGGATGAGCGCACCCATGTCGCGAAGCTGCAGGACGAGATCTCGGCGGCGATCGATGCCATGGCCGTCGGAGAGTTCGACGGCGATGAGCGGGCGGCGGTGAGTGTGTCCTCTACATGTACGGCGCAGACGCCGACCGGCTGTTCGATGCTGTTCGTCCGGTGATCGCAAAGCTCCCGCCGCGCGCCGGCTCGTTCGCCATCAAGCGCCGCGGCGACGCGAGCGATCCGAACGCCGAAGAAGAGCGTCTGAGTCTGGCTTAGGCGACCCAACGCATGCATGCGATGTCGCGCTCGAGCGCGTTCAGGTGGTGCCGGAATGCCCTGAGGTCGCCGCGGTAGGCTGCATCGATCGCGCGATCGTGGTTGTCGCGGCTGTCGAAGCCGAAGAACCGAGCGAGAAGGTCAGGCGCGAAGACAGCGCCGACCGCGATGAAGAGCTCCACCTCATACCTCCGTTCGCGGATGACCTCCGCCTGCGGCTTCGGCTTTCTGGAGCGGCTTCGCCGGTCCAGCAGTAGAACGGAGCGAGGTCGCCCCGCGTGAGATGTGGCTAGGCGATGAGCGCTGGCGCGATGTCCCTCATTGCGGGGATGATCTCGCGGCCGTACGTCTCCAGGATCTCCTCTTCGTCGCCACTCATCAGATAGATGTTGAATTGCGAGACCCCGGTCTCGGCGAGCTTTCTCAGCTTGGCGATGTGCGCGCGCGTGTCGCCGATCACGCAGAAGCGCTCCACCGATTCATCGTCGACGAACGCCGCGTTCGATGACCCTGATTCCGCGTGGTGCCGGTAGTCGTAACCGGGACGGTCGCGGACGTAGGCCGTCAGCTCCGCCGGGAGACCCTGTTCCCCGTAGCGCTTCACCAGGTCGACGACGTGATTGCTCACCAGGGCGGGGAACCAGCGGACCGCGCCCAGGGCGCGGTTGCGCTCGCCCAGATGGGCGGGGGCCGCGGCCATGACCGCCACCGCATTCACGTCGCGTCCGGCAGCGCGCGCACCCTCCCGAAGAAGACCGACGCACCAGCCCACCAGGCTCGGGTCAGCGAGCTGGATGATCGCGCCATCGGCGATGCGGCCTGTGAGCTCGAGCGCCTTCGGGCCGTATCCGGCGATCCAGACCGGTAGTTGGTAGTTCTCGCACCAGTCGAGGCGGAGCTTCGCTCCTTCGTAGGTCACCTCGCGCCCTTCGCAGAGGTCGCGGATGACCTGCGTCGCCTCCTCCAGGGTCGCGAGCGTTGTCGGCGGCTTCCCGAGGACACGACGCGCCGAGTCGCCGCGGCCGATGCCCAGGTCCATGCGGCCCTTGCTCAGCAGCTGCAGCGCGGCGAGCGTGCTGGCCGTCACCGACGGCTCGCGCGTCGCGGGGTTGGTCACACACGTCCCGAGCCGCATGCGCTCGGTGCTCTGTGCCATGAGCGTGAGGAGCACGTATGGCTCCTTCCAGAGCACGTGGCTGTCGAAGACCCAGCCGTGCGTGAAACCGCTCTGCTCCGCGAGTCGCGCCAGACTGACCGCTCGCTCGAACGACACATCTGGCTTCAGGGTGAACCCGAACTCCATGAGAGTCGGGAGTCTAGAAGCCCGGCCAGCTGTCCTTCAGCATCTTGCGCTCGATCTGCGCCAGCTCGTGGTTGTAAGCGTCGAACTGCCCGCGCCGGATCGCGTCGAGCGCCCGATCGTGATGATCGAGCGCCGACGCGTCCCGGCTGTCGAAGCCGACGAAGCAGGCGAGCACGTCCAATACGACGAGAGCTCCCGCGAAGAGCACCAGTTCCATATGGGCCGCCTTTCCACGCCAACGCTGTAACCACTGTTGACGCTTACGATGGTTGACATGATGAGCTATCCATGAAACCATCGTCAAGGCATACGGAGGTAACATGCGCGACATACCGCGCGCCGATCACGACGTCGAATTCGTCGGGGGATCGGTCGCACTCGACTTCGCGAATACGCTCGGCGGCACGCACACCGCGCCGACCCATGAGCACCTTATCGATTACAAGGATCTGGTCGAGTTCGGCCGCGCTGCCGGGACGCTCTCGCCTTCGCAGGCTCGGCGCTTGGTCGAAGAGGCGGCGCGACAACCCGCTCGCGCCGCCGCCGTACTCCGTCGTGCCATCGCGCTACGCGAGGCTATCTGGCGCGTCTTCGACGCCTGCGCGAAGCGAGCGCGCGCGGCACCAGCCGACCTCGAGGAGTTGCATCGAGAGGACCTGATCGCGCGCGCGCATCTTCGGTTCCGGCAGAGCGAGGCCGGTGTCGCCTACGAGTGGTCGGACGAGATCCGGCTGGACCGCCCACTCTGGGCGTTCGCGCGCTCGGCCGCCGACCTCCTCAGGTCACCGGAGCTGACGTGGGTGCGCGAGTGCGGCTCCGCGACGTGCGAGTGGCTCTTCATCGACCGCAGTCGCAACCACAGCCGGCGCTGGTGCGACATGAACGACTGCGGCAGCGAGGCGAAGGTGCGGCGCTTCCGTCAGCGCCAGCGACGTATGTCTAGCGCGAAGGCTGCGGACTAGACCACTCCGTCGCGTGCTCGATCTCCACCCGCACGATCGGCCGCCCCTCCAGCGACAGCGTCTGGTACTGCGCGTATTTCTCACGCAGTAGAGTCGCGGCCGCGTCGCGCTCGTCCCCACCGTCGAGGATCGTCGCGACGCCTTCGATGAGGACCCACGCGAGCCGCTCCCAGTCCTCGTCGTAGCGATCCACGACGATCGCGACGCGGCCGTTCGTCTCGATGTTCCGCACCCGGCGCAGGGCGTGCCAATCGTCCTCGCGCTTGGGCTTGCGGTCGAGCGGCGTGTAGAGCACGGGGTCGCGCCACACGAAGACGATCGGCATGACGTGCGGTCGCGCGTACTGATCCGATGTCGCGAGGTGTGCGACGCGCGCGGTCGCGAGGAGGCCGTGCGCGTCGGCGGAGAGGCTAGGCACGCAGGCGGGGAAGGATCTCGCGCGCGTACAGGCGCATCGCTCGCTCCTGATCCTTCCCCGGGAAATGGAAGATCAGATGCGTGAAACCCCATTCCACATATCGGCGGATCTTCGCGACGTGCTCCTCCGCATCGGTCGACACGATGAAGCGCGTGTGGGCGCTGTCCTCGGCGGCCTCTGCGCGACGTTCCATCTCGCGCGGGTCCTCGACGCCGTCCCTCACCTCCGCTGGCAGCGCGAGTGCGGCCCACTCGCGCGTATCCGCCATCGCGCGGTCGCGGTCCGTATCGAAGGAGACCTTCATCTCGATCGTCCTCTCGATCGTCGCGGGATCCCGCCCTGCCTCGCGCGCCCCGGTGTCGACCGCGGGGAGCAGCGTCTCGCGGTAAAGATCGTCGCCCTTGCCGCTGGTGCAGATGAACCCGTCGGCCTCTCGGCCGGCGAAGGTCGCGGTCTGCGGTCCGGCGGCGGCGACGTACAGCGGGACGCCGCCCGCCGGCTTGTCGAAGATCTTCGCGCCGCGCGTGCGGAAGTACTTTCCCTCGAACGTGACGTAGTCGTCCGACCACAGCTGCTTCATGAGCTTCACCGCCTCGCGCAGCCGGCGGAAGCGCTCGGCCGGCTCGGGCCATTCGGACGCGAGAACGGGCGTCTCGTTCATCGACTCGCCGGAGCCGACGCCGAGGAAGAAACGGTCGGGAAAGAGCAGCGCGAGCGTTGCCGCTGCCTGCGCCACGATCGCCGGGTGATAGCGGAACGTCGGCGTCACGACACTCGTTCCTATGCGCACCCGCCCGGTCTTCGCGCCCAGAGCGCCGAGCCAGGCCCATGAGAAGGGAGCATGGCCATCGGTATCGCGCCACGGGTGGAAGTGATCGCTCACGACGACGCTGTCAAACCCGAGCTCCTCGGCGAGGACGGCATAACCCAGGAGATCGGAGGGCGCAAATTGCTCGGCCGACGCTTTCCATCCGAGTGTCAACATGACCCGGACATCCTAGGAGGGGGAGCCATGGCGAAGCCCCGAGACGTGCCACGACCGTTCACGATGCCTTGGGGAAGTGGAGACATCATCGAGGAGGCGACCGCCATCGGTGAATATCACGAGCCCGCGATCCAGCTGCTGCGGTACGAGGACGGGTCGTTGGCGATCCGCTTCAGTCACTACGACCACAGCGGACGCTTCCAGCGCAGTCCGCTCATGATCTCAACGCAAACGATCAGCGCGCTGCGGCGATCGCTCGCGACCACGCCACGGCTGCGGGCACTCCTGGCGAAGCTCGTCGCAGCTCCGCCAGCCACGCGTCAGCGGACGAAACGTTGACCCAGCTCACCGTCGCCGCCGTCAATGGGTTGCCGGAGGTCCGGCCCGGCGACGATCTCGCGACGCTCATCCACAATGCCGCGCGCGCACAGCGTGAGGAGATCCGGGAGGGCGACATCGTCGTCATCGCTCAGAAGGTCGTGTCGAAGAGCGAAGGTCGCATCGTGCATCTCACGGACGTCGTCCCGGGCGAGCGCGCACGGGCGATGGCGGCAGAGTCCGGAAAGGACGCGCGCCAGCTGGAGGTGGTGCTGTCGGAGACGGTCAAGATCGTGCGCTGGGAGCGCGGCATCCTCATCAGCGAAACGCGCCATGGCTTCGTCTGCGCGAACGCGGGCGTCGATCGATCGAACGCCGGCGCGCCCGACACGGTGGTGCTCCTGCCGATCGCCCCGGACGCATCAGCGTCGCGGCTGCGCGACGCGTTCCGCGGGGCGGCGGGCGCGACCGTCGCCGTCATCGTGACCGACACCTTCGGACGCGCCTGGCGCGAGGGACACACCAACGTCGCGATCGGGATCTCCGGCCTGCCGGCGCTCAAACGCTACGTCGGTCAGCGCGATCCGGAAGGCTACGAGCTGCGCGTGACGGAGATCGCTGTCGCCGACGAGATCGCCGGCGCGGCCGAGCTCGTCATGGGAAAGTTGGATCGCTGCCCGGTGGCGATCGTGCGCGGTTTCACGCTCGACGAGCCGCCGGAGACTGCGCATGAATACGTGCGTCCCGCGGAACGCGATCTGTTCCGCTAGAACGTCATTGAGGGGTGTGGCCATGCGACGAGAGCTGACACAGGCGGAGCGCGACTTTCTCCACGAGCCGCGCTACGCGGTGCTCGGAACGACGAACGAGAACGGCTCCGCGCATCTCACGGTGATGTGGTACCTGCTCGAGGGCGACGAGATCATGTTCAACACCGCGGCCGGGAGGCGGAAGCCGGCGAACCTCGCCCGCGATCCGCGCGCATCGCTCATCGTGCCCGACGCGTATCGCTTCGTGCGTGTCGAGGGCCCCGTCCGCGCGAACGACGATCAGGCGCTGGCGCAGGCCGACATCCGCAAGCTGGCGTTCCGTTATCACCAGAGCGAGGAGCGCGTGCAGCGCAGCATCAACGCGACCTGGTCGAAGCAGCACCGCGTCACCTACCGCATGCCGGTGCTCCGCGTGTACAGCTCGGGGTTCTGATGCAGGACGACCAGGCCGCCGCGCCGGAGCCCCGCTGGGAGCCGCTCAGCCTCGACGACGTGAAGCAGCGGTTCGGCGCGCTGTCGGCGCCGTGGTGGGTCGCCGGCGGCCGCGGGCTCGACATGTTCCTCGGGCACGAGACGCGCCAGCACGTCGACATCGACATCGCCGTCCTGCGCCGCGACCAGCTGGCGTTCCGCGAGGCGCTCGCGAACTGGGATGTGCAGATCGCGCATCGCGGCGAGCTCATGCCCTGGAAGCGTGGCCAGATGATCACCGATCCCGCGCACCACGCGATCTGGGCGCGCGAGACACCGGACGGCCCGTGGCGCTTGGAGCTGATGCTCGAGGAGAGCGAGGGCACCCGCTGGGCGTATCGCCGCGACCCGCGCATCGGCCTCAACGTCGCCGATCTCGGACGGCGCGATCCGCACGGGGTCCAGTTCATACGACCCGAGGTGACGCTCCTGTACAAAGCGAAGTCGCCGCGGCCGGTGGACGAAACGGATTTCCTGTGGGCGCTGCCCCGGCTCGACGTTGCCCAGAAGGGGTGGCTCATCGGCGCGCTCTACACCGTCGATCCGACGCATCGCTGGATCGGGCGCCTGAAATGAGAAGAGCCCCGCCTTGCGGCGGGGCTCCCCTTTTCAGCTGATCGAGACGCTTGTCAAGCGGTCCCTACGGGACTGCCTGCGCTCGTGCGTCCGACCGAGCAAGCTCGGTCGTCCGCCCTCGCTTAGGCGTAGCGACGAGAGGCTGAAGGCCGGACCTGCTCGAAGCAGGAGCTGCAGTAGACGGGCTTGTCGCCGCGCGGCTGGAACGGCACGCGCGCCTCGTTGCCACAGTTGCTGCAGGTCGCCGTGTAGAACTCACGGGGTCCACCCATGGGACGGCTTCCGAACGAACCACCGGCGCCGCCGGACGCGCGGCGTGCCGCGCGGCAGGACGGGCATCGGCCCGGCTCGTTGACCAGACCACGGGTCTGGTAGAACTCCTGTTCCCCAGAAGTCCAGATGAATTCCTGACCGCAGTCTTTGCAGGTCAGAGTTTTGTCGGTGAAGCTCACTTTGAAGCTTCCTCCCTTTTAGTTGCTGACGCCTTGAGCACTCGCCAGGGGTTCGGGAGGAAGAAAAGCCTCAGAACGCCCGCGTTGATCACTCTCGCCGCCGCGTGTCCCTTGCGGGACGACATCATTGTACCCGTTGTACTCCCGAAACTCCATCACTTCGGGCGCTTTCATCGCGCCATGGGCTCGGGAGCCTCTCCGCCGGGAACGTGTGTGGAAAGGCCTCGCCGAGCCATTCATCGAACCACTCGCCCGAGCGGAACCACGAGCGTGGGAACGTCCCGATCTGGGAATAGCCCGACTTCTGATTCGCACGCCAGCTGCCCTGGTTCGCGAGCGCGATCCAATTGTGGGTGCGATGGAAATTGAGCTCCTTCCAGATGAACGCCATCCGCAGGCGCACCGCTTCGCTCGCGATCCCCTTTCCGTACAGGTCGTGGCGTCCGATGAAGATCCCCGTCTCGCCGTCACGGCTGGTCCAGTTGATGTCGAAGATGCCGGTCATGCCGACGGTCTCTCCCTGGTAGGCGATCGACCAGAGCACCACCGTGGTGCGTTCAAGATCTTTCTTCAGAAGTTCCTCGGCTGTCCCCGCATCGGTCGTGTAGCGGGGTCCCCAGAAACGCGTGACCTCCGGCTCCATGCTCCATTTGCGGAACAGGTCATAGTCCTCCACCACCGGCGGGCGGAGCTCGACACCACCCTCTCCGACGATCCGCGGTCCCAGCATCAGCGCGCCGCCCCCAAGGGGACGTACTCGCGCTCGCTCTCTGCCCAGCGCTCGTTCCATGTCGAACGCTGCGTGAGCAGCCACACCTCGTCGACGTAGGCACCGTCGCGGTAGTAGACCTCGTGGCCTCGAGCGAACTCGGTGTACCCGAGCCTCTCCGCGATGCGCAGCGCCGCCGCGTTGTCAGCGCGCAGCTCGAGACCGGCGCGCTGCAGGTCGAGGTAGTCGAAGAAGTAGCGGTGAAGCGCGAGCGCCGCGTCCCAGCCGTAGCCCTTGCGCCACTCCTCGGGATCGATGATGAAGTGCTGGAGATACGCCCCGGGCGGTCCCT
>WNGB01007485.1_pt1 | contig 29360 bp, 26 predicted proteins | sample 5400681 | NCBI WGS metagenome assembly WNGB01 (sample SAMN13153367, study PRJNA577476) | soil metagenome | isolation source: 115 cm soil or saprolite under grassland replicate 2 | place: USA:California | collected 2016-06-15
CATGAGGAGCAGCGGCCCACGCACGATCAGCGGCACGAGCTTCATTGCCCCGGGATCCGCGACAACTCTGGGGTTGACCATTCTGATGGGCTTCCCGGTTCTGAGGAGTGTGCATCCGCCGGCCTTCACCACGTTTCGAACCCATTCGGACTCGGCTCCGTAGGTCAGGGCAACGACGAACCCGTCATCTGTCCTGAAGGCCCAGACTGGCGTCCGGTACTCCCGTCCCGACCTCCGCCCCCGGTGCAGCACCACTGCGAAGGGTGGCAGCCAGCCTGCAACCAGGCGGGCCAGAGGATTGGTCACGTAACGGTTGAACCGAGCCACGACTCTGGGATGGGCATGGTGTGGATGCTATGCGACCGAGGTTCCGACCAATCTTGGGATAATCGATGGCCTTGACCCGAAGGTAGGTCCGATGCTCCTCACCCTGTCCACGACCCATCGGCCGGCAACCGACCTCGGGTTCCTGCTGCACAAGAACCCGTGGGCGATCCGTTCGATCCCACTGAGCTTCGGGATGGCCCACGTCTTCTACACGGAAGCAAGCGAGCAGCGGTGCACTGCCGCTCTTCTTCTCGAGGTTGATCCGGTGGCTCTGGTCCGTGGGAGGAAGGGGTCGACAGCCCCGTCAGCCGCCCTTGCCCAGTACGTGAACGACCGCCCGTACGCGGCCTCCTCCTTCATGAGTGTCGCCCTCGCCAAGCTCTTTGGCACTGCGATGGGTGGGCGAAGCGCCGATAGACAAGAGCTTGCCGACACGCCCATTCCCGTGGAGGTCCACATTCCCGTTCTGCCGTGCAGGGGAGGTGAGGAGGCGCTTCGAAAGTTGGTCGAACCCCTTGGCTACGAAGTCACCTCATCACCGATCCCTCTCGACGAACGGTTCCCCGAGTGGGGGATGAGCCGGTACCTCGATGCGACGTTCACGGCCAAGAGCCGAGTTGCGGAGGTCCTCAACCATTTCTACGTGCTGCTCCCAGTCCTCGATGACGAGAAGCACTACTGGGTGTCGAGCGACGAGATCGACAAGCTCCTGCGCCGGGGAGGTGATTGGCTCCGCACGCATCCCGAGCGTGAGCTGATCACCCGGCGGTACCTCCGCTATCAGGGGAGGCTCACCCGAGAGGCGCTGGCTCGCCTGCTCGAAGAGGACCATCCCGACCCGGATCTGGAAGAAGCCAGGCATGACCGGGAGGAGGACCAGGTCGAGGAACGGATCGGTCTTCGGGACCAACGGATCGGAACGGTGCTGGCCGCGCTCAGGGCCGCCGGAGTCCGGAAGGTGGTCGACCTCGGCTGCGGAGGCGGCCGGCTCCTTCAGGCATTGCTCCGCGACGTGTCGTTCGAACGCATCGTCGGGGTCGACGTGTCGTACGCCGCCCTGGAGCGAGCCGCCCGACGGCTGCGTCTGGAGCAGATGTCGCTCAAGCAGCGAGAGCGGATCGAGCTCCTCCAGAGCTCTCTCACCTACCGCGACCGGCGCCTGGAGGGCTACGACGCTGCCGCGGTCGTGGAAGTCATCGAACATCTCGATCCCCCTCGCCTCGGGGCCTTCGAGCGGAACCTGTTCGGCGCCGCTCGCCCCGGGATCGTCGTGCTGACCACGCCCAACATCGAGCACAACGTTCGGTTCGAGGGCCTCCCGGCGGGCTCCCTCCGCCACCGCGACCACCGCTTCGAGTGGACCAGGGCGCAGTTCAGGGATTGGGCCACCCGGACTGCAGAGGCCTACGGTTACTCCGTCCGGTTCGTGCCGGTCGGACCGGATGACCCTGAGGTCGGGCCCCCTACCCAGATGGCGGTGTTCACCAAGTGAAGATCACCGTTCCGGAACTCTCCCTGGTCGTTCTCATCGGTGCCTCCGGCTCCGGCAAGTCGACCTTCGCATCCCGGCACTTCCAGGCTACGGAGGTCGTTTCATCGGACGCCTGCCGGGCTCTGGTGAGCGACGACGAGAACGACATGGGCGCCACGAAGGACGCCTTCGACGTGCTGCACTTCATTGCCGGCAAACGACTGGCCGCCGGAAAGCTCACCGTGGTCGATGCCACCAGCGTCCAGCGCGAGTCTCGCCGACCGCTGGTCGAGTTGGCCCGGTCCCACCATGTGCTGCCGGTGGCCATTGTGTTCGATGTGCCGGAGAGCCTCTGTCTGACGCGCAACGTCGCCCGATCGGACCGCACCTTCGGCCCGCACGTCGTGCGTCAGCAGCGGTCCCAGCTCCGCCGGTCCATGGGGAGCTTGGAGCGCGAGGGGTTCCGCAGGGTTTTCGTCCTCCGAACTCAGGAGGAGGCAGACGAAGCCGAGATCAACCGCGAACCCGCGTGGAGCGACCGAAGATCGGAGCACGGGCCGTTCGACATCATCGGCGACGTCCACGGTTGTCACGAAGAGTTGACGAGGCTTCTCGCGCTGCTTGGTTACCAACTGAGTGAGGACGCGACGACCGCGTGGCATCCCGAAGGGCGCAGGGCCGTCTTCCTGGGCGATCTCGTCGACCGTGGCCCGAACACTCCGGCGGTGCTCAGGCTGGTCATGGGGATGGTGGCCTCGGGCTCGGCGCTCTGCGTTCCGGGCAATCACGAGAACAAGCTGGTACGGGCTCTTCGCGGCAGAAATGTCCAGGTGACGCATGGCCTGGCTGAGTCGCTGGGACAGCTCGGTGAGGAGCCTCCGGCCTTTAGGGAGCGGGTGGTCGAGTTCCTCGACGGACTGGTCAGCCACCTGGTGCTCGATGACGGTCGCCTGGTCGTGGCGCACGGCGGGATGCGCGAGGAGATGCAGGGTAGGGCTTCGGCGGCAGTCCGTTCCTTCGCCCTGTACGGCGAGACGACAGGTGAGATCGATGAGTTCGGCCTTCCGGTCAGACACCCGTGGGCCCTGGAATACAGGGGGCGAGCCACCGTCGTGTACGGCCACACCCCCGTCCCCGAGCCGGAATGGGTGAACAACACCATCAACGTGGACACGGGATGTGTGTTCGGCGGGAAGCTGACGGCACTTCGATACCCGGAAAAGGAACTAGTTTCGGCTCCATCGAAGCACACGTACTACCAGCCGGCTCGACCCTTCTTGCCAGAGGGGACCGCTTCCGCGCCCGCCTCCCGGCGGGAGGACGACGTGCTCGACATCGAGGACGTCCTAGGCAAGCGCATCGTGGAGACGCGACTTCAGCGCGCGGTCACCGTGCGGGAGGAGAATGCCCGCGCCGCTCTCGAGGTGATGAGCCGGTTCGCCGCCGATCCCAGGTGGTTGATCTACCTCCCCCCGACCATGCCTCCAACGGCGGCCTCCTCCAACCCAGGGCTCCTGGAGCATCCCGCTGAAGCGTTCGCCTACTACCGGCACGAGGGTGTTCCCAAGGTCGTCTGCGAGGAGAAGCACATGGGATCGCGAGCCGTGGTCATCGTGTTTCGCGACGAAACGGTCGCCACGCGCCGGTTCGGGATCGAAGGCGCCGGCATCTGCTATACGCGGACCGGCCGACCGTTCTTCGACGATCGTGGTGTCGAGGAGACCGTTCTCGACCGCGTGCGCACCGCTCTCAGCGCGACCCGACTGTGGGACGAATTGGGAACGGATTGGCTCGCCCTGGACTGTGAGCTGCTTCCCTGGTCGGCGAAAGCCCTCGAACTGCTGAGATTGCAATATGCCGCCGTGGGCGCTGCTTCCAAAGCAGGGCTCGCAGCCTCGGTTCGGGCCCTGGCGGAAGCCTCAGACAGAGGCTTGGAGATCGGCGCACTCCTCACTCGCCACCGAGACCGCTTCGGCATGGCCGAACTCTTTGCCGAGGCCTACGGGCGCTACTGCTGGAACGTGGATGGCGTGGACGACCTCAGGCTGGCACCTTTCCAGGTCCTCGCCGGAGAGGGCTGCGCGTACACCGATCGGGACCACGTTTGGCACATGGGCGTGGCCGACCGGCTCGCGGGAGCTGATAACCGACTCCTCTTACCAACTCGGTCACTCCTGGTCGATACGACGGACCCGCAGAGCCAGCAAGCTGGAGTCACCTGGTGGGAGGAGATGACCTCGACGGGAAGCGAGGGCATGGTCGTCAAGCCGCTGGCGGGGATCGTCCGAGGCCGACGGGGATTGGTTCAGCCGGGTGTCAAGGTGCGGGGCCGCGAGTACCTCCGGATCATCTACGGCCCTGAGTACACGGCTCCAGAACACCTCGAACGATTGCGGGACCGACGTCTCGGCCACAAGCGGTCCCTTGCCGTGCGCGAGTTCGCGCTCGGGATCGAGGCCCTCGAACGGTTCGTGCGGAAGGAACCTCTCTACCGCGTGCATGAGTGCGTGTTCGGCGTCCTCGCGCTGGAGAGCGAGCCCGTCGACCCACGCCTATGACCGTGGCCAGGGCGAGGGGAGGGGCGAGAGAGGAGGGATCCGAGGGGACCAGCCTGGTCGGGTGATGCTATGACTGGCCGTGCGCCCTGCTTGGTTTGGGAGGATCATGGCCGGGTAGGGGACAGGAGTTGCCCGCGGGAAGAAAGGGGGACCCCCATGACCGAGACTCGCCACTCGGACCCGTTCGTCGCGCGAGGTGACGGTCGGAAGGAAAGCAGCCAGCCGCTCTTCCACCAGCATGGCGAGGAGATCCAGCCGTTTGGCGAGATGCGCCTGCTTCCAATCGCATTGAGCCACGAAGCCCGGACAGAGAGCTCTCAGCTTCTCAACCACATCCTGGCCGACTCGATCATCCTCTACAACTTGTACAAGAAGCACCACTGGCTGGTCCGTGGCCCGACCTTCTTCCAGCTTCATTTGCTGCTGGACAAGCACGCCGATGAGCAGCTCAAGCTGATCGATCTCCTGGCCGAGCGAGTCCAGACGCTCGGCGGCGTGGCGATCGCCGACCCTCGGCACGTTGCGGAGGTCACCACGATTCCCCGGCCGCCGAACGGAGTGGAAGAGGTGCCCGCCATGCTGTCACGGCTCCTCGAGGCCCACCAGATCATCATCGAGAAGGTACGCGAGGCCATCAAGAAGACGGCGCAGAACGGAGACGATGGCACAAACGATCTCCTGATGGGCGACGTGCTGCGGACCAACGAACTGCAGGTGTGGTTCGTCGCCGAGCACCTCGTTGACATCCCGGTCGTCCGGGTGTGATGGAGCTCTCGTAACCGGCTACCTCTTTCTCGAGAGTGTCGCCAGCCAATCTCTTCTCGCATGGAAGTCACCCGTCATGATCCCGCATTTCACAGGTCAATCTCAGCAATGCTTGAGCGGGTACCCAGAGGACGGTGGTGTCATGTCCCCCGCTGGACCTGGCGAAGGCGGGTCGACGATCGTGCGAGGGAGGATGACCGATGAATGGTCGGGTACGGATGGGTCGCTGGAAGACCCGGTTGGCGATCGGAGGCGCCGCGGTGGCGGTCGCCCTGGTGGGAGGTCCCTACGTCTACATCCACTTCATCGAGGGGTCGGCGCCGCCGCCTCTGACATTGGCCACACCTTCGGCGACGTCGAGTGCCGCCGGGACCACGAGCTCCGGCCAAGCGACCGGCGCATCCGATCGGACCTGGAAAGTGTCCAGTGACTCCGTCGTCGGCTACCGGGTCAAGGAAGTGCTCTTTGGCCAGGGTAACGTCGCGGTCGGCCGGACGAACTCGATCACGGGCTCGATGAGCGTCAGCGGCACCACGGTGACTGCCGCCACCTTCACCGTGGACATGACCACGGTGTCCAGCGACCAGAGCCGAAGGGACGGCCAGTTCAATGGCCGGATCATGCAAACCAACACCAATCCGACCGCCACCTTCAGCCTCGCGAAACCAATCGTGCTCGGCCCTGTACCCACCCAGGGAACGAAGCAGACCTACCGAGCGACCGGGAACCTGACGCTTCACGGCGTCACGAAGACGGTGACGTTCAACGTGACCGGCCTGTACACGGGCTCCACGGCTCAGGTCGCCGGGTCCATTCCAATCACTTTCGCCGACTGGAACATTCCCAATCCGAGCTTCGGACCGGTGACCACGGAGGATCATGGCGTTCTCGAGTTCGCCCTGACCTTCTCTCCCGCGTAGGCCTTCGACAGGGCGGGGACAGATCGGCTGGCTACTCCGCCAGTTCGTCGAGGCTCTCGACCATTGGGAACTTCAGGGGCCAGCCACTCGCCTGAAGGGATCGGCGGATCAAGGATGTAGAAGGGACAACCACGGTCAGGCACTGTTCGTGCTCCCCGAGGCCGCGTGCAAGGTCGAACAGCATCGCGATCCCGGCGCTGTCGAGGTACTGGACTTCGCCCAGGTCGATCACGAGCTCCATTACGTGGTTCGAGATCGACTCGGCGATGGTTCGTTTGACCTGCCCTGCATTGGACAGATCGATCTCGCCGCTCAGCCGGACGATCATCCTCTTATCGGATCGATCCAGGCGAAGGTCTGCCGGGTAGATCATTGCCGTGATCAAAGCCGCCAGCGAAGCTCGACCGATGTCCCCGCGTCGGACCGAGTGATCCGCATCTGGTCGGTCAGCGCACGCATGATCGGGATGCCTCGGCCCCTGTCCGGGAGGTGGGGAGAGCGCCATCGGCCGAAGTCGCGAACGGAAAGCACGATCTCGTTCGCCGCCCACTCGGACGTCACCCAAAGCACACCGCCAGAGAGCCCGTATGCATGCGCGATCGCGTTGGCCGCGGCTTCGCCGGATGCCGCCACGACATCGTGCAGCACCCTCGGCTCAAGACGACGCTCGGCGAGCCAGCGTTCGAGGATTCGGCGGAGCACGACGAGCTGGCTGACTTCCGCTCGCAACGACAAGGCCAGCCGATCCCCTTGGTCCGGGAGAACATCGATCACCATGAGCGCTAGATCGTCATCGCCTTCGTCTTCTTCCGTAAGCCGCTTGACGAGGTGATCGCATCGCTCTTCCGGCGTGAGCTTCACTCGAGAGAGCTCGCACAGCCTCTGAAGCCCTTCATCGAACGACTGGCGTCTCCGCTCGACCAGTCCGTCGGTACACAGGATCAGCGTGATTCCAGGACGCAATTGCTCGATGTTCTCCGCGAAACTTGCCGCGACGACCGCCCCAAGAGGGGGCGCCACGGTCGCGGTTCGAACAACACGGACGCTGCCATCCGCGTCGCGGACAACCGGCGGGATGTGGGCGGCAGAAGCGAAACGGAACGTCAGGTGCACCGGGTCGATGACCCCGTACAGCGCCGTGGCCATCTCGCCGGGGCCGAATATCTGGATCAGCCGATCCAGTCGTTCGAGGACGTCGCTCGGCGAGGGGAACTCGAGCGCGTATGCGCGCAGAGCGTTCCTGAGCTTCCCCATGGAGGACGCGGCGCTGAGCCCGCGCCCCACGACGTCGCCGATGGCAACGGCGATCGACCCGGTGGGCAGCATAAAGGAGTCATACCAGTCTCCTCCCACCTCACCCCCCCGTGCCGGTCTGTATCGTGCCGCGACACGGAGGCCCGGAGGATTGGGCAGAGTCTCGGGAAGCAAGCTGCGCTGAAGCGTTCTGGCCGCGGCGCGTTCGCGCTCATACAGCCCGGCTTGAATGGCCAGGGCAACTCGATCTCCTACCAGTTGAAGCAGTGCGGCGTCCTCCTCGGTGAAATGGCGTGGGACGAGCGTTCCCACATGCAGGATCCCGATCGTGCTTCCCTGGGCCACCAGGGGCACGCCGAGCAACGAGCGGATCCCCTTCTTCCTCAGGATCGGGTTGAGCACGTTGGAGTCATCCACGTCGGGGATGGCCAAGGGTTGCCCGGTTGCCGCGATCGTCCCGGCGAACCCTCGGCCCAACGGGATCCTGACACCCTGTTCGACCTCTTCCTCGATGCCTTTTGCCGCTCGAGCGACCAGCTCGGCCTTCATGGTGTCCAGGAGAAGGATGGCCGCCGTATCGGCCGAGAGAGCCTCTCTGATCCGAATCAGAAGCTCGTCCAACAGTTCGTCGACGCTCAGGTTGGCCAGCGCGGCGTCGGTGACCCTTTGAAGCTTTTGGAGGTGCTGGAATGACGCGGCGGTCAGATCAATCCTCGATTCAGGATCGGATGTATCGGGCTCCATCTGGGCGATTCTCTGGAACATTGGGCCTCCCCCAGAGACGGCGGAACCGTACCCCGGGGTTCAGTTGCCGAAACGGGAGCCAGCGGCAGCCGACTAGAGGCGAAGCGCTCGGGTCGGGGCCAGCACCGCCTCCGGATCTTCCCGCCAGAGCTCCGGCTGCACGTCGATGTACAACTCGATCTCGTTTCCGTCAGGGTCGGTGATGTAGAGGCTGTGGGTCACGGTGTGATCCGCGCTGCCGACCACGCTGGCACCGGCAGCCCGGAGAGTCTCGAGGGCCTCGCGGAGCTCCTCATCAGTGGTTCCCACCTTCAGCCCGAAGTGGTACATGCCCACCCGGCTGCCGGAGGGGATCGGCGCGGCGTCGGGGCCGACCTCGATCAACAACAGCTCGTGATGGGTTCGCCCGGACGAGTACATCGCCATCTGGTGATCGCTGCCTCCGATCTCCTTCCAACCGAGGACGTCCCGGTAGAAACGCCGGGAAACTTCGACATCTCGAACGTACAGGACGATGTGGCCGAGCTCCTTGACTTCCATGATCCCTCCCTGTCGGTACCGGCATCGTACCGACAGTCGGTCGCCCCGTGCTGAGGCCCGGTTAGACGGCAGGACCGCTGATCAGGCGCGCGGTTGCGGTGTGCGTCCCGCTCTCGTCGACCCAGGTCACCCGGATCTCCTCCCCGGGCTTGTGACGGTGGAGTGCGGACCCCAGCTCGTCGATCGACGAGACCTTCTGTCCGTTGATGGCGGTGATCACGGAGCCCTCGGAGACCCCGGCACGCGCGGCCGGCGTTCCTGGGCTCGCCCCCACGACGAGGACGCCGGAGCCCACGTCGAGCCCCAATCGGCGCGCGGTCGCGGCGTCCAGCTCACGCACCTCTACACCGAGGTAGCCGGACGGGCCGATGATCACGGAGGAGCTGGCGTGCCCGGCCCTGATCTCGTTCACGATCTTCAGCGCGGCGCTCGACGGGATGGCGAATCCAACCCTGGAGTCGGGCTGAAATCGGGTGGACCTGGCCCCGGCCGTGATCATGCCCACGACCTCCGCCGCGGAGTTCACCAGGGGGCCGCCAGAGTCCCCCGGCTGGATGACCGCGTCGGTCTGGATCAACCCGTTGAGGTGCTCGACGCCGCCGCGGCCGTCCTCGACGGTGATCGAGCGCCCGAGTGCCGAGATCGTCCCCTCGGTGACGCTCGGGGTCCCGCCCCGCCCGAGCGCGTTCCCGATGGCGAGCACCTCCTGGCCCACCTTCAGCTTGGACGAGTCGGCCAGGGTCACCGTCGGCAGCCCCGACACCCCCTGGATCTGCAGGACGGCGATGTCATCTGCCGGATCGGCTCCGACGAATTGGGCGACGTACGTGGCCGAACGCCCGGCGATGGTGACCTCGATCCTCGTGGCGCCGTCGATCACGTGATTGTTGGTGAGCACCTGTCCGTTGGAGGTGACCACCATGCCGGTCCCTGCACCTCTGCCCTGGGGGGGAACACTGTCGAACGGGTTCGAGTCGATGACCGTGTTGATGTTCACCACCGCGGGATCGACCTTGTCCGCGATCGCCTGTGCGTTCAGACCCTGGTCGGCCTGACCGATCGGCGCGGTGGTCGCTGGGGCCCCGCTCAGCGGGGCCTGCGCCCCCGTCGGAGACCCGCTCTTGGTGAGCAGCCATCCGATCCCGACCCCGCCCGCCACCAAGACCAGTCCGGCGAGGAAGGCGGCAACGACGACGCGGCCACGCCTGCGTTCCGGAGGCGGACTGCCCAAGGCGGTCCCCGGAGCGCGTGACGGCTCCCAACCCCAGATGGGGATGGTCGGCGGGTCCTCCGCCCCATCTCCACGAGGCGGCTCCTCCGGCCCATTTACAGAGGGGTGTTCCATCTCTCGATCGTCCATCTCACAAGATCATTCCGCCCGAACCTGAGAGCAGCATGGGAAGAGGGTCACGATAGCCTGAGAGGCTCGAGGCCGTCCGTCCCCGGTCCCTCCAGCGCACAGGGGCATTGCCCACCCAATCGGGGCAGCGGTACCATTCGCGTCGGACACTCAGGGAGTTCGCCGCGGCGTGGCGGTCCAGCGTGCCGTACGTCATCGATGGTCTGCTCGTGTACGTGGACGACGTCGACCAGCACTTCGATCGGGCCGAGGGAGCGGGAGCCACCATCCTGTCCGAGCCGCAGGACCAGACGTATGGTGACCGGAACTACCGGGGCGGAGGACTTGGAGGGCCACCGCTGGATGTGCGCGCAGCACATCCGTGACGTCCCCCAAGGGGAGTGGTAACGGCGGCCCGGCCATCTCGAGATCCCGGACGAAGTGGTTCGCATGAACCTCTCGGCCAACGGAGAACGTGGACGGGCCTGGCTCGCGGGCCTCCCGGAGATGGTCGAGGAGCCGTGCGCCCGATGGGACCTGACCCTCGGGCCTGCCTTCGAGGGCGGATGTGTCGGGAGATCCCTCAGCGCTTCGACCGCCTCGATGGTCCGTTCAAGGCCTCGCTCGCCGAGGAGGCCAGCGATCTCTGCGCCGAACTCGGAACTCGGACGGAAGAGCCGATCCTGGCAAACCGCGACTACCACCTGGGCAACGTTTTGGCGGCTGGGCGCGAACCGTGGCTGCTCATCGAAGGGCATCCGTAGATGGGCGTGGTGAGATCGGTCGAGAACGCGCTTTGGGCCTGGGGATCGGCCGGACGGACGTCACCTGGGACCTCGAGTGCGCCCCCCTCCTGGCTGCACTTCGGTGATCTGCTGGCCCGGAACACTCAGCGTGGGCGAATGATTCTCTGCCCAGGGACCGGGTAAGAAGCACCCGAGGAGACGTCCGAAAGAGGGAAACGGTATGACCCGATTCCTTCGCGCGGTAGACCGATTCCAGCAGCGGCACCGCCGGCTGGCGCTTCCCTACGCCGTCATCAAGAAGTTCAGTGAGGATCGGGCGGGAAACCTCGCCGCTCTGATCGCGTATTACGGCTTCTTCTCGCTGTTCCCGCTCCTGCTGGTCCTGGTGTCCGTCCTGGGCATCGTCCTGCGGGGCAACCCTTCCCTTCGCCAATCCATCCTCCACTCCGCCCTTGCCCAATTCCCGGTGATCGGGGGCCAGCTTGCGCAGAACATCGACTCGCTCACCGGGGGAAACGGGATCCCGCTGGGGATCGGCATCTTGGGAACGCTGTGGGCGGGGCTCGGCGTGGTCAAGTCCATGCAGGAGGCCCTCAACTCGGTATGGGACGTCCCCTACAAGAGCAGGCCAAACGCTATCGTTTCGACCCTGAGGGCGCTCATCATGCTGGGCGTCCTGGGCGTCATTACGGTGACGTCGGCGGTTATGGGCGGTGCGGGCGCCGGGAGCCACACGTGGTGGTGGGCCGTCCTCGGAGTCCTCGCGTCGCTGATGCTCAACTACGCCCTGTTCCTCCTAGCCTTTCGCATCCTCACCACAGCGAACGTCTCGTGGTCGGACATTCGGCCGGGTGCGATCGTGGGGGCCGTCGGATGGACCATCCTTCAGGCGGTTGGCGGCTTCTACGTCGGGCATCAACTGAAGGGAGCGAGCCAGGTCTACGGCACCTTCGCTGTGGTCATCGGTCTTCTCGCCTGGATGTATCTAGGTGCCCAACTCACCATGTACGCGGCCGAGCTGAACGTGGTCCTGAGGCAGCGACTGTGGCCGAGAAGTCTGGTCCAACCTCCGTTCACGGAGGCCGACGAGCGTGCGTTGAAACGCCTGGCCAAAGTCGAGGAGCGACACGAGGAAGAGACCGTTGAGGCAACCCTCGAGGAGAGCGCCGAAGAGTCACGGAAGAGTGAAAAGCCCGATCGATGGAAAGAGGCCGGGTGAGCCGGCGGCCGGCGAGCCGCACTCAGCTCGACTTACGGATGGCCTTGATCAGATCCCACTTCCCCATCTTGGAACGGCCGCGGATGTTCATCCGCTTGGCCACTTCGTAGAGATCCTGACGCGTGCGGTCCTCGTAGCCGTGTCCGGGCGTTCCGCCACGACTCCTGGCCTTCGCCGCCTGGCGGCCGAGGTCACGTCGCGTCTCCGCGGGAAGCTTCGTGATGGTCTTCTTCGCCCTGGCCGCCTTCTGCGCTCGCTTGATGTTTCGCTTCGCCGCCTGCACTTGCCTCGTCGATGCCATCCCCATCACCTCGATCCATCGCCCGGCTGCGTGCCTTCGTTCATGTCTACCCTGTGAGCGACACGCTATTCTCGAGCCGATCGACGACGCGATCTATCGTCGACGAGCCTGGGGTGCCATCCAGGGCGGCTCCCAGCCGCGATCGGCTGGATTCAACGTCGTGCCGGGAGGCATGATGGCATCGATGGCGTCGAGGCTGTCGACATCCAACCGAACGTCGACCCCTTGGAGTAGCTCCCGCAGTTGGGCCACCGTTCGTGGGCCGACGATGATCGACGTCACGGCGGGATGCGCCTGGGCGAACGCCAGTGCCATGTGCGTCTCCGTGAGCCCGGCGTTCCTTGCCGCTTCGGCCAGCTTGTCCACGAGCTGGAGCTTCCGCCGATTGCCCGGCAGCGAGAGGTCGAACCGGGGAGCCATGAACGGCATGAGGCCCCTCCCGCCCCGCGACTCCGCCGGCATCTCCTGGCCACTCCGGTATTTGCCCGTGAGCCATCCCGCTGCGAGCGGGCTCCACGCGAGGATCCCCAGGTCGTGTCGTTGCGCCATCGGGAAGATGTCCTCCTCCACGTGCCGCACGAAGATCGAGTACGGAGGCTGCTCGGATGCGAAACGCTCGAGCCCTCGCCGCTCGCTGGCCCACAGGGACTCCAACAGGACGAACGAAGGGAAAGTAGTGGACCCGATGTATCGAACCTTCCCCTGCCGAACCAGGTCGGTCAGCGCCGCGAGCGTTTCCTCCACGTCGGTGGACGGATCGGGACGATGGGCCTGATACAGGTCGATGTGATCCGTCTGCAACCGGCGAAGGCTCTCCTCAACCGCCCGCGTCACCCAGAGGCGCGAGTTCCCCCGATCGTTGACTCCGCTTCCCATGGGGTTGTGAAACTTGGTGGCGAGGACCACCTCGTCGCGCCGGCCCTTCAGGACCTGTCCGAGGAGCTCTTCGGATCTCCCGCCTCCATACACGTCGGCCGTGTCGATGACATTCACTCCAGCGTCGATGGCTTCGTGGACGAGGCGACCGCACTCCTGCTGAGAGTCTCTGGGAACCCGGGCTGTGGTTCCCAGTCGCGAAACCACTCGGCTCCCTTGATGAGCAGCGTGCCGACCGCGGCCGTCCGCAGTAAGCGCGCCATCGGGCTCCGCCTGATGACCGGAAGCTCCGAGATCGGAGGCCAGGTAGGAGCGCGCGGCCTCAGTGGCGTCCGCCGCCTTCTCGAATAGCGCGTCAACCGTGCTGGACACTTGGATGAACCCTTCCCAGCGAGATGCGCAGCCATGCACTCAGGGCCTAGGCGACCTGGCCGGGACTCCCATCCGATGCTAGAAGAGGGAGTCCGGCCGCTACCCAAGCCTCGGTGCCGCCCTCGAAGTTCTCTGCCGTGAAGCCCCGAGCTTGCAGCATGAGCGCGGCCAGCTCGCTGCGGTTCCCGCTCCTGCACACGATGACGACCGGCTGCTCGGGATCGAGCCGGCCCTGCTCCTGCCCGGCCATGACCTGCGACAGAGGGATGTGTACGGAACCGTCTATGTGCCCGGCGTCCCACTCGTAGGGCTCGCGGACGTCTAGGATCTGGACCTGTCCCTGCTTTTCGTGGAGCTCTCGGGGATCGTTCAACTGGCCCGATCACCTTCCATTTTCTACTCGTCCGTCCAAAAAGACTCTACTATCGTCGCCGCGCATGGCCGAGGAGCAGGACCCCGCCCAGCCATCGACCCCCCGCCTCGCCAGAGCGGGTGCGGCCATCCGGGGCCTCGCCGTGGACATCACCCCTCTGCGCCGCTACCGCGACTTCAGGCTGCTGTGGATCGGGGAGCTCGTCTCCACCACCGGGCGCCAGATCACTGTCGTTGCTCTGCCCTACCAGGTCTTCGTGTTGACGAGATCCTCGCTCGCCGTCGGACTCATCGGCCTGGTTCAGGTGGTACCCCTGGTGGTGTTCTCCATCGCCGGGGGTGCCATCGCCGACCGCATGGACCGCAGGACCTTGTTGGTGATCACCGAGTTCGGTCTGGCCACGACCAGTGCGCTCCTGCTGCTGGGAGCCCTCGCCAGCCATGCTCCACTGTGGTACCTGTACCTCGTGACCGGCCTTCAGGCCGGCATCAGCGGGGTCAACTCGCCCGCCCGATCGGCGGCGGTGCCCAACATCGTTCCTCGTGATCAGCTCCCAGCCGCGCTCGCACTGAACCAGGTCCTGTTCAACACCACGATGATCGTCGGTCCCGCGGTGGCGGGGCTCATCCTGGCTCACTTCGGCCTCGCCTGGGCCTACGGGGCCGACGTCATCAGCTTCGCGGCCTCGATCTTCGCCGTCTTGCTCCTGCATCCTCTTCCGCCGAAGCGCGACGAAGGCGACGTCCCCACCAGCCCATGGATGGAGATCAAGAATGGATTCGCCTACCTTCGCGGACAGCGCGTGCTGATCTCCACGTTCCTGATCGACCTCGACGCCATGATCTTCGGCATGCCCAGGGCCCTGTTCCCCGTCCTGGCCCTGGACGTGTTCCGCGTGGGGCCCCAGGGGCTGGGGCTGCTGTTCGCCGCCCCGGCCGCGGGCGCACTGATCGGGGCCTTGACGGCGGGCTGGGTGGGCCAGATCCGCCGCCAGGGCCTGGCCGTGATCTGGGCGGTGGCTCTGTGGGGGGCCGCCATCACGTTCTTCGGGCTCTCCGGGAAGCTGTTCGTCCTGGCGCTGTTCTTCCTGGCGTTCGCCGGCGCCGCAGATGTCATCAGCGCGGTGTTTCGAGGAGCGATCCTGCAGCTGTCGGTTCCGGACGCCCTCCGTGGCCGGTTGTCCGCGATCCACATGATGGTCGTGACAGGTGGTCCCCGTCTGGGAGACGTAGAGGCCGGAGCAGTGGCCGCGCTCGTCTCCCCCTGGTTCTCCGTGGTTTCCGGCGGAGTGGCCTGCGTGTTGGGGGTCGCCATCATGGCGAAGGTCTTCCCGGAGCTGGCTCGATACAAGGCGGCGCTTGTCGGTGAGGGGACGCAACCCTCGGCTTAGACCGCAAACCTCCTCGGACTGTGGCAGTGCCGGATCGCCTGTGTCGGTGTCACGGCTTTTCTGCGCGGGTCTGCGGTAACAACGAGTCTGGCCTGCCCCAATCCCACGTAGTGGAAACCCGCCCCGCGTGCCTCCGCTGGGGTGAAGACATGTCGCCCGTCAATAAGCAGCGCGACTCGCATGGCGCCGGCAAGGGCGACCAGATCGAGCTCCTGAAACTGCGGCCATTCGGTACCAGGACGAGACCCTCGGCTCCGCGGGCCAACGCCGATGCGTCCGGCATCAAATCCACGAGCGACCGAACGTCCACTGGAAGCTCCGTCACAGAGGGGTCATACGCCTTCACGACGGCGCCTAGAGCGGAGAGCTCAGCGGCGATCTCCAGGGCCGGCGCGTTGCGAAGGTCATCGGTGTGGGGCTTGAAGCTGAAGCCGAGCAAGCCGATCCGGCGGCCCACCAGGGTTCGGAGGTGGCGCTGGAGCTTCCGTACCACCCATCGTTGCTGGTCGAAGTTGACCTCTTGTGCTGCACGAAGGATGCGAGCGTGAAGGCCTCGGGTCTCCGCCATTCCCTGAAGGGCAACGATGTCTTTCGGGAAACACGATCCTCCGATCACCGACGCCTCGGCGAGAGCTTCTGCAGCTTCCGTGTGAACCGACAGCCGCCCGGAGGCGAGCCCAGCGCGAACCATCTGGTCCAGCTCGCCACTCAGGGTGGCCTTTTGGTCAAGGGCCCTCCCCGTCCGGTCGTCCCCCGGATGGTTGCGTGCTCGAGAAATGTAGCCACAGTCGCCCAGGAGTTTACCGAGGGGTCTTGCGTAGGGAAGCTAAGGGAAGTTAGGGTAGCCCATTGGGCTGACGAGAAAGAGGCAGATTTGACTAGTTACTTCGGGCCCTGGTCTACGTCTTAAGGTGTATTGTTGGTCACCCACAGCGTCGCTATCCTCTTGTGTACGTGCCGGGCCCCTCCCGATCCGGCTGAAAAAAGGCCTTGAGGAAGGGGAACCAATGACCCGATGGACCACCGAACTCGCGAGCCCCTCGTGAGTCCCATCTTCGCGCAGGCAGCCTGACCGTGCGAGGGACACGCACTGTGGTGCTCTCCCACACCGAGGATCCTCCTCTCGACTGGAGGACGGCGGTCGCGTCGCGGCGGCCGCCGCTTGCTGCGCTCATCCCCGGAATCGACGCTCTTTCTCTCATTGGTGGCGTCAGTCTGATGCGTCAGCTGGACAGGCTGGGTCTGGCCTACGCCGTGCTGACGTTCCTCGTGCTGATGGCAACGGGGTCGCACCGCGCCCGCATCAACCCCCTGGTGGGTGACGACGTCCCCTCACTCCTGGGACGGCTGGCAATACCGGTAGTGGTCATCGCGCCCTTCCTGGGTCCCGATGTCTATCTGGCTCACTTCGTCCGCATGTCACCGGTGGTCATCGGGTTCGTGCTGTTCGGGCGGATGATCTCTTACAAGCTGGTCCGCGAAGCGAGAGCGATCGGGCTGGTTCATGAGCCCACGCTGATCGTGGGCGCGGGCTCCCTCGGGGTGAAGGCCGCCACCACGCTTCAGGACCACCCGGAGTTTGGGCTGGTTCCGATCGGATTCCTGGACTCCTTCGACGACGCCGGACTCCCCCTTCCGATCCTGGGGGAGGTGGACGAGCTCGATTCGGTGGTGCGGCAGTTCTCCGTGAGTCGGGTCATCGTGGCTTTCGGGGCAGCCAGGGAGCCGCAGATGGTCCCCATCATCCGGGCCTGCGACCGACTTCCTGTCGAGGTCCACGTGATGCCGCGCTTCTTCGAGCTCGGCGTGGCCAGGGAGGGACCCTTCACGGACGATCTGTGGGGAATCCCGCTGGTGAGGCTTCGTCGGTCGGCGCTGCGCACGGCGGCGTGGCGAACGAAGCGAGCGTTCGACCTGATCTTTGGGTCGATCCTCCTGGTGCTGTCGGCCCCGATCTTCGCCGCAGTAGCGGCGGCAGTGCGTTTTTCCAGCCCCGGTCCCATCTTCTTCCGGCAGAGGCGCATGGGGCAGCGGGGCGAGGTGTTCGAGATGCTCAAGTTCCGCACGCTCCAGGTCAATGACGACGCCGATACCACATGGAACGTGGCCCAGGACGAACGCAGAACGAAGGTTGGGAGGCTGATCCGCAAGCTCAGCATCGACGAACTTCCCCAGCTTCTCAACGTGTTGAAAGGCGAGATGTCCCTGGTTGGCCCGAGGCCGGAACGACCCTACTTCGTGGACCAGTTCCGGGTGGCTGTGCCCGGCTACGACGACCGGCACCGAGTCCCCGCCGGCATGACCGGGTGGGCCCAGGTGCATGGACTTCGGGGTGATACGTCCATCAAAGATCGGGCGGTCTTCGACAACCATTACGTCGAGAACTGGTCCCTGTGGAGGGATCTGGTGATTCTGATTCGCACGGTCGGGACAGCGGTGGACATCGGGATGGCTGAGGGCAGAGCCGATCATCGGGCCGGGGCTGAGAACCTGTTGCGGCTCGAGCTCGGGACGGGTGATCTTGCCGTGCTGGCAAGCCAAGAGGATCCGGAAAAGGCGGAGCTGCTCTTCGAGACACTTCCCCCGGACTCTTTCAGCTAGAGGCTTTCGTCGTATGAACGAAGGTCTCGATGCGCAGTCCCTGCAGACTCGCCCGCCCACCTCAGACGAACTCATCACGGTGGTCATCCCGGCCAAGAACGAGGAGAGCTTCATCGGCCCCTGCCTTGACTCGGTGCTGGCACAGGACGAACCCAACCTTCAGGTCCTGGTCGTGGATGGGGCTTCCACCGACGGCACCTCACAGATCGTGGACGAATACATGGAGCGGGATCCCCGCGTGGAACTGCTGCACAATCCCGATTCGATCATCCCGACGTCTTTGAACTTGGCCCTCGAGGCGGCCCGGGGCAGGTGGCTTGTGCGCGTCGACGCCCATGCTTCGATCCCCTCCAGCTATGTGCGGAGGGTCGTCGCGTACTTGCGAACAGGCGAATGGGGCGGTGTGGGCGGCCGGAAGGATGGAGTCGGAGTGACGCCGGCTGGGCGAGCTATCGCCGTGGCGATGGGATCCAGATTCGGCGTGGGGAACTCCACCTACCACCACGGGACGCGACCACAGCTGGTGGAGCACATCCCGTTTGGCGCCTACCCGACCGCCCTCGTACGCGAGTTGGGCGGCTGGGACGAACGGTGCGTGGTCAACCAAGACTTCGAGTTCGACTTCCGGCTCCGAAAGAACGGGCATCGGTTGCTTTTCGATCCGGCCCTCGCTATCGACTGGCACTGCCGACAGTCGATCCCAGACCTTTTCCGCCAGTACCGCCGGTATGGGCGGGGCAAGGCTTTGGTCTCCCGCCTCCATCCGGAGTCGATTCGTCCCCGCCACCTGGCGGCTCCGGCGCTCGTGGCGTACCTGGCGGGGGCGGGTGCGCTGGCCCTTCGCCGTCCTGGACTGGCGATCGCCTCCGTCTCTCCCTACCTGGTCGGACTGGCTGCGGCCAGCGCCGCGGCAGCCCCCAAGCTCGACGACCGCTCGTCTCGACCGTGGCTCCCCGCGGCCTTCGCCGCGATGCATCTCGGGTGGGGGATCGGGTTCTGGGAGGGTTTGATCGGGATGCTCCGGCCCCGCTCGCGTGGTGCTGGACGATTCAGTCGTTCGCGCCCCGGCACATCGGGCCGAGTTCAACAGCATCTCGGGTAGAGGAGCAGACCCGAACACTTCCTCAGTGACAGCGACTTTGATGGCCGACATTTCCCCCGAACCAGCGACTCCCGAGGCCCCGCTCTCTCGGGCTGCGGTGGGCGGCGTCGCCTGGCAAAGTCTCTCCTACCTCCTCGGCAAGCTCCTGGTCCTCCTCTCCACGGTGGTACTGGCCAGGCTCCTCACACCCTCTGACTTCGGCGTGGTGGGGCTTGCCCTGATCTTCATCGCCTACGTCGAGGGGATCACTGACCTTGGTGTGGCTGAAGCCCTGGTGTACATGCCGCCGCATGAGGGCCGAAACGACGCTGCCCTGCTCCTGTCTCTGGTGTGGTCTGCACTGCTCATGGCCGTGGCCATGATGGCCGCACCGTTCGTCGCCCGGTTCTTCCACCACCCGGATATCACCACGATGTTCCGGGTCCTCTCGCTGTCGCTCCTGATTCGGGGCACCGCAGAAGTGCCCGAGGCACTGTTGCGGAAGAACCTCCGGTTCCGTCAGCGGCTCAGGGCCGACCTCGGTCGCGTGCTGGCACAGGGAGCGGTCTCGATCGCATTGGCCTTCGCCGGCCTCGGCCCCTGGGCGATCGTGTACGGCTACCTTACCGCGAGCCTGGTCTGGAGCGTGGTCGCCTGGACGCTGGTGGGGTACCGGCCCGGTTGGCGTTTCTGGCAAGCGTCCGGGCACCTCGTGCGACCGCTCCTTGCCTTCGGGATCCCGGCGGCAGGCAACGTCCTGCTTCTCAGCGTCGTCTTTGACATCGACTACCTCATCGTGGGACGGCAGCTGGGGGCGCGGGCACTCGGTTGGTACACGCTGGCGTTTCGTGTCCCCGAGCTCGTGATCATCAACGTCTTCTACGTGCTCTCCGCGGTGGCCTTCCCCGTCTTTTCGAAGGCGCAGGGGAACATCGAACGGCTCCGCCGCGGGTACGTGAAGGCGGTCGCGCTCCAGAGCACGTACGGGGTAGGGGCGGGCGTTGGGCTGGCCATGATCGCCCCCATGGCGGTGCACGTGATATTCGGCTCGAAGTGGACGCCGAGCATAGTTCCGCTCGAGGCGCTCGCGCTCTACGCAGCGTTTCGTGCGCTGGGCGTCGGCTCGGTCGACGTGTACAAGGCGACCGGCCGTCCCCGCCTGGCGTTCTGGCTGTCAGTGGTCCGGCTGGCGGCTGTCTTGCCGGCACTGCTCGTCGCCGTGCACTTCGGGATCGACGGTGTGGCCTGGGCCCAGGCCGTGGTGGCGCTGCTGTTGGCGGTGCTCATGCAGGCCGTTGCCTGCCGGATACTGAGGATTCCCCCCAGTCGCCTGGCCGCCGCGCTGATCCCCGCGCTGGCCCTGGGTGCCGGTGTTGCGATCGGAGCGCTTGCTGTGCGGTTATGGCTCCCCGGACCCGAATCGGTGCGGCTCGTGGCGGCCGCTGTGGCGGGTGGGCTGTCCGGGATCGTAGCGCTCCGGTTGGCCGCCCAGGACTTCCTGCCCGATGTCCGGTTCCTCCTTCGAAGCGGGAGAGCCCGGGCCTCGGCAACCGGCGATGGATGACGCCGGACATCGCCATCGGCCGGGAGGTCCTTCATTGACATCCTTCGACGCGAGCCCCCAGACTCAGCCTGGACATATGTCAGGACTCGTCGCCATCATCTCTGAGCGCTCCGATACTCCTGCGACCGCGGCAGAGGCCGACCTGCTCGCGTCCGCATACGAGTCGTTCCGGGGCGGCGGCCGCCGTCATCGCGCCGCGGGCGGGGAACAGGTACAGGTCATCGGATTCGAAAGCCAAGGCGCAGCCGAGTCCGGCATGGTCGAGAACGGATCCTCGTGGGCCATGGCTTCTGGTGTGGTTCACGCACCCCGCCCATTGACCGATGCCGGCCTGGATGAGCTGGACGGCCAGTTCGCCTTGGTCTCCTACGACGCGAAGAGGGGCGAGGTGATCGTCGCTACCGATCCCTTCGCCATGCAGGCCGTCTACCACGCGAGCAGTGACGGCAAGACCTACGTCTCCACCTCGGCGCTGGCTCTGGCGAAACATCTGGATGCGCGGCCGAGCGCATTCGGGCTGTCCACCTTCGTTCGAGCCGGATACCACTTCGGTCGTCTGACCCATTGGGAGCGGGTGGAGCGACTCGAGCCTGGGACGAGCCTTCATTTCACCCAGCTCGGTCGGCAGGAGCGGGTCTACTGGAGGCCCGCACTCCAGACAGATACGGCGATGTTGAGCTTCGACCAGGCCGTGGACCACGCCATCGACGTGGCTACCAGCACCCTCGGGGCCTACCTAGGGGGCAGACCATGCATGTGGTCTGATCTGACCGGAGGATTCGACACCCGCCTGCTGAACCTGCTGCTGACCAGAGCGGGAGTCGACGTGGTCATGAACACGCGGGAGGAGGTTACGAAGGACGTCGTCATCGCACGGGAAGTTGCGCGGATGGCGCGATGGGATTGGATGCCTCTGGGAATGCCTCAGGACTGGAGCCAGGTCCTGACCAGCCACATGCCCGTGGCGCTGGGGTGGGCCGACGGCAACCTCGAGGTCCTCGAGCTGGCGTGGGTGCTGTGGGCGCATGGCGAGATGAGCCGAACGCATCACTCTCTCGTGAGCGCCGGCGGGGGCGAGCACTTCCAGCACTTCGCGTGGATGTCGGAGTTCTCCCGCGCCGGCAAGTCCAATCGAGTCAATCTGGACAACTGGATTGACATGCGGCTCCTCCGCCCGCTGAGCGCCCAGGTCCTGCCGATCGAGATGGCCGACATGGTACGGGACGACATCCGCCGCCGAATGGCCGATTGGGCCCGGCCATACTCGGATCATCTGAACACGGCTCAGCTCGACGTGCTATACGCGTACAAGTCGATGGGGCATTTCGGGGCCTACCGTTCGGCCGACGAAGCCTTTCTTCGAGCGGAGCTCCCCTTCTACTACAAGCCCATGTTCACAACCGCCTTCTCCACCAACTTCCGATTTCGGAACAATCACCGTTTGATGCGCCACATGATCCAGCGCCTGGATCCGAAGGTCGCCGCGATCGAGACGACCAGGGGCGGGCCGGCCCAGCCCTGGAGGGCGAACAACCTCCATCGATTCCTTCCGTACTACGGAACGATCGCTCGGAAAGCCGTCAACAAGGTGGCCCAAAAGCGGCTCGGGCGGACGGTGCTGGCCACGGGGCCGCGGTTCGATCCGTGCGACCTCCCTGCGAGGCGCGCAGTGCTCGACCATCTCGGCTGGAAGGGTCGGCTCGAGCGGTCGGACTTTCGTTCAGCTGCGTTGTTCAAGGCCAACGTCCTGGACGAGTTCCTGCGCAACGCGTACGAGCACCCGACCATCGATGTGACCCTCTTCGGTCGCATCGTCACCGCCGAATTGGCCGCGAGAGCGACCGGCGCTGAGCTGGCGGTGTGATCGCTGGCTGACATGCGGCGCGGCGCGTGAACGATACCGGCGCCGCCCGGTGCCGCGTCCTCCTCGTGGGAAAGGGTCCCCCCGACCGAGGCGGCATCTCGGCCTTCCTCCAAGCCCTCCTGGATGGCGGTCTTCCTGACCGCTTCGATGTTCGCCTGCTCAACCTCACCAGGGAGGAGGTCCGTCGGTCCGGGCGACTCACGAAGGCGAACGTCACCCGGAGTCTCTCGGATGCTCGTTCAGTGTGGACTGCAGCTCGGCATGAGGATCTGGTCCACATCCACACGGCTCTCGCCCCTCACGTAACGATGATCCGAGCAGGGGTCCTGGCGTCGGTGGCGAAGCTCCGTCGCTGCAGAACGATCGTTCACGTCCACGGGGGGCGGGTGGCCCTGTGGCTCAGGCCTGGGCCACGGCAGGTTCTTGCTCGGATCTGCCTGGCGCCGGCCGACAGGATCGTGGCGGTATCGAACGGGGTGGGCGAGGTGCTGGCGGGCAGTGTGGGACCGGACCGAGTGCTCGTCCTGGCCAACGGGGTCGACGTCACTGCCTTTGGTCCTCCCGGACCCCCGAACGATCCGCCCCGAATCCTGTACGCGGGCGTCCTGACCCCCAGGAAGGGACTGCTGGACCTGTTCCGAGCCTCGGAGCTCTTGCTTCGGCGAGGCATCCGGCACGAGGTCATCGTGGCCGGCGGCGCGCCCGACGAAGGCCCGGAGGCCGAGGCGGCGGTCCGGAGCGCGGCGAACGAGGCGGTTCGATTCCTCGGTCCCCAGCCCCACGAGTCCATGCGGGCTGTCTATCGGACAGCCGACGTGTTCTGTCTTCCGTCATGGTGGGAGGCCATGCCGCTCTCGTTGCTCGAGGCCATGGCGACCGGGCTTCCGGTCGTCGCCACGACCGTGGGGGACGTCCCGCGAGTGGTTGAGTCGGATGTAACCGGAAGGCTTGTGCCTCCCAGCAACCCGAACGCCCTGGCCGCTGCCCTGGAGCCACTTCTCCGGGATCCGAGCCTCCGGGCAACCATGGGAGCGGCAGGGCGACAGCGAGTGGAGGCGGGTCTTTCCCTTGCGCATACGATGAATGCCGTGGCCGCGCTCTACGCGGCCGTGCTGGCTCTCGACTAAAGCGAGCGGGGGGACTTCGGTCGGGCCCGAGGCAGGGACGAGTCGGCCAAGGTGGTGGAACCGTCGGGGACCAGGCTTCTACGATGAGTCTCGCAATGGAGAACCAGAGTGTTCACCCTGGTCCACGGAGCCGATTTCGCACGGTCCTCGACTCGTTGAAACAGGCGGGAATCGCATTCGGCCTGCGCAAGGCCGCGGCCGATGCCGAGTTGCCGACGGAAGGCGAGCTCGACATCTGGCTCGACCCTCGATCCGTAGCGGCGACGGACGCGCTCCTGGCCCAAGTCGGCTTCTATCGCTTCATCGCCCCCGGACAGGGGAGACACCGGTTCTATCTCTCGTTCGAGAAGGGGCGCTGGCTGAAGGTCGACGCGAAGCTCGGAGATATGGGCCCGTCAAGGCCGGCTCGATTCCGCGTGCCAGGGGCGGCTGAACGGATCTGGGCCGCGCTGGCCCGACGTCGGTTCGCACGGATGCGCCGGCTCGGGCCGGTCGTCGCCGTGCTCGGCCCGGACGGAGCGGGCAAGGGCAGTGTGATCGCCGGACTCCAGCGGGCCATCCCGGTTGCCGTGACTCCCTTGTACCTTGGCCGGCGCAGTCCTCGCGCTGGGCTGGCGGAATCGGCTCGGACGATCGAGTCAATGCGATCTCGGGCAGGCCCCACCCGCCAGACCGCATTCGTGCTTCGAAATGCCCTCCGTAGCTGGACGAGGCTCCTGTCCGGGTACCTTGCCGCGTGGCGAGGACACATCGTCCTGTGCGACCGCCACCCGATCGAGGTCCTTGCCGTCAGACCAGAAAGAACGCAACCGGCCCGGACCATCGAGCGGTTCATCGCCAGCCGCCTGACTCCCAAACCGGACGCCTTGATCCTCCTCGATGCACCGGGAGAGATCCTGTTCCGGCGCAAGGGTGAGCACTCGACGGAGGTGCTCGAGCGGTGGCGGCGGAACTATGCGGAAGTCTTCGTCCCACTTGGAGCGACCATAGTGCCGACCACCGGCCCTCCCAAGGCGGCAGTCGCCCAGGCCTCCGAGGTGGTGTGGGGAGCGCTCCGGCGGCGCAGGGTCTGGTGAGCTTTCAGGGGCTGGCCTTCCTTCTCCTGCCGGCCGACCCTGGGCTGACGGCAACCATCGACGAGGCCGACGACCGGTGGAGCCTGCCGGCTTCTCCGAATGCCGGGACCTCGGTGGTGATCTGGGGGCGAGGGCCATTGCTCTCGGGGACACGTCCGGTCGTGGCCGCGAGATCCAGCTTCGACCGTGAGCGCGGCCTTCGCTCCATCCGCAGGTGGAGCCCTGCGTCCTTCAGGGTGGTGGGAGTTCACCGCCTTCCTCCGGCTGAGCTGGCAGGCGGTCGATTGAGGAACCGACTCCGGGGGGCCCTTCTGGGGGGTGCGATCGTCGAGCTGTGGAGCCAAGGTCAGGTCCGCCGGGTGATCGACGCTGTGACCGAAGCAGCCGGGGGCGCACCGGTGAAACAGCTCATGCCGGGAGCCGGCGGATCTGCGGTGATAAGGCTGCACGGAGTTGCCGGCGGTGACGTCGTTCTCCGGGCGGCGCGGCGGGGCGACCCCGTCGATCCCGATTGGGCTGCAACCGCACTGGAAACGTTGGAGCCCCTCGCCCTTCGGGAGGTGCCTCGGCTCCTGAAGCGGGGGGAGGTAGCGGGGGCCACCTGGAGCATCGAGTCGGTGCTCTCTGGCCGTAGACCCGTTCGGATCTCGGCTGTCCTCGCGCAGGGTGTCGCCCGACTGTGCGGCGTCTTTCCCCGGTCCGAACGGCCCGCCACAGCGCACGAGCAGGACGTGCGACGTGTGGCCGATCGGTTCCCCCACTGGGCCACGCTCATCTCACAGGTGACCGAGGAGGTGAGCGATGTTGCTCGAGCCGTTCCCTCGACCTTGCGCCACGGTGACCTGTGGGCGGGCAACTTGCTCGCCCGACGGGGGCGTCTAACGGGCATCGTGGACTGGGACGCGTGGCACCCCTCGGCGCTCCCGGGAGTCGACCTGCTCCACCTGGTGGCGACAGCCGAGGGGCTGCGAACGAAACAAGGTCTCGGCCACACGTGGCTCCGGCAACCTTGGGAGAGCGAGGACTACCGCTCGGTGGCGTCCGATTACTGGAAGATCTCGCGCATCGTGCCGAACGCTCGCTTCCTCAGAGCTGTGGGGATGGCCTGGTGGGCCGGACATGTGGCCGCCAGCATCCGACGTCTCCCGCGCCTCGCTGAAGACGAACGCTGGGTTGCCTCCAACGTGGAGGAAGTGCTCCAGGCCCTCGGTGGCCGCAGCTGATCCCCAGCCGGATCCTCCTCACCGACAGGGCCCTACCCCGGCAACCAGCCGGAAGCTCTCCGCTGAGAGCTCGGGGGCCGGCCGGGTTCCATCCAGCTCCCGCAGGTGGGAGGCTTCGGATCGCAGGAGTGCGTAGCGTTCGGCCTGACGCTCCAGGACGGCTTCGGTGAACATGTCCCCTGGCTTCCTGGCCAGAGCGGTGGCTGCGGGCACGCTCAGGAGCAAGGTCAGGTCGGCCCGAGGCAGGAGCCGGCGGACCAGGGCCCGGTGCAGACCGAGGCGCACCCCTTCGTACACGACATCCAACGTGACCAGGGCGTCCATCACGTGACGGTCGTACAAGAGGACCCCCCGACCGCGCCGATGTTCCCTCCGAGCCTCGCGGATGAAGACCAGCACCACCAGGAAGGACCAGATCCAGCCGACCAGGCCACGGCGGGAGACCAGCGCCTCTGCTGGCTCCCCTCCGCCGATCCGCTGAACCCCTGGAGCCGCGTTCTGCCGGAGCACGCGCTTGGCGAAGTCTCCGATACCGCCCAGCCTGCGTAGTCCCATGCCTGGCCTGGTCCAGATTCGGCTCACCGGGACGCCGACCCTTCGCAGGTCGCGCGCAAGAAGGCTCGACAGGGTGGACTTCCCTCCTCCGTCTATCCCGCTGACGGCAACCACGATGCGTCGGGGCCGGCGCACGTGCGAACCGAGTCGGCGAAGCCTCAGCCAGAGTGCGCGCGCACCGGAGAGAGGAATGGCTGCGGGTGCGGGAAGCGCCGGACCTCTCTTCCACCGCCCGAGCAGATCTCCGCCGAGCCCCGCTTCCACTCCTGCCGCCACGCTCAGGACCGGGTCCGCTGGAGGGAACCCCGCCCCCGAGCGGAGGAGTGCTCGCAGCTCGAGGATCTCGCGGGCGCGGACCTCCCCTCGTCGTTCGCACCGCCCGAGTACAGACGCCACGGGGTCCGGCGGTGCATCAGTGGTGAGGTCGGCGAGGGCGAGGACGGCATTGTCGTCCACCACGGCCCACCGGCCCACGCCCCGGTGACCCAGGCATTCCAGAAGGCGGTCCAGCCGAACCCACCCGAGCCCAGCCAGCCGACCCGGATCCGGTAGGACAGCCACGTGGAGGTCGAGGTCCCTCGACCAGGCCGGCCCGAGAACAGAGGTACGCAGACCACCGGACCTCAGCTCGTCAGCAAGAGTCTCCCTGACGATCTGGGCCGCTCGCTCCCTGGCTGCACCGTCCTCGGGATCGGGCACCCCGTTCCTCGCCCAAACCGTCTCCGGGAGGTGCGTGAGGAGCGCTTCGTCCTCCGCAGGAACCACGACGCTCAACGGAGGAGTTTGGTCGCGGCATGACGGAGCCGGGCAACCATCGGCATCGGGTCTCGAAGCGACTCCGTGCTGTGGACAGTCTTGCGATGCGGCCGCAGGGACCGTAGGGCGGAGACGAACCCGATGCGACCGTCCCGAACAGAACTGGCGATGTGCCTGACGTCTCCCTCCAGCCATCGATAGAAGACCCCGGGCCTGCCGCGGACCGGGCGCACTTCCTTGCCCGACAGAAGATCGCAGTAGATGGCGGCCAGGTTGGCCCCCGAGGCCACGGCCAGTGGAAGCGATCCGTAGACCCTCGGGTTGAGATCCAGCAGCCTACCCCCCGCCAACTGCGCCTGGAAGATGCCCTCGTATCCGTCGAGCAATCGAACGAGGCACTGTTCCAATTCGACGTCGGGCTCGACCGAGAAAGCCGCGCAGGCCGTCCCGCAGTCCACTGGCCAGGTCCGGAGGTACCGCTGATGCACAGCCGCCACCAGCCGCCCTTCCCACAGGACCCCCGCGGCCGCCCGAAGGTGTTCTCGCAGGTAGGTCTGCACCAGGAGCGGTCCCTGCCCCAAGGGAGCCGTTGCGATGTCATCTCGTGACGTGATGAGGCGGGCCGGGTTGAAGGGGTTGGAGATAGAGGGCTTCAGGACCACCGGGAACTCGAGGTCGTCTGCCGCCATCAGCTCTCCACGGGAAGCGAAGACTCGGGTGGGAGGAACGGGCAGTCCCACGTGGTCCGCTCGTTGGGCCAGGTCCACCTTGTTCACCAGGTGCCCGACGGGAGCACCCAGGGCGAGGAGCGTGGCGTCGGTGGCGGCGAGGACGGCGACGTATGGCCGGGCCGCCAGCTCGGCTCGCACCGCATCGGCGAAGCCTGCTTCAGCAACAGGAGGGACGGCCACCCGGCGAGCGCAGTACCTCGAGGAGGCAGCGAGCGACGAACGGCCGGATACGGTGACGGCACATCGATAGCCCGAGGCCGCCAACGCCCGGACGGCCGCGAGCGAGGAGCGGGATTGGGTATCTCCCCCGTCCGTAACGAGCACCCAGTCCGTGGCCACCGAGCAACGATACCGACCGCCGGGGGGCCAGCAAACCAACCATTGGATAATGTGAGGTTAGGTCATTAGGCACTGGTCGTATCCCACGACCAGTTGCTACTCTGCACTCTCCGTGGTCGAGGGGGAGGCCCGCATGCGGCATTATTCGGGGAAGATCTGCCGAATCCTGGGACGGATGACTCTGGTCATCTCCCTGGCTGTCGCCTCGCTTGGGCTGACCGCGATCACCGCCCACGCCGCCACGAACGACCGGCTGATCTTCACGCCGACTGCCGACGCCTACGTGAACAAATTCCGCCCAGGTGACAACTTCGGAGACTCGCAGGGCCTCTTGGTTCGCGCGGAAACCCCTGCGAGGGGCATGCAAACGTTCATGCGGTTCCAGGTGAGTGGCCGGACCAACCGGAAGCTGTTGGACGTCCGGCTCCGCATGTTCCAGTCGGATCCCAACGGTGGATCCGACGTGGGGGGCCGGGTGCGCGCACCGATCAGCGGCCCGTGGGAAGAGTCGACGGTCACCTGGAGCAATAAGCCTCCTATGAGTGCTCCGATCCGCGGGAAGTTCGGAGCCGTGAAATCCGGGCACTCGTATGAGATCAGCCTCGGTACGTCGTGGCTCACCGGAGACGGCACGTTCAACCTGGGGATGGATTCCACCAGTACCAACATCTCTCAATGGGGCAGCAGGGAGCACCACACCCCTCCTCAGCTGATCCTCGTCCTCGCACCCCGGTCGTATCCCTCGATCGTCGACAAGTTCACCTTCAATCCGGTGTACGACACGTACGTGGGCGTTCATTCGTTTCGCGGTGGACGGCCTCTCCTCACCCAAGGTCCGGACGGTCACGGACGTCAGGCTTCGTCTTTTCCAAGTGGACGCCTCGCCCCAAGGCGGCCGGGTCTTCAAGATCACGAACGATTCCTGGAACGAGTCGATGACCTGGAACACGCGCCCCCCCGATCTTTTCAATCCGGACATCGACAAACAACTCAACAGCTTTGGCCAGGTTGCCCAGGGGCACTGGTACGAGGTCGACCTGGGGAAGGTCATCACGGGCGACGGGCAGCTGAACCTGGCGGTGGATTCGGTGAACGGCGACGGCGCCAGGTGGGCCAGCCGGGAGAGCGCCAACGCGCCCAAGCTCATCGTGTCCGTGAAGAGGATCTCTGGCTTCGTGTTGGATGGCCTGTCCACGGTCGCCGGACGAACTGAAGGCTCCAACGACCCCACGTTTTTCGCGTCGCAGC
>WNGB01002540.1_pt1 | contig 29348 bp, 19 predicted proteins | sample 5400681 | NCBI WGS metagenome assembly WNGB01 (sample SAMN13153367, study PRJNA577476) | soil metagenome | isolation source: 115 cm soil or saprolite under grassland replicate 2 | place: USA:California | collected 2016-06-15
CGCGACTTCGCGTGAAAGCCGGGTATCGCGAGCCCTCCAGACCTCGCCCATCCCGCCCGCGCCCAGTGGCGCGAGGACCTCGTAGGGACCGAGGCGAGAGCCCGCCGCGAGCGACATTTGTTGCAGAGGATACAACCGCTCGACGGTCTGGTTTCGCCAGCGTTGCGTCGGATAGCGATGCTAGAATCCGCGCCCTATGGCCATCGAATTCGTTCAGAACTACTCGGACCTTTCCACCGACAAGGGCTATCAGTTCAAGTTCTTCTGCGACAAGTGCGGCAACGGGTACATGTCCTCCTTCCGGGCGTCCGCCCTTGGAATCGCCTCGTCGGCGGCGCAGGTGGCGGGCAGTCTCTTCGGCGGCGTCTTCGGAAGGATCGGCTCCAGCTCCTACGAGGTCCAGCGCGCCATCGGCGGCCCCGCCCACGACAAGGCGCTGGAGGCCGCCGTCACGGAGATGAAGCCCAAATTCAAGCAGTGCAGCCGGTGCGGCAAGTGGGTGTGCGGGGAGGTCTGCTGGAATCACGAGCAGAACCTCTGCGAGCAGTGCGCGCCCAACCTCGACGAGGAGATCGCCTCGGCGCAGGCCGATGCGGCCCGGGGTCAGGCCTTCGAGAAGGCCAAAACGGTGGACTGGCTCAAGGACCGCGACGTCTCCCGCAAGCAGGCGGCGACCTGCCCCTCCTGCGGAGCGCACACCCAGGGCGGCAAGTTCTGTCCCTCCTGCGGCGCCAACCTCTCGCCGGCCGTGAACTGCTCGAAATGCGGAACGAAAATCGAGGGAGCTCCGAGGTTCTGTCCCGAGTGCGGCAACAAGCTCGGCTGACTCCCGACTGGGTGACTGCCCGGTTGCTCCCTGTCATTCTGAGGAGCGAAGCGACGAAGAATCTGCTCCGCTCGATCGGCTGATCCTGACCAGAGGCAGATCCTTCGCGGAGCCTGTCTTGAGCGGCAGAGTGCCGTCGAACGGAAGAGAGCAGATCCTTCACTGCGCTCAGAGCTTGCCCTGAGCAGGTAGGAACCCGTCGAAGCAGGAAGAGCAGATCCTTCGCTGCGCTCAGGATGACAGGAAGGGAGCGAAGGGATGACAGCGTGGGCGCGAAGGGCTCAGGATGACAAAGGCTCAGTCCTCGTCCGGCTCCGGCGGTTCCTCGCGACGCGGCTCTTCGGATTCCTTCACGGTCATGATCTGGATGTAGCTCTTCGCCTTCATCGCTTCGTTGAAGGCGGGGATTGCCTTGGCGTACAGATCCTCGAACTCCAGGCGCGACTGCTTCAACTGGCCGGAGAGGAGATCGTAGACGTCCATCTCCGGCTGCGTCGGGGGGAAGTCGGCGTTGCCGGAGACGTCGCTGCCGCTGACGCCGGACTCGGCCTGGAGCCAGATGAGCTTGAGATAGAGCTCGAGCGGGCCGCGGAAGGACTTCAGGTCCCCCTCGGCCAGCGTCGGCTGCAGGAGCTTGTCCTCGACGGCGCGGGCCTTCTTCTCCAGGCCGTCTGCCTGCTCGAGGACCGACTTGTCGGCCTTTCCGGCCGTGAGCATCTTGCGGAAATCCTCGAGCTGTTTGCGCGTCCACTGGATCTCGTTGATCATCCGGGCGGCCGCGCTGATGTCCCGGTAGATTCCGAAGGAGAACTTCGCCGATGCCGCGACGTCCGCGTCGCTGCGGCCCGAGCTGGGGTCTCTGCGGACCGTGAGCATCCGCGTGCCGGCGTCCTTTCCTTCCACGGTGAGCTTGACCGTGTACGTGCCCGGGACCACCAGAGGACCCTTCTTGGGGACCGTGATGCCGTAGTAGTAGACGCCGCGGTTGTCCTTCCCGCGGAAACGCTTCTCCTCCCAGATGTGCGGGTTGCCCGCGGGCGTCGTGCGGATGCGGACCTCTTCCGTCGGCTCGTAGGCGAGGTCCCAGGTCACGCGGTTGATACCGACCTTGTTGGTCCCTTTGATGGTTCGGATCTTCCTCCCGGCGGAATCGAGAATCGCGACCTCGATGGGACTTTTCTTCGGCGCCGCTGCGTCCTCTGTCTCGCCGTCTTCCTCCTTCTCGGCGGTCTTGACCGGCTCCTTGAGCCAGTAGTTGATCGAGGCGCCGTACGGCGGGTTGGCGCCCTGCGCCGCCCCGGCCGGAGCGAGGCTCGGCCGCGACCTCGGACGGAACCGGTATGCGGGCCGCGGCTCGAAAAGATGCGAGGCGGAGGCGCGCACGGAGCCGTCCAGCTGCTCGAGCGGAGTCACGTCGTCCAGGATGTAGAAGCCGCGCCCGTAGGTCCCGACGACAAGGTCGTGGAAGTGCTCCTGGATCGTCAGCCAGTAGACCGGCGCGTGCGGAAGCTTGGACTGCAGCGGTTCCCAGCGGCCGCCGTCGTCAAAAGAAACATAGAGCGCGTTCTCCGTTCCGGCGTAGAGGAGACCCTTGCGGAACGGGTCCTCGCGCACGACATGCGCGTAGGAGAGCGGGTTCTTCGGGATGTTCGAGGCGATCGCCTTCCACGTCCTGCCGTAATCGGCCGTCTTGAAGAGGAACGGGTCGCGGTTGTCCACCTGGTGCAGGTCCACGGAGACGTAGCAGGTTCCCGCGTCGAAGCGTGAAGGCTCGACACTGGTTACGGTGCCTTTGGCTGGAAGGCCGGGAATGCCCGACGTGACGTTGGACCAGTGGGCGCCGCCGTCGCGTGTGACCTGGACGAGGCCGTCGTTGGTGCCCGCCCAGATCACGCCTTTCTCGAGTGGCGATTCGGCCAGGGAATACACGACACCCGCGTACTCGACGGAGAGGTTGTCCACGGTCAGGCCGCCCGAGTCGCCCATCATGCTCTTGTCGTTGAGCGTCAGATCCGGGCTGATTGCCTTCCAGTTCTGACCGCCGTCAGATGTCGAGGAAACGTACTGGCTTCCCACATAGACGGTGTTGTGATCGTGCGGGGAGATGGTGATAGGGAAGGTCCAGTTCATGCGGAGCTTGATTTCTCCCGCGTTGGCTCCCATCGTCCGCTCGGGCCAGGGACTGACGGTGCGGGCCATGCCGGTCTTGGCGTCGAAGCGCTCCAAGACGCCCGCGTAGCAACCTCCCCACACGATGTCCGGATCCGCCGGATCCGGAGTCGCCCAGCCGGTTTCGCATCCTGCCGTCGAGGTCCACAGCGCGGGAGAGATGCCCCCGGCGCCCGGACTCATGCTCGGACCGCGCATGGAACCGTCGTCCTGCATCTGGCCGTAGACGGAGTAAGGGATTCGGTTGTCGGTGGCGACGTGGTACATCTGCCCGATCGGGAGCCGCGTCTGGTTCCACTGCTTGCCGCGCGTCGTCGAGACCGAGACGCCGCCGTCGCTGCCGATCATCATGCGCCGCGGGTCCTTCGGGTCCGCCCACATGTCGTGGTTGTCGCCGCCCCAGCGGATCTGCTCGGCGGTCTCGCCGCCGTCGTACGTCACTCCCATCATGTTGGAGGGGAAATAGACCTCGTTGGCGTTGTCGGGCGCCACCAGCATCCGCGTGTAGTAGTGGGGACGCTCGTTTAAGAGCCGGCTGTGGTTGACGAGCTTCCACTTTTCCCCGCCGTCGTCGGAGCGCCAGAGCGACCCGCGCTGCCCCGTCTCGATCAACGCATAGACGCGCAGCGGGTCGCTTGGAGCGACGGCGACGGCGATCTTGCCGAGCGGCTGTTCCGGCAGGCCGTGGCCCGTGATCCGTTTCCAGGTCCCGCCGGCGTCGCGCGACACGAAGACTCCGCTACCGGGACCGCCGCTCTTTCGTCCCCACGTCTTGATGTCGATCTGCCACGCGCCGGCGAAGAGAACCCGCGGATTGTTGGGGTCCATCGAGAGATCGGAGACGCCGGTGTTCTCGTCCACGAAAAGGACCCGTTCCCAGGACTTCCCGCCGTCGGTCGTGCGGTAGACGCCGCGTTCCTGCTGCGGTCCGTAACAGGTCCCCAGCGCCGCCGCGAAGACGACGTCGGAGTTGCGCGGGTCAATCGCGATGCGGCCGATCCGCCCCGTCTTCTCCAGCCCCATGTGCTTCCAGGTCTTTCCGGCGTCGGTGGACTTGTAGATGCCGTTGCCGAGCGAGACGTTCGACCGGATGAAGGGCTCGCCCGTCCCGACCCACACGACATTCGGATCCGAAGGGGCGATCGCGATCGAGCCGATCGACTGCGCGGGCTGCTCGTCGAAGACGGGCTTCCAGTGGATGCCGCCGTCCGTGGATTTCCAGACGCCTCCGGAGGCCGCGCCGGCATAGCAGGTGTTCGGATCCCCGGGCACGCCGACGACCGCCGAGACGCGATTTCCCGGCGGCCCGATGAACCGGTACGCCAGCCCCGCGTACGGGTCGGGTGGCTTCGAGTCGCCCGCCGCCGGGACCGGAGCAGCCTTTCCTCTCGGCGCCGCTCCGGTCAAGAGCATCGCCAGCAGCGCCGCCGAGCCGAATGTGAACCACAACCTCTTCCGAAAGAAGGCGGAATTGGCTTTCACGGCACGCACCTCCGAGAGAATCTCGCGACGTCGGGAAGAGTCGAATTGTTCGAGACGGGTCGCCGACGCGCCAGAGCCGCTATGGCGACGGCGCGCTGACAGGGAATCTTACTCCGGCCCGATACGTATAAGACTCGGGTGATCGTGGGATTCAAAGCCTGAGACTTGAAAGGATTCTCATGAAACGGTTCACGTCGGTTTCCATCGCTGCGATTCTGGGCATGTCCGCCTCCTTCGGGCTTGCCGGGGCGCGGGAGGCTGCGGCCGCGCCGCCTCCGGCCGCCGAGTCCAATCCGTTTTTCAGCGCCAGCCCGTTGCCCTTCCAGGCGCCGCCCTTCGACAGGATCAAGGAGAGCGACTACGCGCCGGCGATCGAAGAGGAGATGAAGCGGCAGCTCGCCGAGATCGAGGCGTCGCGGACAGTCCCGAGCCGCCGACTTTGGCCAACACGCTGGAAGCCATGGAGCGCTCGGGCGAGCTCCTGACGCGCGTCGCCAAGGTGTTTTTCAACCTCGCTCAGTCCAACACCAGCGAGACGATGCAGAAGATCAAGGCCGACGAGGCCCCGAAGCTCGCCGCGCACCAGGACGCGATCTTCCTGAACTCGAAGCTCTTCGCCCGTGTGAAGGCCCTCTACGATCGGCGCGAAGAGCCCGCGCTCGATCCCGAGGCCCGGTACCTCGTCGAACGGTACTACCTGAACTTCGTGCGCGCCGGTGCGCGGCTTTCCGACGCCGACAAGACCGTGCTGCGCGCCTGGAACCAGGAAGAGGCGAAGCTGACCACCGAGTTCACCGACAAGGTGCTGGCCGACACCAACGAATCGGCGGTCGTCGTCGCGGACAAGGCGGAGCTCGACGGATTGAGCGGGGGCGATATCGCCGCCGCCGCCGAGACGGCAAAGGAGCGGGGACTGACCGGCAAGTGGGTGCTCTCCCTCCAGAACACGACGCAGCAGCCCGCGATCGCGTCGCTCGCGAACCGGGCGCTGCGCGAGCGTCTCTTTCAGGCGTCGTCGCTGCGCTGCAATCACGGCGGGCCAAACGATACGAAGGCGATCGTCGCGCGCCTGGCGGAGCTTCGCACACAGCACGCGAAGCTCCTGGGGTACGCGAGCTACGTGGCGTTCGTGCTCGATGACCAGATGGCGAAGACGCCGGAGAAAGCGGAGAAGCTGATGACGGGTCTCGTGCCGGCGGCGACCGGCAAGGCGCGCGGGGAAGCGGCCCGGATGCAGAAATTGATCGACACGGAAAACGGGGGCTTCCGGCTCGGCGCCGCCGACTGGGACTTCTACGCCGAAAAGGTGCGCAAAGCCGAGTACGACCTCGAGGCGTCGCAGGTCCGGCCCTATTTCGAGCTCGAGCGCGTGCTCCGGGACGGGGTCTTCTTCGCCGCGAACAGGCTCTACGGCATCACCTTCAAGGAGCGCAAGGACATCCCGGTCTATCAGCCCGATGTCCGCGTCTTCGAGGTCTTCGACGCCGGCGGCAAATCGCTGGCCCTCTACTACGGCGATTATTTTTCACGCTCGAACAAGAGCGGCGGCGCCTGGGAGGACAGCTTCGTCGACCAGAGTCTTCTCATCAGGACGAAGCCGGCGGTCTTCAACGTGACAAATTTCACCAAGCCCGCGCCGGGTCAGCCGGCGCTCCTCTCCTTCGACGACGTGAACACGCTCTTTCACGAGTTCGGGCACGCTCTCCACGGGATGTTCGCGAACGTCCGCTATCCGACGCTGCTTTCCGTGCCGCGCGACTTCGTCGAATTTCCGTCGCAGTTCAATGAGCACTGGGCGCTCGAGCCGTCGGTTCTCGCCAGCTATGCGAAGCACTTCCAGACGGGCAAGCCGATGCCGCAGACGCTCGTGGACAAGATCAAGAAATCCCGCACCTTCAATCAGGGCTACAAGACGACCGAGTACCTCGCCGCGGCCCTGCTCGACATGGCCTGGCACGGGCTGCCGGACGGCACGCCGCAGCACGACGTCAACGCCTTCGAGCGTCAGTCGCTCGAGCGATTTCGCGTGGACCTGCCGCAGGTCCCGCCCCGTTACCACACGACCTACTTCTCGCACATCTGGGAGGGCGGTTACGCGGCCGGCTACTACGCCTACCTCTGGAGCGAAGTGATCGACGATGATGCCTACTACTGGTTCAAGGAGAACGGCGGCATGACCCTCGCCAACGGCCGGCGCTTCCGCGACATGATCCTCTCGCGCGGCGGCACGCAGGACGCCGCCGCGCTCTACCGCGCCTTCCGCGGCCGCGACCCGAAAGTCGAGCCCTTGATCGAAGAGCGCGGCCTCAAAACGTCGGAAAAGTAAGGGTCAGCCTATTTCGGGTAGTGACCTAGTTTGAGTTTCGAGAGTCCTGTCGGCGAAGAGGTCGGGCCGACGGGTCCTGTCGCCGTCCACCTCGCGCGCGGACTGCGGGCGGACCGTCCAGTTGGACTAAGGAAGGGCTCCTCCGCCCGCGCGCGAGGTCTCCGTCCGGCGCCACCCGTCGGCCCTGGGACCTGGGCTTAAGGGAGACTGCGAGCCCCGGGGGCGGGACGCCTCCCGGAGGAGGCGATGAGCGAAGGAGCGCGCCACAGAGAATCTTTCGCCTTGCTCTGCCTGCGACTGAGCGACCAGCGACGGCCCGGAACTTCAGTCGCGGCCAGGCCGTCGCGTGCCAACGAGGGAGGCGGCCCGACGCCGGGGCGGTGAATTCGCCTCAGTCTCAAACTAGGCAATTACCCTATTTCGCGCCTTCCACCAGGAAGAGGTGCGATAGCTGGTAGCCGTAGGCGTACGCGTAGCTCTTGCCATCGGCGGTGAGGGCGAAGGTCCCGATCCGCAGCGCCCCCGCGGTCTCCGGATTTCCAAACGTGCGCAGGGGCTCTCTCCGGCCCGTCGCGAGGTCCAGCCGCTCGCTGTGAACGGGCACCTGCGAACCGCTGTAGAGAACGAGCGATCGGCCGTCGGCGTCCCATCGAAGGACGCGATCTTCGGGCGTCGAGCCCGGCACGCTTCGAGGCTCGCCTCCGGACGACGGGAAGAGAAGGAGCGCCCGGGCGCCGCTTCGGACGAGGATCGAGGCGCCGTCGGGCGAGACGAAACCCCGGCTCATCCCCTCGGGTGTTAGCGCACGGGGCTTGCCCCCCGCGATCTCCTGGATGTAACAGCGCACCGCGCGCCCGGTCTCGGCGCCGCAAACCAGGAGGCGCCGGCCGTCCGGGAAGAACTGCGCCGTGTCGTAGCTGACGAGGCCGCCCGAATCGAGCCGGCGCTTCTCTCCCGCGCCGGTGGGGTAGAGGACGAGCTGTTGGGGCGACGCCGGCACGACGGCGAGCGCCCACTTGCCGTCGGGCGACAGGTCGGCGGCCAACCCCTCTCCGAGGCGCACGACGGCCGAACCGTCCGTTCCACGCAGGCACACCGCGTAGTTCACGCCGACGGATCCGCTCTCTTCGGTGAAGAGGAGCGTCTTTCCGTCCGCGGAGAGCGCGATCGGCTCGGAAAGGTCGAGCCACGAGAGCTCCTTCTCGTCCTTCTCGCCGGGCGGGAGGGCGAACATCTTCCGGAAGAAGTCGTCCCGCGTGGCGAGCCACCGGCCTCCGGCGCCGGCGTCATGAATCGTCAGGCCCCCGGCGCTGTCGGACGCGACCCTTCGGCGTCCGGAGAGCGTGACGGCGTAGATCTTGAAGTTGTTGTAGGCGGTGCCCGCAGAGAAGAGCACCTCGGATCCGTCCGGCGACCAGGCGAGGCCCTCTTCCCCCCAATAGCCCTCGGAAAGGACGGTCTTCTTCCCGGAGAGGTCCACAACGGCGACGAGCCCCCGGTCGTCGTACTTGATCGGATGCTCGAAGAAGGCGATCCGGTCTCCCTTCGGCGAAAAACGCAGGTCGCTCAGATATCCGCTCGCCTCGCAGAGGACCTTCCCGACGGGAAACTCCAGCCAGTCCTTCCCGTCGACGTCGCGGATGATCGCGAGGTCCGATCCGTCAGGCGACCAGTCTGCCTCCCGGACGCCCTCGAGGATCTCGCGGGGGGCCGCACCCTCGAGAGGCATCCGGGCGAGGGTCCCGTGGAACAGGTTGTGTCCGATGTAGCGGGCGCGGGTCAGGACGGCGAGCTCTCCCTTCGAGGAGATGGCGAGCAGGTGGACTCCGGGCAAGCCGCGGGCGGTCGCTCCGGGATAATCGGGACGAAGCGAGAAGATCTCCGGCGTGTTCCCCTTCGTGGCCGCGGAGAAGACAATCGTCTTTCCGTCCGGAGCAAAACGGGCCTTGAAGATCGGCTGCTGCCGAAACGTCAACTGCGAGAAGGAAGGACCGGCCGGCACCGACTTCCTCTCCATTCGCCTCCCGGCGAGGAAGGAGGCCGCGATGGCCAGCGCCAGGCCCGCTGCGGCGGCCGCGGCGAGGAGTCCGCTTCTCGAGCGGCCGGACGTCGCTGCGATAGGGCGGCCGCTCGGAGTCGAAAGTCCCGACAGCGATTCGAGATCGAAGGCGAGGTCGCGCGCCGACTGGAACCGCTGCTCGGGGTTCTTCTCGAGGCAGTGCCGCACGATCCTCTCGAGGCCCGGCGGAATATTCTGGTTGGTCAGCGAGAGTTCGGGCGGGTCCTCCCTCAGGATCGCCGACATCGTGTCCGCGGCGGAGTCGCCGTGGAAGGCGCGTTTGCCCGAGAGAATCTCGTAGAGGATTGCGCCGAAGGAGAAGATGTCGGATCGGACATCCGCCGGCCTCCCACGCACCTGCTCCGGCGCCATGTAGCCGAGCGTGCCCAGCACGACTCCCGGCTCGGTCCCCGCCGTCGCCGTCGGCAGGTTCGTCTGCTGACTGCCTCCCTCTTCGGCGTGCGTCAGCTTGGCGAGGCCGAAGTCCAGGATCTTGATCCGCCCATCCTTCGTGACGAAGAGGTTCTCCGGCTTCAGGTCCCGATGGACGATCCCTTTCTCGTGCGCCGCAGCCAGGCCGTGCACCATCTGCAGGCCGTAGTCGATCGCCCTCCGGGGGGATAGCCTTCCGCCCGAGAGCACCGCGCGCAGCGTCTCTCCCTCCAGAAGCTCGCTGACGACATAGGGCGCACCTTCATGAGAGCCGATGTCGTAAACGGCCGTGATGTTGGGATGGTTGAGCAGCCCGGCCGCCTTCGCCTCCTGCTCAAATCGCCGCAGCCGGTCGGGATCATTGGAGAAGGAAGCCGGCAGGACCTTGACCGCCACCTCGCGCGACAGCCGTGAGTCCCGCGCCCGCCACACCTCTCCCATTCCCCCCGCTCCGAGAGGGGAGAGAACCTCATAGGGACCAACTTTGCTGCCCGCTGAGATCGTCATGTCAATCGAAGTTCCAAGACCTGCTCATGTCAGGTTAGCAATCATCAATCAGAAATCACAGATGGGCTGGACGCTCATCTTGCTCCCTCGACGACGAAGAGGTGCGAGATCTCCTTCCAGTAGTTATAGGCGTAGACGCTCGGATCGTCCGCGAGGGAAACGGAGAAAATGCCGAGAAGACCGGCCGAGTCGGCGGGGGCGAGCTTCTCCATGGGTTCGCGGCGGCCGGTTTGGAGGTCGAAGCGCTCGACCTGCGCCGGAACCTCGGACCTGCGTCGGATCCAGAGCGACCGGCCGTCGGGGCTCCAACGAATGACGAGATCTTCCTCCGTCAGATCGAGCGGAAGTGGCGGCCCGCCCGCGAGCGGATACAGGGTCCACCGGCTGGCGTTCCGTGCCAGGACGAGCCGGCCGTCGGGGGAGGGGAAGCCAAAGCTCGCTCCCTCCGGCGTGACCGGGCGCGATGCGCCCCCGGACGCTTGCTGCTCGTAACATCGCGACGCACGCGCGGACTCGTGCCCGCAGACGAGCAATCTTCGTCCATCCGGAAACCACGCCGCTGACTCGTAACTCTCGAGGTTGCCTCGCTCCAGTCGGTGCGCCTCACCGGGACCCGTCGGATAAATACGCAGGTACGGAGGTGAAGCGGGAACCCAGGCCACAGCCCTGGAACCATCCAGGGAGAGGTCTGCGGCTCTGCCTTCGCCGAGCCGGACGACCGGTGAGCCGTCGGTCTTCCGCAGACAGGCCAGGTAGTTCACGCCTGCCGACTCGCTCTCGTCGGTGAAGAGCAGCGTCTTTCCGTCGCGGGAGAGGATCGGAACCAACGAGTTGCCGAGCCAGGAGAGATCCCGCTCCGCCTTCTCACCCGGCGCTTTCACCAGGAACCCGGTCCTCAGGTCATCGCGCGTGACGAGCCATCGTCCCTCGCGCGAGAAATCCTGGACCGTCAGTCCCCCGGCGCTCTTGAGCACGATGCGTTTCCGGCCCGAGAGCGTTACCGCGTTGACCCGGAAGTCGGAATAGCTCTCGCCGGCCGAGAAGAGAACTTCTTCTCCGTCCGGCGCCCAGGCCAGGCCCTCTTCGGCTGAATAGTCGCCGGCGAGGACCGTTTTCTTTCCCGAGCTGTCGACGACTGCCACAGACCCCCGGTCGTCGTAGCGGATCGGGTGGTCGAAGAAGGCGATCCGATTCCCCTTGGGCGAGACGCGTAGGTCACTCACGTAACCGCCGGTCTGGTAGAGGACCTTTCCGATCGGGAACTCCAGGCGATCCTTTCCTCCGACTTCCCGAATGATTGCGAAACTCGAGCCGTCGGGGGACCAGTCCGCCTCACGGACGTTCTCGAGAATCTCGCGCGGCGCTCCGCCTCCCAGAGCCATCCGCGCGAGCGTGCCCGTGAAGAATCGGTGATTGATCCACCGCGCCCGCGTGAGAAGCAGAAGCTCTCCCTGCGAGGAGACGGACAACAGATGAGTTCGGGAGAGTCCCAACGAACGCGACTCCGGGTATTCGGGCCGGATCGAGAAGAGCTCCGGAACGTTTCCCTCGAGAGCCGAGCTGTAGACGATCGTCTTGCCGTCGGGAGCGAAGCGGGCGACGAAGATGATCTGAGGTTGGAAGGTCTTTCGTGCGAAGGTGACCGGCCTCTCTTCCTTCGGGGCACGGGAGAGCCGCCCAGCGAGATACGAAATTGCGAGAGCGAAGAGAGCGAGCGCGAGGATTGTGGCTCTGCGCAGCGGGTTGGCGCTGCGCGCTGCGACGACTGCCGACATCGGCCGCTCCGGAGACGAGACGCCCGTCAGCGTTTCGAGATCGAAAGCAAGGTCGTGGGCGGAGTGGAAGCGCTGCTCGGGATTCTTCTCGAGGCAGTGGCGAACGATCCGGTCGAGCCCCGGCGAGATATTCCGGTTGGTGAGCGAGAGATCCGGCGGGTCCTCCCGCAGGATCGCCGACATCGTCTCGGCCGTCGAGTCGGCCTGGAAGGCGCGCCGGCCCGAGAGTATCTCGTACAGGATCGCGCCGAAGGAGAAGATGTCGGAACGGGCGTCGGCGGACTTGCCCTTGACCTGCTCCGGCGACATGTAGCCGAGCGTGCCGAGCACGACGCCCGGCTCGGTGCCCGCCGTCGCCGTCGGCAGATTGGTGGCCTGTTTCCCCTCCTCCGTGTGCGTCAGCTTGGCCAAGACGAAGTCGAGAATCTTGATTCTGCCGTCTCTCCTGACGAAGAGGTTGTCGGGCTTCAGGTCCCGGTGGATGATCCCCTTCTCGTGAGCGGCGGCGAGACCCTGCGCGATCTGCCGCGCGTAGTCGATCGCCTTGCGAGGAGAGAAGCCCCCGCCGGCAAGCTCCGAGCGCAGCGTCTCTCCCTCGAGCAGCTCCTGCACGACGTAGGGTGCGCCGTCATGAGTCCCGACGTCATAGACGGCCGTGATGTTGGGATGATTCAGGAGCCCCGCCGCCTTGGCCTCCTGTTCGAACCTCCGCAGCCGGTCGGGGTCCGTCGAGAAGGACGCCGGCAAGACCTTGATCGCGACCTCGCGACCGAGCCGCGTGTCCTTCGCCCGATACACCTCGCCCATTCCGCCCGAGCCCAGAGGGAAAAGGATCTCGTAGGGACCGAGACGACTTCCCGACGCGATCGTCATTCGCATCTCCGGAGATCCACCGGACCGAGCCGCGTTCCCGCGCCGATCATTTCAGGGATTCCGAATCTCGCGCCGTGCCGGCGCGAGAAGCGGCAGGCTCATCCGAGGATGGAGAAGTTGTAGTCAGAACCGTAGCAGGCCACGAGGAGCTCGCGGCTGTCGGCGGGCCGGAGGCGCTGGCCGTCCATGTTCGTTCCGCGGATGACGCGGATGGCGCGGATGCGGCTCGTCACGACGCGGTTGCCGAACTCCAGGCGCAGCCCGCAGGCGGCGACGATGTCGTGTTTGATGACGCTGCCGCCCCAGGTGCAGCCGGAGATCGAGAGCCGGACCGGGGAGACACCCTGGCGGTCGAACCATCCGCCCCAGACGCTGTAGGTGGAGTCGCCCAGGACGCTGATGCAATAGACGGAGTTCTCGGTCGCGACGACCACGCGGTCGCCGCGGCGCAGCTCCGACTTCTGGACCGGCTGCGTAAGCCGACCCTTCTCCAGGATGGCGTTCACCGTCCGGGCGCAGGCGATCATGCTGGATGTTCCTTCGTTGTCAATTCTCCCTCAGAGAGGGTCGGGAAGATTGTATCCATTAGCATTCCAACATGCGACTGCCGTCACCCTTTCGAACGGCCGGCGCGATTGCCGGATTCCTGGGACTTGCAGCAGGCGTGCCCGCCGCCGGCCCCTCGCCGGTCCAGAAGCGCCTGGAAACGGTGGTCCGGGCATTCCCGGGAAGGGTAGGAATCGCGGTCAGGAACCTGGACACCGGCGAGGCTTTCGCGGTCAACGGCGGTGTCCGTTTTCCGACGGCGAGCCTGATCAAGGTCGCTGTGATGGTCGAGGCGTACCACCAGATGGCGGAAGGAGAGTTCCAGCGCGACAAGCTCATCACGCTCGCCGAGTCCGACAAGGCGGGGGACGAGCCGGTCGTCCTGAATCAACTCCACGGGGGAATCTCGCTGACCGTCGCGGACCTGCTCGCCCTGATGATCGCCTATTCCGACAATACCGCGACGAACCTGCTCGTCGGCCTCGTCGGCACTGGAAATGTGGACAAACGGATGCTCTCCTACGGACTGCCGAACACCAAGATCTTCCGCCCCACCTTTCGCGACGGACACGCCGATGTCTTTCCGGAAGAGGAGAAGGAGTTCGGGCTCGGCATGACGACGCCCAAAGAGATCGCGCGCCTGATGGAGTTGATCGCCGAAGGAAGAATCGTGAACCGAGCCGCGTGCGACGAGATGCTCGCGATCCTCGAGAAGCAGCAGGACCGCGCGATGATTCCCCGCTCCCTTCCCTTCGAGCGCGACAAGATCACCGTCGCGAACAAGACCGGCTGAGACGAGGAGAAGCTGCCCGACGCGAAGGGTTTCAGGGGGGACGTCCGGACCGACGCGGCGTATGTCAGGAGCCCGAAGGCGCGCTACGTCATCGCCATCTGCGCCCGTCAAATCAAGGACAAGAGCCCCTCCGTGGACAACCAGGCGCTCGTCACGGGAGCCAGGATGTCGAGGATGGTGTACGACGGATTCAACTCTGGCCGCTGACGCCCGACCTCCGCCGCAGGAGCGCGGCGAACTGATTCAGATCGGATCGTGGACGCGGAGACCGGCGAAACTCACGAAACGGGTGTCGTGTGTCCAGATCTCGACCGCTCCGTTGTCGAATGCCGTCAGGCCGATCTGAAGATCGAAGATCCGCGGACCCTGGACGCGGAGTTCGCCGGCCAGCCGCAGGAGCCGGTCCCAGAACCCTTCGCGGGCCATCCAGAGCCGGGCGCCCGCCTCCGTGATCAGCGATTCCAGAAAACCGCGAGCCTGCCGGGCCGTCGAGGGACCGCCGAGGCTCCTGGGGTGCGTGACGATCGCCCAGAACTCGGACACGCTCGGAAGCGCGATACCCCATCCCCGCGGGTCGCGGCTGGCCTGCTCGATCGCCCGGCGGGCAGCTCGGTGCTCGGGCAGGGCGCTCCGGTGGGCGTAAATCAAGAGGTTCGTGTCAATGGCGATCAACGCTCGCCCCGGATCCACTCGTGCATCCGGGCGCGGTCCCGGACGTCTGCGCCGGGCGGGAGCCCTCCCCGCGCGGTCACCCACCGGATCGGTCGGTGCCGTGATCGAGTGGCCTTCGTTTCACCCGCCAGCTCCCGGCGCAGGCCCCGCTCGAACACCTCGCGCAGCGTCTTGCGCGACTCGGCGGCCATCTTCTTCGCCGCGATGAGCAACTCGTCCGGAAGGTCGATAGTCGTCTTCATATGGGAAAAAATATTACCATAAATATGGCTTCGTCAGCCCTTCTCGCCCGCCATTTCCCGGATCGCAGACCGGATGTCCTCCATCCCCTCCCGCATGCGTTCGGCGTGAGTGCGGAAGGAGAGGACGCAGATGCGGATGGCGAATCGGTCTTCCAGCATTGTCCCCGTCAGATAGACGCGCTTCTTTCCGTTGATGCGATCCAGCAAATCGCGGTTGACCTGGTTGAGCTCCTCGCCCGCGAGACCTGCCTTCTTCCAGCGGAACGCCACGATCGAAAGCTGCGGCTCCGCCAGGATCTCGATGTCCGGGATCCCGCGCAGCTCCTCCGTGGCCCACGCAGCCAGGTCGAGCTTCTCGTCGAGGTTTCTTCGAAAGGGTCCGATGCCGTGCATCTTGATCGGGAGCCAGACCCGCAGGCCGCGCCAGCCCCGCGACAGCTCCGGCGAGATCTGGTTGAAGTCCACCAGGTCAGGGTCTTCCTGCATCGAGGGGAGATACGCCGCCGACAGGGCATGCGCGCGCTTCAAGGCTTCGCCGTCGCGAACGAGAAGCGAGCCCACTCCATAGGGAAGGAAGAGACTCTTGTGGGGATCGAGCACGATCGAATCCGAGCGCTCGACTCCCGCCATGCGCGCGCGGCCGCGCTCGGTCAGGAGAAAGAAACCGCCGTAGGCGCCGTCCACGTGGAACCAGAGTTTTTCTCGCGCGGCGAGGTCCGCGAGCGCCGCGAGGTCGTCCACCGCGCCGGTGTTGACGCTGCCGGCGTTGCCGACGACGAGAAACGGCGTGAAGCCGGACGACCGGTCGGCCGCGATCGCGCGCACAAGCTCCTCCACCCGGATACGAAAGCGCTCGTCCGACGGGACCTCCCGGACGTTTCCCTCCGGAAAGCCGGCGAGCATGGCGGCCTTCTGGATCGAGTGGTGGACCTGGTCCGAGGCGTAGATCGTGCCGGAGAGGAAGTTCTCGGGCAGCCGCTCCCGCCGCGCGGTAACGACCGCCGAGAAATTCGCGAGCGAGCCTCCGGTCGTGAGGATCCCCCGCGCCGTCTCGGGATATCCCACGATCTGGCAGAACCAGGAGACGACGTTCGTCTCGATCTGCGCCAGGCCCGGCGCGGCGGCAAAGACGCCGACGTAGCGGTTGGTCGCTCCCGAGATGAGGTCCGCGACCGCCGCGTGCGGCAACCCTCCGCCCGGGATGTAGGCGAGATATCCGGGCCCCGCGGTGTTGAAACCCTTCGGAATGACTCTTTCGAACAGCAGGTCGAGCAGCTCGCCGGCCGGCCGGCCTGTCTCCGGCAGAGGCTCTCGAAGCGACCGCGCCAGGGCCGCTCCTCCCGCCGAGTCGTCCGAGGGCTGGCGCGGCAGCGACTCGATGTAGGCGAGAATCCGATCCGTCGCGGCGTCGATCAAGCCGCGCAGCTCTACCGAGGAGAGCTCCAGTGTCCGGTCCTCTTTCATCGGTTTCTCGCGAGCGATGTATCTTATGAGAGCCGGAAAGGATAATCGCGATGGCCAGAATCAGGCTCGCAGCGCTCTCAGAAATCCCCGAGGACGGGATGATCGCCCGTGAGCACGATGGCCGCACGGTCATGCTTGCGAAGGTGGACGGGAAGATCTACGCGATGGACGACGTCTGCACGCACGCCGGCGCGTCTCTCCACGAAGGCGTCCTCGGCCGCGAAGCCGGGAACCCGTACCTGCTGACCTGTCCCTTGCACGCCGCCCATTTCGACGTCCGCACCGGAACGGTCTACCAGGAAACCCCCTGGGCCACCGACACCCAGACCTTCCCGGTCGATGTCGAAGGCGACGACGTCTTCGTCGAAATCTGACCGCTCGTCGAGCCCGGATAATTCACGGACACCCGACCGAAACACGCGCATCTTGTTGAGAAATGAGCGGTCTTTTGCGCCAAGATGATGTGACGCCGAGTGCACCTTGTTCCCGCGGGAGATTTTTCGTCGTATCCGGCGGAAAAGATCCGCGGGACGGCCGGAGTCGTTCGTGAATTATGCGGGCTAGGACCGCCCGATCGTCCAGGTGACCCTGAACCCTCTCTCAGTCATACTCTCCAGGCGTTGTGGGGTAGTTGAATTGGTACAACGTCCGGCTGTTAACCGGAAGGTTGGTGGTTCGATTCCACCCCCCACAGCCATCTTCCCGGATACCGCGAGCCACTCCGTGCAAGCGGGCTCGGTCTCTTCCGATCTCCAGAAACGCCCAGTTTTGCTCCGGTGTGCCATCCTTTGCAGCCATTCGTGTCACACCGGATGTCACACTGGCGATGGAGCTCCTGCTTCTGCTCGGTGGCTGAAGCCGAAGTTGGGAACACACCTTGCCAAGCTGAATGTCGGGTTCTATCCCCGTTTCCCGTTCCAACAACTCCCAATAAGATCAGTTACTTAGACTGGAAGTCTCGTTCCGGCAGCACAGCGTTTCCGCACTCGAGAGTTCAAAGAGTGGAGATCACGATGCTCGAACGGATTTGCTTCCGGTCTCGCTAGCGGGGTTGCTGACTACCGGCTGCCGCGACAGCTTCTCCTTCCTCACCACGAAGTACAACAGGATGCCGATGGTGGGCATGAAGGGGAACGTCGGGAGGATCCACCAGTAGGTCAGGCCGTGCGCCCGCGCGTCCCGGTGGATGAAGACGAGAAGCACCGCAAGCACGCAGGCGAAGTCGAAGAGGGTCGTCTGCATGATCGGGTGCGTGAAATAGACATGGAGACCGTCCGCGCTCCACTGCTGGAGGCGCCAGGCGTTCAGCGCCACCAGGATGACCAGGAAGATCCCCAACAGGCGACCGGCGTGTTTCTCCAGCATCATTCTGTCATTCCCATCGTCGCGGCCAGGGGCTCGGCGTTCTCCACACGTCGTTCCCGGCAGAGCTGCTCCAGGCGCGTGTGTGCGTATTCGCACACTGCTGCGTGCCAGAAGAGTTCCCTGGGGACGTCACGGCACCCGGCAATCCATGCCGGCACGGGAACGGGCGTCCATGTGCGAAAGACCGGGTCCCCTGTCAATCCTGCGAGCATCGCGCAGATGTTCTCGTCGAGCTGGAAGCTGTTCACGGCGCGCTCGTACTCATTTTCAGTCGTGAAGAGGCAGAACGGGACGTTCATCAGATAGAGCGAGGTCTCGACGTCGAGCTCGAGCCACCGGTCCCGGCTGCGCTCCGCGTTGATCACGGGGACCTCGAGCGCGCCGAAATCGAGCTCGTCGCGCGGCGTGACGACGTCGGCTCCCGCCAGCGCGACATCGTTGACGAGGCTGTAGACCGCGATGTCGTGGTCGATGACGGCATGGTTGCCGAGCGCCGCGATCGTGGACGGCCGCAGCGTGGGGCCGCGGACGTCCTTCCCGCAGTTTTCGGCGATGAAAGCCAGCAGGTTGGTCTCGACGATGAAATGGCGCGCCAACAGCTCCGCGGCGTCCGCAGACACGCAATGGCGGATGAACCACACGCACAACACGTCGATGCCCCAGTGCCAACGGAACTGAAAGGGAAGCAGGCGCTTGCACAGCCGGATCAGCGCCACCATCGCGAGTGAGAGCGCGCGAACGAACGGCAACAGCGCGCGGTGGGACCACCGCGCGAGATCGCGGGACGCCAGCACCAGCTCGGCGTCGGATACGGGCCGCGTGGAGTCGTGGAGCAGGACGTCGCGCACTGGGGCCTTGGGGCGGTTGCGCCGCGGCGACCCCTGATGCCTAGACGTTGTCGACCTCCTCCAGTTGAAGCGCGTAGAGGCGCGCTACCGTTTTGGCCGTCTTGACCACGGCCTCGGCCGTCTTCCTGTCGAGGACGCCGCTTTCAAGGACGTGGCGCAGCTTGGCGAAATGGTCATCGTCGTTTGTTCCGTGATAGGTGAGAAAGCTCGTCTGCTGGTCCGTGAGCTGCAGTTGCTCGCGCAGCAGCTCGGCCCAGCGCCCGGCTTTCTTCATGCCGAGCCCTTCGATGACGAACATGGCCCCGAGCAGATCGAGCGGATCCGGCTGGCTCGCGTGGTGGAACATGAACGCGGAGAGCGCCTCGCTGCCGATGTTCTTGGGCTGCGTGGTGATCTCGAGCAGGGTACCGCCCACGGCGACGAAATCGCGCTCGAGCATCTGGTAGTCCTTGTGCTCGTCGCCGGCGTGACCAATGAACATGGACCGGAGCGGGAACAGCTCGATGGAGACATTGGACGCCGCGCGGGCGATCCACCGGGCGCCTTCCATCACCTGTTGGCGCAGGTTGACGAGCAGGCGCTTGTAGTCATCGAGCGTGGCGACGCTCTCTTCAATGCGCTGCACCATCGGCACCGCGCGCAGCATCCGCTCGAAGTCCGCCCACACCAGGGCAAGCTCAACACCCAGATATTTCTGAATCTCGTCGCGGCTGGCGGCGATCTTGGTGAGCGGAGAGTTGGCGATGGCGAGCCGCACGCTTTCCTCGTCGCGCGATTGTCGCGGTCGTCCGGCGAGGGATGTCGAGGTCCGGCGTCGGTCCGCGGCCGGCACGACCACCGACACGTGGTCGTCGGCGGAGTCGACCACCCGGAGCTTCGCGAAGCCCACTTGAAACCTTCCGGATTCGGGAACCATCAGGATAATGACGTCGCCCTTCTTGAAGCGGCCGGTCGAGAAGGCTTCCTCGAGCATGATGAAGATGCTCGCGGCGCCGGTGTTGCCCTTGGTGTAGAGGTTGCTGAACCACTTCTCTTCGGGGATCATCACTCCCGCCTTCTCGAGCAGCTTGACGATCTCGCCCTTGAAGAAATGCGAGCTGTAGTGACAGAGGACGTGGTCGATCTCCTCGGTCCGGACGCGCGCGTTCCGCACGAGGCGCAGGTATTCCTCGACTCCGAGCTTCACGACCTCCGGAAGGAGCCTGGTGTCCTGCCGGAGCTTCATCATCCCGGTGCGGTAGGCGTCGCCGATGGTCGAGTAGTCGAGCCAGGTGTTGCCCGCCCGGGGCTTGTCCTTGTCGACGATCCCGCTGTACATGCACACCGGCCGCTCGTGGGCGTGGGACACGAGCTCGATCCATTCCACGCGCAGCGACAGCCCATCCGGACGGGGCGCGTTCTCGAGCACGACGGCGCCGGCGCCGTCCGAGAGCATCCATCGCAGGAAGTCCGCGTCGAACGCGCGGAAGCCGTCAGCGCCATCCTCCAGCGAGCCCTTCTCCTCGAAATTCGACGCCCGGAACGTTCTCGACACCATCTCGCTGCCGCACGCGACGGCGTTTCGGCGTTGCCCGGATCCAACGGCGCGAAACGCCGACAGCAGCGCAGCCATGCCGGAGCAGCACACGCCGGACGCCGACACGATCTCCAGCGCGGTGCCGCCGAGGCGGCCATGGACCATGGATGAAAATCCCGGCACGGGCACGTCGCCCTGGGTCGTGCCACAGGCCAGCATCTCGAGCTCGTTCGGACGAAGCTTTCGCCTCCCGAGCGCGTCGCGGATGGCGAGCGCGGCCAATTCTTCATTCAAATGGGTCGTGCGCCCGCACTCATCGAGCGCGTAGTGGCGAGAGCGAATGCCGTTCTGCGCGAGCACGCGCTCCCGCAACCGGCTGGGCGCGCCTCGAACCTGACCGAGTACCTGCTCGATGTGGGCGTTGTCCACCGGAGCGTTCGGGAGAAACGCTCCCACCGAGGTGATGTACACGGGGTTCATCCGCTGGCTCCTTTCGGGCGCCCGTGAATGGTGATACGCAACGGGATTTCGAATGTTCCCAAGGTGAAAATGGTGGCCAGCTTCACCGCTTCAAAATCGAAATGGAGCCAGTTCCCAGAATGAACCTTCTCCAGGACAGCCACTTCCGCGATCACAAATCGGTTGCTTCCCGGGCAAACAGGGCCTGATTTCGACGTCAGACGGAAGTGCCTGGGTCGCGCGGTGAGCGGCCTATAATTTCGGCCAATGTGCCCCTGACAGCCGGTTCCCTGCTCGGCCCGTACGAGATCGTCTCGGCTATTGGTGCCGGCGGCATGGGAGAGGTGTACCGGGCACGAGACACGCGGCTGGAACGCACTGTCGCGATCAAGATCCTGCCGACGCACATGGCGAGTTCGCCCGAGGCTCGTCAGCGGTTCGAGCGGGAGGCGAAGACGATTTCGCAACTCTCGCATCCCCATATCTGCGCGCTCTACGACGTGGGCAACCAAGACGGTATCGAGTACCTGGTCATGGAGTACCTGGAGGGAGAGACGCTGGCCGAGCGGCTCGTGAAGGGGCAGCTCCCGCTCGAGCAGACCCTGCGCTACGGCATCGAGATCGCCGGCGCGCTGGACAAGGCGCACCGCCAGGGGATCGTGCACCGGGATCTGAAGCCCGGCAACGTCATGCTGACGAAGTCCGGCGTGAAGCTTCTCGACTTCGGGCTGGCCAAGGCGGTGGGGCCGGTGACTCCGCAACAGATGACGTCCTTCCCGACACAGCAGGCGGTGACTCAGGAAGGGACGATCCTGGGCACCTTCCAGTACATGGCGCCGGAGCAGCTGGAAGGGAGGGAAGCCGACGCGCGCACCGACATCTTCGGCTTCGGGGCGGTGCTGTACGAAATGGCGACGGGCGGAAAGGCGTTCTCCGGCAGGACGCAGGCGTCGCTGATCTCGTCCATTCTGCGCGACGACCCGCAGCCGATATCACAGATTCAGCCGATGTCGCCGCCGGTGCTCGACCGGATCGTCAAGAAATGCCTGGCCAAAGACCCGGAAGACCGCTGGCAGAACGCCGCCGACCTCGGGAGCGAGTTGAAGTGGGCCGCGGAAGGCGGATCACAAGTCGGTGTTGCGGCGCCGGCCATCCCGCGCAGGGCGAGCCGCGAACGCATCGCGTGGGCCATTGCCGCCACCCTCCTGTTCGGGACCGTCGCTCTCGCGGCGGTGCTCTTTTCCCGACGCACCGCACCCGTTGCGACCGTCATCCGAGCTTCGATCCTCCCCCCGGAGGGTGCCGAGTTCGTGTCCACATGGATCGACGCCGGCCCGGTCGAGATCTCGCCCGACGGCACGCGCCTCGCCTTCACGGCGCGCAAGGGCGAGGCGCCGAATCTTCTCTGGGTGCGGGCGCTTCACGAGTCGACGGCTCGTCCGCTCACAGGAACGGAGGGGGCGCAGAGACCGTTCTGGTCCCCCGACGGCCGCTACATAGGATTCTTCGCCGACCGCTCCTTCAAGAAAGTCGACGTCAACGGGGGTCCCGTATTCACGCTCGCGCCGGGGACGGAAAGCCGGGGCGGGACGTGGAACCGCGATGGCGTGATCCTGTTCACGCCGACCGCGCGCGGGCCGGTCCTCCGGGTCTCGGCCGATGGAGGAAAGGTGACCGAGGCGACCGTCTACGGTCCGACGGACGCGACTCACCGGTACGCGCACTTTCTCCCGGACGGCAAACATTTTTTCTATCTCGTCCGACATAGCGGCGCCGGACCCGGTCGTGATCCGGAGGTTCGAGTTGCCTCGCTCGATTCCAGGGAGTCGAAGCTCGTTCTGAAAGTCGCCTCGAACGTCGTTTACGCATCGGGGCACCTCCTCTACGTCCGGGAAGGAGCGCTCGTGGCGCAGGCGTTCGACCTCGACCGGCTCGCGGTCGAGGGTGAGCCCGCCACGCTCGTCCCCGACGTTCTCATGGACGAGCGCTTCAGCCGCGGCGTCTTCTCGGCCTCGCAAAACGGCGTGCTCGTCTACCAGACCGGGAAGGGGCAGACACTCTCGGTCCTCCGGTGGCTCGATCGCAACGGAGCGATTCTGGAGACCGTAGGAGAGCCGGCGCTGTTCTTCAATGGGGGCGATCCCGAAGTCTCGCCCGACGGAAAGCGTGCGACCGCTTCCATCGTGGATCTCCGCACGGGTGGCACGGACATCTGGATTGTCGACCTAGCGACCGGCACACGCAGGCGGTTCACGACCGGCTCCGGCAGCAAAGAGTGGTGCGCTTGGTCGCCCGATGGGAGCCGAATCGCGCACAGCATCTCAAACCCGAATGGGAGCGGGTACGACATCGTGTCGAAGCCGACGGGCGGATCCGAATCCGAGGTAAAGCTCGCCTCCGATCCGGTGGAGTTCGAGGCTCCGCTCGATTTCTCGCCGGACGGAAGCTTCCTCCTCTACTCGAAGCGGAAGAACGAACGAGACGATCTCTTCCTGCTCTCGCTGTCCGGAGACCGGAAGCCTCGGCCGTTTCTCGCCACGCCCGCGCTCGAGCCGATCGCCAGGTTCTCGCCGAATGGGCGCTACGTCGCGTACCAGTCGGACGAAACCGGCCGCTTCGAGGTTTACGTCGCGATGTTCCCCGATCTGGGCGGCCGTTCGCAGGTTTCACAGAACGGCGGGATCGAACCGCGCTGGAGCAGAAACGGGAGAGAGCTCTTCTTCTTCGCCCCGGACAATCGACTCATGGCTGCGCAAGTGAAGACCGACAGCCCAACCTTCGAGGTGGGGATCATCCAGCCGCTTTTTCAGGCGAGAACCATGGGGTTCAGTTATCGGTACGACGTAGCGGTTGACGGAAAGCGGTTTCTCGTCACGGCTGGACTGCCGCAGGACCTCGCGCCGATCACCCTACTGACGAACTGGATCGCGGAGCTTCCGAAGAAATGACTCTCTCTGCCGGCTCCCGGCTGGGTCCCTACGAGGTCCTTTCGCCTCTCCGCGCGGGCGGAATGGGGGAGGTCTGTCACGCACTCCCGACTGGTAACCAGAGAGATCGATGAGAGCGAGAGAATGCCGTACTGACGGGGGTTTCGTGATCTCGCTGTTCTGAGAGGCTGGGGGGTTTGATTCCACCCCCACAGCCACGTCGCTCCGCGCTCTGCTTCCGCGGCGCGAGCCGCCTCCCACGGTCCCTCGGGAGACTATTCGCGCCGTGAACGGGAGCGGGAAGAACTTGCTCGCTCAGCCTTCTTGGCGCGAGACCTGCGCCCGAGCCGGGCTCGTCTCATCGAGCGAGGTGTTGAAGGCCGAGGGCAAGCTCCGAGCAAGTGGGGAGGAGATGGTCATCCCACGAAATACAGGAAGCGCACGTTCGACCCCATTCTCTTCCTTGACTGAGACTGACTCGGAGGGCGCGTTGACTACACTTTCAAGTGGCTTGGCTCCAAACGACCACAAAAAAAGGCAGGGCGGAGGGTCCGCCCTGCCGTGGCCATCTCTGGAGCCCGGGTCGTTCTCTAGTGAGTCGGATGGAACTGGATGTTCCCCCTGCTGACGACGCGCTTCGAAACGTTCTCGGTCAGGTCGCCGGTCACCACGACACCGAACTGATCTGCTGTCCCGGGCTCGCCGTGGTCTTCCACCGTCACGGTGAACGCGCAGTCCGCAGGCTTGGTTGCCGGGCCGCAAGTGCCACAGAACTGGACAGTCTTGGGTGACCCGTCCGGGTTCACCGCAGTGACCAAGATATGGTCGACCGGTCCGTTGACGTGCAGACCCGTCACATGGTTGACGTAGTTAAAGTGGCCGCTTGCCGCCACGCCACACGGATCGTTGCACACTGGGTTCTTCTTATCTGGCTTCGCGTTGAACCCGTAAGTGGCCACCCCCCCCCCCCGGCTAGGTTGATTTGGCCACCGCCCGTGACCTTGATCGCCAGGCATGTAATAGCAGGTGTCGGTGTGTTGGTCGGCGTATTCGTCGGCGTGTTGGTCGGCGGCGTGTTCGTCGGGGTGGGCGTGCAGGCTAGAACCTGGACAACACCCCCGGTGCTCGCACTCGCGTTGATGCCCGTGACCACGCCAGTGCCGTTGACTCGATCGGTGAAGTCGCAGTTACTCGCATCGCAAGGAGGCGCGGTCTCGTTGAGGATGCCGCCGCAGGTATCCGTATGAATCCCCGTGACAGGGTCTACAGTCCCCTCAGGTTGGAGCGTGGTCACCTGGGTCGCCGTCGGAAGGCCAGTAGTCGGATCGAGGAGGAAGCAGGGGACATTTGGGTCTACGCTGGATACCGTGCCGGTGCACTCGCTTGATGGTGGAGCGAGCGGATCAGGAATCGTGTTCGTAACGACGAGATCGGTAACGGGAGCGAAGAGGGTCAGGTTCTGCATCGTGTAAGAGCATTGGATCGCGGCGCCGCCCGAGGCGGGGCTCGGCGCACAGCTCTTGGTGGACCCCATACCGGCTTGTTGCAAAATCCTTTCCGTCCCCGCAACTCTTTCCGTCCCTGCGTTGCCGGCCAGAGTGATGGTCGAGCGCGAATTGCTGGAGGCACCCGCGACACAGGGCGTCACGGCGCTCATCCCCGGCCGACCGCTCGCCACGGCCTGGCGGAAACCCTGGCACGATATTCGTGTGCGCCTCGTTCAGGGCCTCCCACCTAGAGTCAAGGGCCAGCTCGATCGTTCCCTCGGTCCCGCCCGCCGTGCGCGTCTCGACCGTAGCAATGCAGCCCTGAGTCCTCCTATCAGGACCGCGATCGCCGGAAGCGCTGAGCCCCGTCTCTTTCGAGCCATCGGAAAGTGATACGGCGTCGAATGTTGTGGGGGACTAACCTTCATGCGATCTGAGAGTTGGCACGGTCGAACGAGCAGGCCCGAAGAGTCGGCGGCATCGCCCACCGTACATCCCCATTGACTGAGCTGGAGCGACTGATCAAGAATTGCGCTCTCTTCAAGCTCCAACACGGGTTGGAGGAACGTCCATGGACGATCCTCGTCTGCAGAGCGGGATCCATTCTGGTACCTATCTGGAGGACTGGATCCACACGTCGTATTCCCGGATCTTGAAGTGTTGCCTCTGCACCGGGCTCGCTTCCTCCGAGGCGGACGATATCGCGCAGGACATCTGGCTGTGGCTCCTGCGGGAAGGCAGTCTGGACCGGGAAATCTCGATGTCGTGGCTCGCGGCGGTCGCCAGGAATTTCATCCTCCGGTACCGGCGGAGAAAATACCGCCGGAGCACGCTGGAGGAGTGCTGGCCGGATCCCGAGCCTCGCACGCAGGAGGTCTTGCGGGAGCTCGAGGTCGAAGATCTACTCGATCGCGTGGCCGCCGCTCTTCCCGAAACCGAACGAAGGATGCTCGTGCTGATCCGGAGCGGTCATAGCTTGGCGGAATCGGCGAGACTTCTCGGCGTCCCTCGTGGGAGCCGGGGCTATTATCAGAGCAGACTGGTCGCCTGCGCCCGACGCGAGTTGGCCCGAAAGGGTGGTTCTACCAGCCGGCGGACCGGCTGCCAAAGTCCCGGGTCACATCTCCATGGCAGAAAGGTCACTAAGGTGAAAGGCTCGAGATGGGGCGAGGCTCCGGCTGCGGGCGCACCGGCGGGCGGCTCCGCCAAAGGGCCTCGACCGCCCGCCTCGTCACTTGCTGCGCGCATCGCTCCCGCAGCGCGAGCCTCCTCCCTCGATCACCTCGGGAGACTACGCGCGCCGCGAACGGAAGCTTCAAGAAGACAATCGTGCCGTGCGGCCCAGACGACCGAGAGATTGCGGCGGCTATTTCAAGGCGTCGGCTCCGGGCTTGGCGGCCTGTCCGTCCTGTGCGCTGCTGCCTCCCGAGACACCGATGGCGCCGACGATTCTGCCGTCCATGAGTAGCGGAAGACCACCCTCGACCGGGACCGCGCCTTCCAAGCCCAGGACGCGGAGGCCTTCCCCGCCACCTGCCAGCACGTCTTGCCACGCCTTCGTCGGGCGTTTGAACAGCGCCGCAGAGCGCGCCTTGTTGATCGCCACGTTCACGCTGCCTGTCTGAGTGCCGTCGATCTTCTCGAGGTGAGGTCTCCCAGCCGCGCCACCGTCAAGGCCGAATCCCCGTGGGCCAGAACAAGAACTGGCGGTAAACTCGTCGTGCCCGGGTCCGGGCGCCGACCGTGACTCGCGAACTCCCCTTCCCGCAGATGTACGGGTACAACGCTGAACCCTTGCCCTGCCCGCCTCCGCTTCACGCCACAATTTCAACAACCGATAGAAAGGAGAAGACGATGCCCAGACTTCGCATTGCCGCAGTGTGCGCCGCGTTGACACTTTTGCTCACTTCGACGACCCTCGTCGCGATCCAGCTCAGTCCGATCGTGGAGACCGGCCTCGCGAGCCCGCTCTTCGTCGGGAACGCGGGCTACTCTTCGAACCGGCTCTTCATCGTGGAGCAGGGGGGCGTAGTGCTGGTCCTCCAGCCGGGCTCCTCGACACCCACCACCTTCCTCGACATTCACACGAAGGTCGTGGCAGGTGGTGAGCAGGGGCTCCTCGGCCTGGCGTTCCACCCGCAGTACTTCGGAAACGGGCGTTTCTTCGTCTACTACACGCGAACCGGGGACGGCACGATCGTGATCGCCGAGTACCACGTCTCCGCCAACAGGGACGTGGCCGACCCGACGGAGACCGTCCTCCTGACGATCCCGCACCCCACGAACACGAATCACAACGGCGGCATGATGGCCTTCGGCTCCGACGGCTACCTCTACATCGGGGTGGGCGACGGCGGCGCGGGGAACGACCCGCCCAACAACGCGCAGAACATCAACGTGCTCCTCGGGAAGATCCTCCGGATCGACATCAACCCTCCGGCCGGATCCGGCGTGCCGTACCTGTCGCCGGCCTCGAATCCGTTCTTCGGCGCCACGCCGGGGCGTGACGAGATCTTCGCGTACGGCTGGCGGAACCCGTGGCGCTTCAGCTTCGACCGGACCACGCACGTGCAGTGGGTCGGAGACGTGGGACAGGGGGCGCGCGAAGAGGTCGACACGCCCGTCGCGAACGGCGGCAATTACGGGTGGCGCGTCTTTGAAGGCAACCTCTGCACGAACATCGACCCGGCGCTCTGCAGCAGCCCCCAGAACTACATCTTCCCGATCTTCGACTACGATCACACGCTCGGCCGGTGCTCCATCACCGGCGGGTATGTCTACCGGGGCTCCCAGGGCGCGCTCCCCACCGGTACATACGTCTATGCCGACTACTGCAGCGGTGAGATCTTCGCGTTGAACGGCAGCAGCCAGAGCGTCCTCCTGGACACCGCGATGAACATCTCCTCTTTCGGCGAGGACGAGGCGGGCGAGCTCTATGTTGTGGGGCTCGGCGGCACCGTGCACAAGATCGTGGCCTGCACGTACTCGATCAACCCGACGAGCGCCAGCTTCGGACCGGCGGGCGGCACGGGAAGTGTCACTGTCACAGCGGGTGCAGGATGTGCCTGGACCGCCACGAGCAATGCCTCGTGGATCACGATCACCAATGGATCCAGCGGCAGCGGAAACGGAACCGTGAACTACTCCGTGGCGGCGTACACCGGAAAGCCGAAGAAGCGCAACGGGACGATGACGATCGCCGGGCAGACCTTCCAAGTGAAACAGTCGAGGTAAGGCAGGGCAAAGGCGGCCGGTACCAACATCGCTTCCCTCGAGGGAGACGCTGGAGGCGCTCCAGAAGGCGGAGTGCCAATGCGGTGGCCCGCGCGCGCTGTCGGTCGACTGGTACACATCGATTTGGGCCCGCACGGCGACGGGGGTATCGTGAGCCCGGCGTGATTCCCAAGCCTCCGTTTTCCGCTGACCTGTCGCTCGAAGAGGAGATCGCGGCGTTCGAGGGGTTGAAGCCGAGGCTCACCTCTCTGTGGAACGCACTCTCGGCGGACTCGGAGGAGCCGTTCACCTCCGTCGTGATTCCGTCCATGACGCTCGAACGGGCCGAGCTGACGAAGCTCGAGGCGGCAAGCTTCTACGAGGAACGGCTCCTCTTCCTCTTGATCCGGCTTCGCAACCCGCGGGCCCACATGGTGTACGTGACGTCCCAGCCGGTGCACCCGGTTATTCTGGACTACTACCTCCAGCTCCTGGCGGGTATCCCGGCACGCCACGCGCAGGCGCGCCTGACTCTTCTCTGCGCGCACGACGCGTCGCCGCGTCCCTTGACGGAAAAGGTTCTCGAACGGCCGCGCCTGATCCAGCGGATCCGTTATGGGATCTCCGACCCTTCCCGTGCCTACATGACGGTCATCAACTCGACACCGCTCGAGCGCCGACTCGCGGTCCTGCTCGGCATACCGCTGAACGGCGTGGATCCGGCACTGCAGCCTCTCGGGACGAAGTCCGGGAGCCGCCGGGTGTTTCGCGAGGCGGGAGTATCGTTGCCCGCCGGTCGGGAGGACCTGCGCTCCACGGACGATGTTGTCGAGGCCCTCGCGGAGTTGAAGCGCGACGACCCGAAGCTCCGCCGGGCCGTCATCAAGCTCGATGAGGGCTTCTCCGGCTGCGCGAACGCCGTCTTCCGCTACCCCCACTCGCCGGGCAGTGAGGCGATCCGGGGCGCTCTCTCGGAAGCTTGCTTCTCGGAGCCGACCAAGACAGCGGAAAAATACCTGGCGAAGCTTCCCGCCGGCGGCGGGATCGTCGAGGAGCTCGTCGAGGGAGGCGAGATCGCGTCTCCGAGCGCGCAACTGCGTGTGGATCCGTACGGCAAGGTCGAGTTGCTCTCGACGCATGATCAGATCCTGGGCGGGCCGGCGGGGCAGACTTACCTGGGCTGCCGGTTCCCTGCTGAAGACGCCTACCGGGGCGCCGTGCAGGCGGCGGCGCGGCAGATCGGCGCCGTGCTTGCTGGCAGGGGAGTCATGAGCCGCTTCGGGATCGACTTTCTCGCGCGGCGGCGCGAAGGAACCGCGGACTGGGAGCTCTTCGCTCTCGAGATCAACCTGCGGATCGGAGGCACA
>WNGB01002545.1_pt1 | contig 29333 bp, 32 predicted proteins | sample 5400681 | NCBI WGS metagenome assembly WNGB01 (sample SAMN13153367, study PRJNA577476) | soil metagenome | isolation source: 115 cm soil or saprolite under grassland replicate 2 | place: USA:California | collected 2016-06-15
CGGCCGGCCGCGGTGCCAGGCGACGAACCGCCGCAGCGCCTGCTCTGCCTCGTCCCGCTCGCGCTCGGCGATCCACGCCGACTCGAACTCCAGCTGGTGCCAGACCCGGTCCAGCCAGGCGCTCAGCTCGGCGGAGTCCGCGGGCAGCCGCCCGGACGCCACCGCGTCGGCGAGCGCGTGCAGCACCGTCCCGAACCCGGTCGCGGCGGTGCCGAGCGTCTCGCCGCCGGCCCGCCGTTGCAGGAACCAGCTCAGCGGGCAGTCCACCATCGTGGTCAGCGCGCTCCCGGACAGTGGCACCGGCGCGTCCGGCTCGACCACCGGCACCTCCGACGCGGTCGGCTCGCGCATCCCCCACCAGCGGTCCGGGTCCGCGGCCGGCACCAGCGGCCGCCCGTCGTCGTCGCACTCCGCCGCCAGCCGCGCCAGCCTGTCCGCCGCCGCGCGCCGCAGCGCCGGCGACGACGCCGGGTAGTTCAGCGTGCAGCGCAGGTCCGACACCAGCCCCGCGAGTGACAGCGGCCGCCGCGGCCGTCCCGGTACGACGTTGAGCGACACTCCCAGCTCGTTCAGCAGCCGCGACGGCTGGTCACCGTCCGCCTCGGGGGCCGACACCGCGGTGACGACCAGTCGCTGCCGCGCCCGGGTGATAGCGACGTAGAACAGCCGCCGCTCCTCCGCCAGCAGCGCACCGGGACCGAGCGGCTCGGCCAGGCCGTCCGGCGCCAGCCGGTCCGGCTGCAGCAGCGAGCCGCGCCGCCGCAGGTCCGGCCACTGCCCGTCCTGGACGCCGGCCACCACGACCAGCCGCCACTGCAGTCCCTTGGACCGATGCGCGGTCATCAACTGCACGCCGGCCTCCCGCACCCCGGCGTCGAACCGGTTGTCGCCCGGGATGTCCTGCGACTCCAGCTCCGCCAGGAACGCCGTCACACCCTTGAACCCGAGCTGTTCCTCGGCCCGGCCGGCCGCGTCGAACAACGCGCACAGCGCATCCAGGTCCCGGTGCGCCGCCCGCGCCGTCTCACCGCCACCCGCCGATTGCGAGCGCAACTTCCGCAGCCACGGTGACTCCGACCACAGCGCCCACATCACCTCGTCCGGCGCGGCGCCGGCCGTCACCACGTTCCTTGCCTTGAGCAACCGTTGCCCGAGCGCCGCGAACCGCGCCTCGGCCACCGACGCCTCGGGGTCCAGCGACAGCGGATCGGCCAGCGCGTCCCGCAGCAGCTCGTCCGACGAGCGCGGCAACCGCTCCCCCGCGGCCGCCTCCCGGTCCCGGCGCCGCAGCGTCCGCGCCAGCCGGCGCAGCTGACCCACGTCCATCGCACCTAGCGGCGACAGCGCCAGCGCCCGCATCGCCTCGACCGTCAGCGCGTCCGGGTCGGCCACCGCGCGCAGCGCCAGCAGCATCGGGTGCACCGAGGGCTCCCGGGCCAGCGGCAGCTCGTCACCGGCCACGTCCACCGGGATCCCGGCCGCCGCGAGCGCGCGCCGCAGCGGCGGGATCGACCGCCGCCCGGACCGCACCAGCACCGCCATCTCCCGCCACGCCAACCCGTCGGTGACGTGCGCGCGGCGCAGCAGGTCCGCGATGTGCTCCAGCTCGGCGCCGGCGGTGGAGTGCAGGTTGACCTCGACCCGCCCCCGGCCGAACTCGCAACCGGACGCGTCCGGGTTCCGGAATCGCTCGAAGGTCTCCCGGTCGAGCGTGCCGGGCACACCCAGCCGCGACACCACGTTGCGCGACACCCGCTGCAACGTCGTACCGAATCGTCTGGTCGTCTCCAGCGCGATCTGCGCCGCGGGCTCGCCGGCCGTCGTACGGAACTCCGACGGGAACCGCAGCAGGCCGCGCACGTCGGCGCCGCGGAACGTGTAGATCGACTGGTCCGGATCCCCCACCACGATCAGGTCGCGCCCGTCGCCGGCGAGCGCCTGCAGCAGCGCGACCTGGCCGGGGTCGGTGTCCTGGTACTCGTCCACCAGCACCAGGCGGAACTCGTCGCGCAACCGTCGTCGTACCAGGTCGTCCTGAGCCAGCAGCACCGCGCGGTGGATCAGCTCGGAGTAGTCCAGCACCTGCTCGTGGTCGAGCACCTGCAGGTACTCCTCGAAGAAGTCGCCGACCGCGACCCACTCCGGCCGGTCCGCGGCCCGCCCCGCGGCTGCCAGGTCCTCGGCGTCGAACCCGAGCTGTCGCGCCTTCCCGATCACCGCCCGCACCTCGTCGGTGAACCCGCGGGTCCGCAGCGCCGGGTGCAACCCGTCCGGCCACCGCACCCGGCCGGTCCCGCGGCTCCCGGCCAGCGCCTCGCTCAGCCGGAGCGCCTGCTCCGGCCCGGACGGCAGCCGCAGCGGTACGTCGAAGGCGTCGACGGGTGTGAACCGCCGCAGCATCGCGTAGCAGAACGCGTGGAATGTCATCGACGGCAGCGTCCGGGTGGTCCGCCCGAGCCGCGCGGTGATCCGGTCCCGCAGCTCGTTCGCCGCCTTCCGGCCGAACGTCAGCACCAGGATCTGGTCCGGCGTCAGACCGCGGTTCGCGACCCGGTCGACGACCGTCTCGACCAGCGTGGTGGTCTTGCCGGTGCCCGGCCCGGCGAGCACCAGCAGCGGCCCGCCCGGGTGCTCGACGACCGCCCGCTGATCCGCGTCCAGCTCCGGTGCCGGCACCTGGGCCTGGGAGCGGCTGCGGTCCAGGCGATACGTCGGCACCCCGACATCTCAGCACGCCGCACCGACATCGCTCGCGTTCCCACTCCGGCGTGTGCCGCGGGTCACCGGTTATAGGTCGGGGTTCCAGCGCACCGCGCGCAGGTCGACCTTGCCGTCGGTGATCCGGACGTCGTCCTCTCGCAGCCGCTGGATCTGCTCGTCGTACACCTCGTCGGCGGGGATGCCGCTGGCGCGGATCACCCGCCACCACGGCACACCTCCGCCGTACTCGCGCATCACGGCGCCGATCTGCCGCGGACCGCCCTGCCCGACGTACGCCGCGATGTCCCCGTACGTCGCCACCCGGCCCGGCGGGATCGACTCGACGGCGGTCAGCACCGCCTCGACGTACTCCTCGCGTTCCACGGCCTCACCGTAGTGCGCCGGGCCGGGCCTCGATCAGCGCCGGTTCGAGCGCCGGCCCGTCGGCGCGGTGCGGTGAAGTCAGCTGAGGCCGAGGCGGGCGCGGACCTCGGGGCGTCGCAGCGGCGGGACGGTCTGCGGCGGCACCCGGCGGTCCGGGAGCTCGGCAAGCAGCGTGGCGGTGATCTCGGCGATCTGGGCCGCCGCGCGCTCGAGCGGACCGCGGGTGGTGGCGCTGATGCTGCCGACGCCGCTGACCTTGCGGACGTACTGCAGCGCGGCGGCGTGGATCTCCTCCGGCGTCGCCTCGGGCTCGAGTCCTCGCAGGACGGTGATGTTCCGGCACATGTCTTCAAACCTACGCGAGGTCTTGACTTCCTAATGGTCTTAGGTTTTCCTATTGGGCATGGAGGGCCGGGTAGGGGTGGACAGGCGGGCGCTGCGGCGGCAGTCGACGATCGACGAGATCCTCGACGTCGCGCTGGAGCTGATGGCCGAGCACGGCGTCGCGGCGCTGAGCCTGTCCGAGGTGGCCCGCCGGGTCGGCATGCAGCCGCCCTCGCTGTACCAGTACTTCGACTCGAGGCTGGCGATCTACGACGCCCTGTTCGAGCGCGGCGCGCGCTGGTTCAACGAGGTGCAGCGCGCCGCCACCGCCGAGCACGCCGACGCCGATCCGCTCACGCGCCGGCGGCATGCCACGCTCGCGTTGTTCCGCTGGGCCGTCGAGAACCAGGCGTACAGCCAGCTGCTGTTCTGGCGCACCGTGCCCGGGTTCGAGCCGTCGCCGGCGTCGTACAAGCTTGCTGTCGAGTCGATGAGCGAGCTGCGCAGCCACCTCGAGGAGGCGGTCACGGCGGGCCAGCTGGCTCCGGAGGCCGCGAGCGACGAGGGGCTGGCGCTCTACACCTCGCTGATCGCCGGACTGCTGTCGCAGCACTTCGCGAACGAACCGGAGGCGTCGTTCGACGAGGGGCGTTTCACCGCGTTGCTGCCGGTCGTGCTGGACATGTTCGCCGAGCGGTACAAACCTGACAGGGGGACCAGATGAGTACGACGCTGACGATCGCGCGGGGCGTGCCGCGCGTGGACAACGAGCGCGCGTTCGCGCACCGGGCCGGCGAGCTCGCCGCCTGGAATGCGCTGCTGCGCGAGCTGCGGCCGGACGAGTGGCATCGGCCGACCGTGTGCACCGAGTGGGATGTCGCGGACATCGTCGGGCACCTGTGCGGGCAGGCCGAGGACGTGCTGGTCCCGTGGTCCTTCCCGGTCCGGGAACGCCGCGCGCGGCGCCGCTACCCGGACGTGCCACTGATCGACGCACACATGCTCGTTCAAGCCGACGAGCACCGCGGCACCGCGCCGGCGCGGCTGGCCGCGGACTTCGACCGGCTGTGGTCGAAAGCGACGCGGCTGATCCGCCGGATGCCCCGCGTCGTGCACGGCCTGAAGGTGAAGTGCGAGGGGATCCCGATCCCGTTCTTCGAGCGGATGCCGCTCGGCTACATCCAGAACGTGCTGCTGGCCCGGGACCTGTGGATGCACCGCGACGACGTCTGCCAGGCGCTCGGCCGGACTTTCGACCCGGGCGAGCACGGCGCCGAACTGGTCGCCCAGGTGATGCTCGACCTGGAGGTGTCGTCGAGCTGGCCGGGACTGCCCGTCGTACTGGAGCTGACCGGACCGGCCGGCGGCCGCTATCAGCTCGGATCCGGCGAGCCCGTCGGCACCGTGCGGGTGGACGCGGTCGCCTACATGCGCACGGTGTCCGGCCGGGACGACGCGCCGGTGGTCGAGCTGGTCAGCGGCGATGCCGCCGCGGCCGAGGTGGTCGCGACCACGCGCATGCCGTTCTGATCGCGAGGCCTTGGATAGCGATCAGTCGCGATATATCGTCGACGTATCGCAACGGCTTCAGCGAGGGGTGATCGGCATGACCGGGTCGAGCTACGCAGCCGGGTGGTCCTGGCCGCGGTTCGCACAACAGTGCACGTTCGACGACATCAAACGGGAGTGGTTCGCCGCGATGAGCGGGCGGCGCGGCCATCGGGGGCAGCATCCGCTCGGCGGACCGTGGGGCGTGTTCGGCGGGCAGTACCTGTTCGGACCGCCATGGGGCCCCGGCGGGCCACGCGGCTGGCGCGGGCCGAAGGCGCGGCGCGGCGATGTGCGCGCGGCGATCCTCGCCGTACTGGCAGAGCAGCCGATGAACGGGTACCAGATCATCCAGGAGATCGCCGAACGCAGCGACGGGATGTGGAAACCGAGTCCGGGCTCGATCTACCCGACGCTGCAGCAACTCGAGGACGAGGGCCTGGTGACCGCGGACGCCGAGGCCGGGCGCCGCGCGTTCACCCTCACCGACGCCGGCCGCGCCTACGTCGCCGAGCACGCCGACGAGACGGCCGCGCCGTGGGAGGCGATGACCGCGACGGCCGGCGAGGACGACAGCGGGCTGAAGCCGCTGCTCGGTCAGGTCGCGGCGGCGATGTGGCAGATCCTCGCCGGGGGCACCCCCGAACAGCAGGCGCGGGCCCGAGAGGCGCTGATGGATCTGCGGCGGACGCTGTACGGCATCCTCGCCGAGGACGACGCCGACCAGGAGCGGTCGTGAGCCAGTACGCGCCCGTTCCGGCCGGTGCGGTCCGGATCGGCGACGCCGAGCGTGACGAGGCCGTCTCGGTGCTCGCCGAGCACTTCGTGGCCGGGCGCCTCACTCAACCGGAGTTCGAGGAGCGCAGCGACCTGGCGACACGCGCCCGGTACGCCGGCGACCTGGTGCCGCTGTTCACGGACCTGCCGGACCCGGCGGCCGGACCCGTTCCGCGGGCGTGGTCGCCGGGCTTCCGGCCGCGGGGTTCACGGCCCGCTGCCTTTGCCTGGTTCGCGCCGGTGCTGGCAATAGTCCTGCTACTGACGGCCGTCATCCTGACCGCGCCGTGGATCTTGTGGGTGCTGTTCTGGATCGCGCTGTTCAGTGGTCCCTGGCACCGGCGCCGGCATCACCACGGCCGGTACCAGGGACGCTGGCGCTGACCTCAGTACGACGGCTGGCTCGGGTCGATCTGGCCGACCCAGGCGACCACGCCGCCGCCCACGTGGACCGCGTCGGAGAACCCCGCGCCCTTGGCGATCGCGAGCACCTCGGCGGATCGGACACCGGTCTTGCAGTAGAAGACCAGCTGCTTGTCCTGCGGCAGCTTCGCCAGCGCCTCGCCGGTCTGGAACTCGCCCTTCGGGATCAGCACCGAGCCGGGGATCCGGTTGATGTCGTACTCGTTCGGCTCCCGGACGTCGACCAGGGAGATGTCCTTGTCGTGCTCGATCCAGTCCGCGAGCTGCTTGACCGAGATCGTCGAGCCGGCCGCGGCGTCGGCGGCCTCCTCGGTGATCGCGCCGCAGAAGTCCTCGTAGTCGATCAGCCCGGTGACCGTCGGGTTCTCGCCGCAGATCGCGCAGTTCGGGTCCTTGCGGACCTTCAGCCTGCGCCAGCTGAGCTCGAGCGCCTCGTAGATGTTCAGCGTGCCGAGCGACGGCTCGCCGATCCCCGTGAGCAGCTTGATCGCCTCGGTGACCTGCGCGGCGCCGACCGACGCGCACAGCACGCCGAGCACGCCGCCCTCGGCGCAGGACGGGACCATGCCGGGCGGCGGCGGCTCCGGGTACAGGCAGCGGTAGCACGGGCCGTGCTCGGCCCAGAACACGCTGACCTGGCCGTCGAACCGGAAGATCGAGCCCCAGACGTAGGGCTTGCCGAGCAGCACCGCCGCGTCGTTCACCATGTAGCGCGTCGCGAAGTTGTCGGTGCCGTCCACGATCAGGTCGTACTGCTCGAAGATCTGCAGCACGTTGTCGTTGTCGAGCCGCTCGTCGTGCACGACGACGGTCACGTACGGGTTGACCTCGTTGATCGAGTCCCGCGCCGACTCCGCCTTCGGCCGGCCCACGTCGGACTGGCCGTGGATGATCTGCCGCTGCAGGTTCGACTCGTCCACGGTGTCGAACTCGACGACCCCGAGCGTGCCGACACCGGCCGCGGCCAGGTACAGCAGCGCGGGGCTGCCGAGGCCGCCGGCGCCGATCACGAGCACCTTGGCGTTCTTCAGGCGCTTCTGACCCGCCATCCCGACCTCAGGGATGATGAGGTGTCGGGAGTAGCGGCGGACCTCGTCGATCGTCAGCTCGTCAGCCGGCTCGACCAGCGGTGGCAATGACACGTGGGGGCTCATACCGTCCATGGTCGCGCACCCGCTCAACCCACCCGCACACGGTCCGCATCCCGGGACGTCAGTCTCACCGCGGCGGCTGTACCTGCGAGGACGTCGCGTCAACTATCTGGCTCACGGTCGACTGGGCGAAGGCCGGCCTGCGCGACACCTGCCGCGCACCTGGCCCTCGGCCGACCGCACTAGGAGTGTCGAGGGTGCGAGATGAGCTGGCGGACGGCGCGGGCGACCTCGGCGGGGTGTTCGATCTGGGCGACGTGGCCGGAGTCGGGGATGAACAGCAGGCGGGCGTCACCGAAGGCCTGCTGGGCCCGGTTGCGGATCCGGGAGTCGATCAGCCGGTCCCGGCCGCCGTACACGAGAAGGACCGGGCAGCGCACCTTGGCGGCCTCCGCCCACAATGAGCGCCGCGGCGGCTTCAGAGCCGACAGGACGACGCTGCGCGCGCCGGCGACCAGCGCGTCGGTGACCCACGGCACGCCCTCACGCCGCCGGAGCTCGTCCTCGTACGCCTGGATCACCTCCGGCGGCAGCCCGGCGTGGTCGCCGAAGATCATCGACATCCCGATGTGCACCCGGCGCTCGAACGGCAGCCGGGCACTGCGCCGCAGCATCGCCGCCCCGAGCCTCGGTGTCGCCATCGCGGCGAACCACGCGGCGGTCACCGACGGCCGCGGATCGGGCAGCGCGGGTGAGATCAGCGTCAGTGTGCGCACCAGGTCCGGGCGCCGCGCCGCGACCTGCACCGCGACCGCTCCGCCCATCGAGTTCCCGACCAGGTGCACCGCCTCGCCGCCCACGCCGTCGACGTACGCCTGCACGAGGTCGGCGTGCTCACTGATCCCGTACGGCGTGGCGCGCGGCGGCGTGCGACCGAAGCCCGGCAGGTCGATGGCGACCCCCCGCACCACGTCGGCGAGCAGCCAGCCGAGCGCCGTGAACCCGAGCGACGAGCCGCCCAGCCCGTGGACGAAGACCGCGCGCGGCGCGTCGGCTGCCGCGTCCGGCACTTCGCGCACACACAGTTCCGCACCGTCGACGATCACGGTGCGCAGCGGCCACTCACGAGCCCCGAGGGCGACCGGATCAACGCCCGCCCCGGTCGTCGTACCCGGAGCACTGGCCGAACCGCCCACCGTCTGGCCCATTCAGCCATGCTAAGTCCATGGCACCGGAGGCACAGTTGACGACCGAGGTGGACGGTCAGACGCTCAAGCTGACCAACCTCGGCAAGGTGATCTACCCGCGGACCGGGTTCACCAAGGCCGAGGTGATCGACTACTACCTGAACGTCGCCGACCTGCTGCTGCCGCACCTGCGGGACCGGCCGCTCACCCGGAAGCGCTGGCCGGACGGCACCGGCTCGGCGTACTTCTTCGAGAAGAACGCGCCGCGCGGCACCCCGAAGTGGGTCCGCACCGAGACGCTGCCGACGCCGGGCAGCTCGACCGGCCGGGACAGGGCGGACTTCGTGGTCGCCGACGACCGGCAGACCATCGTCTGGCTGGCGAACCTGGCCGCGCTCGAGCTGCACGTCCCGCAGTGGCGGATCTCCGCGTCAGGCAGCGGCAAGGAGCCGAAGGCGGACCTGATCGTGTTCGATCTCGATCCCGGCGCGCCGGCCACGGTCGTGGACTGCTGCGACGTGGCGCTGGCGTTGCGCGAGCTGCTGAAGCACTTCGGCATGACGGCGTGGGCGAAGACCTCGGGCAACAAGGGCATGCACCTGTACGTCCCCGTCGAGCCGACGTCGAGCCGGAAGACCAGCGAGTTCGCCAAGTCGCTCGCCGAGCAGCTCGCGGCCGCGCTGCCCGAGCAGGTGACCGCGACGATGACGAAGGCGATCCGGCCCGGCAAGGTGTTCATCGACTGGAGCCAGAACCACAGCGCCAAGACCACGCTGGCGCCGTACAGCCTGCGCGGCACCGACGAACCGCGCGTCTCGACCCCCGTCGACTGGGACGAGATCGCCTCCGCGACGCGCCCGGACGAGCTGGTTTTCGGCCCGCCCGACGTGCTCGCCAGGATCGAGGAGTACGGCGACCCCCTGGCCTCGCTGTACGACGATCCGCACCCGCTACCGTCGTAAGAGCAGCACCCCCGACGAGAGGACGACGGCCATGACGAGCTCTCCGGAACCTCCGCGCGAGGAGGCCTTCGAGGACGTGCTGGAGACCGAGCTGGAAGCCGAGCTCGAGGACGAGAACAGCTACTCCGTACCGCTGGAAGCTGACCCCGCGGACACCGCCGAGCAGCATCACTTGGTCGGTGGTGACGACGAGGACGACTACCGGTAGGTAGAGTTCGCGAGAACGATTGGCAACGTTGCCGCCACACCGTTGTCGCTGTCCAACGAAGGAGGGGGCCTCGTGTCAACATCGTCCGAGGCTGTGCCGAGGCGCGGGAGCCGCCTGCCGCGTCTGGCCAGGCGAGCCCAGCTGCTCGAGGCCGCACAAGAGGTGTTCGTCGCGAACGGCTACCACGCCGCCGCGATGGACGACATCGCCGACCGTGCGGGCGTGTCCAAGCCGGTGCTCTACCAGCACTTCCCCGGCAAGCTCGACCTCTACCTCGCGCTGCTCGACACCTCCTGCGAGGCGATCGTCAAGGCCACCGAGGCGGCACTGCGGTCCACCGAGGACAACAAGCAGCGGGTCGCCGCCACCATGCACGCGTTCTACGAGTACGTCGCGAACGCGCAGGGTGCCTTCCGGCTGGTCTTCGAGTCCGACCTGACGAACGAGCCCGCCGTCCGCGAGCGCGTCGACCGGGTCACCCAGGAGTGCGCCGAGCTGATCTCTGAGGTGATCAGCGCCGACGCGGGCCTGAGCAAGGACCAGTCGATGGTGCTCGCGGTCAGCCTGGTCGGGATGGCCCAGGTGAGCGCGCGCTACTGGCTCGCCTGGGACCACCCGACGCTCAGCCAGAACCAGGCCGCCGACCTGGTCTCCGGCCTCGCCTGGCGCGGCATCCGCGGCTTCCCCCGCACCGAGGGCTAGAAGCCGAGATCCCGGCGGCGACCTGCCGCGACCCGGCCGATCTCCGCGAGCGCGTCCGCGACCGGCATCGGCGGGATCTGCCGTCCGTCCCGGAGCCGCAGTGCGATGGTGCCGGCGCGCGCCTCCCGGTCCCCGACCACCCCGATGTACGGCGCCCGCCGGTCGTGCGCCCGGCGGATCCGCAGCCCGAGAGTGGCCTCGTCGGCGTCCAGCTCGGCCCGCAGCGGCGCGGCCTCGTCACGTACCCGCGCCGCCGCGTCGGCGTGATCCGCCGCCACCGGCAGTACGACGAGCTGGACCGGTGCGAGCCAGACCGGGAACGACCCGTCGTACAGCTCGATCAGGTGCGCGACGAGGCGCTCCATCGCGGACATGATGCCGCGGTGGATCATCACCGGCCGGCGCACCGACCCGTCGGCGGCGATGTAGCCGAGGTCGAACCGCTCGGGCTGGTTGAAGTCGAGCTGCACGGTCGACAGCGACTCCTCGCGGCCGGCCGGGTCCACGACCTGGACGTCCACCTTCGGTCCGTAGAAGGCGGCCTCGCCGGGCGCTTCTACGTACTCGACACCGACGCGCTCGAGCGCCTCGCGGAGCATCCGCTCGGCCCGGTCCCACAGGGCGTCGTCGCCGAGGTACCCGCCGCCGGGGCCGCGCAGCGACAACCGGCAGGAGGCGACCTCGATGCCGAACACGCCGTAGACCCGCAGGATCTGCTCGACCGCCGCGACCACCTCGTCCGCGATCTGCTCCTCCGCGCAGAACACGTGCGCGTCGTCGAGGTTGATCTGCCGGACCCGCGACAACCCGCCGAGCACCCCGGACAGCTCACTGCGGAACATCGGCGCCAGCTCCGCGAGCCGCACCGGCAGGTCCCGGTAGCTGCGCTGCTGCGACGCGTAGATCAGCGCGTGGTGCGGGCAGTTCGCCGGTCGCAGCACCAGCTCGTCGCCGCCGACCGGCATCGGCGGGAACATGTCGCCGGCGAACTTCGCCCAGTGCCCGGATCGCTCGTACAGCGAGCGTTTCCCGAGCACCGGGGTGTAGACCCGTCGGCAGCCGGCGCGCACCGACTCCTCGGCGGCGTAGCGCTCCAGCTCCGCGCGGATCGCGGCGCCGTCGGGCAGCCACAGCGGCAGCCCGGCGCCGACTTCGGGATCGGTGGCGAACAGGTTGAGAGCTCGGCCGAGCTCACGGTGGTCGGACATCGGAATCTCCTCGTGTGCTGGAGCTCCGGGCCAGCCCGGCGGCGGTGGTCGTCGTACGACGAAGCCCCCGGGATGATCCCGGGGGCTCGTCTGCTGGCTGGTGAGGTCAGGCTGAACGGCGCCGGGAGTCGCCCGGCGTCGTCGTGTACTGGCCTGCCATGCCACCACGATAACGGCGCGAGTGTGGCGCGCGCACCGCGTTTTCCTCGACGCTCTCGAACGGGCTCGAGAAGGGTCATGACGGAGACGCGATGCGCGGCCGCTGGGCCGCCCGGCTAGGCTCATACCGCTGCGGCGAGGGTCGCCGGTGAGCAAGTGCCCGGGAGGGTTTCGTGGAGGTCAAGATCGGCGTCCAGCACGCCACGCGTGAGCTGGTGCTGGAGAGCGAGCAGAGCCCGGCCGAGGTCGAGGCTGCCGTCGAGGCGGCGCTGAGCGGCAAGAGCAACCTGCTCCAGCTCGTCGACGAGAAGGGCCGTCGCGTCCTGGTCCCGGCGGAGAAGCTGGCGTACGTCGAGATCGGTGAGGAGTCCGGCCGCCGCGTCGGCTTCGGCGCGATCTGACGAAGGACTCCGGGCGGGCGGCTTTACGGGCGACGGCCCGCGTGTTCGCGCGCGACACGTTTAGGCGCTGTGAGAAATGCGCACTAGCCAGAGGCAGACAGATAATGAGAGGGCCGTATAGAAGCGGTCTTCACTAGGAGGAGCCTGCCTCATGGACGTTCTGGGAGTCATCGTCGCCGGCATCATCATCGGCCTGCTGGGCAAGTTCGTAGCGCCCGGCGACCGGGACAACATCCCGTTCTGGCTCACGATCCTCTGCGGTGTCGGTGGTGTCCTGATCGGGTACTACGTGGCTGCCGCGCTCGGAGTCGAGGCCACCAATGGCATCGACTGGATCAGGTGGATCGTCAGCATCGCCGTCGCCGCGGTCCTCGTGGTCGTCGCCGCGGGCGTCACGGGTCGATCCAAAGGTCCGGTTGCCTGAGGCAACGTACTCGGAACCGGCCGTCACTCCACGGAGTGGCGGCCGGTTCGTCGTACCAAGGGTTTGTGGGCAACGAAACTTGTGGCCCTGGGCAACGGTCAAGCCTGCAGGCCGAGGGCGTTCATGCGCCGGGTGTGGGCCTCGGTGAGGCGGGTGAACATCCGGCCGATCGCGGCCAGGTCGAGGCCGGGCCGGTCGACGGTGCCGGTGAGCAGCGCGGTCAGCGAGTCCCGGTCGGCGGCGATCCGCTGCGCCTGGCTGAGCGCCTCCCCGACCAGCCGGCGGCCCCACAGCGCGAGCCGGCCGGCGACCTTCGGGTCCTTCTCGATCGCGGACCGGATCCGGCTCACCACGAAGTCGGCCTGGCCGGAGTCGCGGAACACCTCCATCACCAGCGCGCGGGTGTCCGCGTCCACGAACGCCGCCACCTCGCGATAGAAGTCGTTGGCCAAGCCGTCACCGACGTACGCCTTCACCAGGCCCTCCAGCCAGTCGGACGGCCGGGTCTGGTCGTGGAACGCGTCCAGCGGCTTCTGGAACGGCCGCATCGCGTCCATCGGGTCGGCGCCGAGCGCGACCAGACGGTCCCGGAGCAGCTTGAAGTGCGAGAACTCGGTGCTGGCCATAGCGGCCAGCGCGGCCTTGTCGTCGAGGGTCGGCGCGAGCTTCGCGTCCTCGGCCACGCGCTCGAAGGCGCTCAGCTCGCCGTACGCGAGCACCCCGAGCAGATCTACTGCGGCGGCTCGGTAGGCGGGGTCGTCGAAAGCCGTCGATTCGGTCATGTTCCGCACACTATCGGTCCTCGGCTGAACCCTTCCCGGTACACTCGACCGTGATTCGCCGGTGACGCGCCCCTGTGGCCAGCTGCGATCGCGCTGCCGCGGGCGCCCGGTGCCCTCGAACACGAACACGTTGTCCCTACAAGAAGAGGCGATCAGCCTGACCACCTTCCGAGAACTCGGTGTGTTACCCGAGATCTGCGACGCACTCGATCGCGTCAGCATCACCGAGCCGTTCCCGATCCAGGAGATGACCCTCCCGGTCGCGCTGATGGGCACCGACCTTATCGGTCAGGCCCGTACGGGGACCGGCAAGACGCTCGGCTTCGGTATCCCGCTGCTGCAGCGTACCGTCGCGCCCGACGACCCCGACTACCACGAGCTGGCCGCCCCCGGCAAGCCGCAGGCGCTCGTCGTCACTCCCACCCGCGAGCTCACCATCCAGGTCGCCAAGGACCTCCAGACCGCCTCCACGGTACGACGCGTCCGGGTGCTCACGATCTACGGCGGCGTGGCCTACGAGCCGCAGCTGGACACCCTCAAGACCGGCGTCGACGTCGTCGTCGGCACCCCCGGCCGGCTGCTCGACCTGGCGAACCGCGGCGTCCTCGACCTGGCGCACGTGAAGGTGCTGGTGCTCGACGAGGCCGACGAGATGCTCGACCTGGGCTTCCTGCCCGACGTGGAGCGGATCCTGCGCAAGACGCCGGAGCTGCGCCAGACGATGCTGTTCTCGGCGACGATGCCGTCGGCCGTGGTCGCGCTGGCCCGCACCCACATGCGGCACCCGCTGAACATCCGCGCGGAGTCGCACGAGGACACCCAGATGGTGCCGACAACGGCACAGTTCGTCTACCGGGCGCACGACCTCGACAAGCCCGAGGTGATCGCGCGGATCCTGCAGGCCGAGGACCGCGGCCGGGTGATGATCTTCTGCCGCACCAAGCGCGAGGCGTCCCGGCTCACCGACGACCTGGCCGATCGCGGCTTCGCGGCCGCCGCGATCCACGGCGACCTGAACCAGCAGGCCCGTGAGCGCGCGCTGACCCGGTTCCGCGGCGACAAGATCGACGTCCTGGTCGCCACCGACGTCGCCGCCCGCGGTATCGACGTCGAGGGCGTCACACACGTCATCAACAACACCTGCCCCGAGGACGAGAAGACCTACGTGCACCGGATCGGCCGCACCGGCCGCGCCGGCGCCTCCGGTATCGCCGTCACCTTCGTCGACTGGCAGGACCTGACCCGCTGGAAGGTCATCAACAAGATCCTCGAGCTCCCGTACGACGAGCCGCAGGAGATCTACTCGACCTCGCCGGAGCTGCACCACGACCTCGGCATCCCGCACGAGGCCAAGGGCCGGATCAAGCCCGAGAAGCCCCGCGAGGACAAGCCGGAGCGCCCGGCCCGCCGTCGTACCGCTGCCGAGGACGGCGCCGAGCGCCCCACGCGCCAGCGCGATCGCAACCGCCGCCGCACCCGCTCCGGCGCCTCGGTCGACGCCGACGCGACCGCCGACGCGACCACCGAGCCGACCGCGACCGCCGCCTCCACCGTCGACGCTCCGGCTACCGAAACGACCGCCGGCGACGAGGCATCCGGCGAGCGCAAGCCACGCCGCCGCAACCGCCGCCGCCGCACCTCCACCACCGCCTCCCCGGACGCGACGGCATCCACCGAGGTCGGACCCACTGGGGCCGGACCCATGGAAGCGACCGCCGCCGAGCCGGGCGGCACCACCGACGCGACTGCGGACGCGCCGGCCAAGCCCGCTCGCAAGCGCACCCGCACGAGGAAGACGGCTCCGGCATCCGCCGAGTCGGCCGCCCCAACCGAGTAACCCGCGCCTGACGGCCCGCGGCACTAGCCGAGCGCCGACAGGCGCACGATCCACCCCGGGCGAAGGCGTGACCTCGCCGTCGGTGTCGCACTTCACCCCTGATCACAACCCGGGGTGAAGTGCGGTTCGCCCGCCGGAGTGCCTGCTTTGTCGCAGCGCGAGCCGGGCGAGACCGGTTCGACGCCGGTCCGTGCTGGAAAGGTGACCGGGCAGCGGGAACGCCGTACTCGCTTCGTGGCGTCCTCCGGGTGACGTGCTTCATTCGGGATGGGTGCACCTGGAGGTGGGTTCGATGAGGTCGACCGGTATCCGGATCGCTGCCGCGGCGGCAGGGTTGTTCCTTGCCGCCGGCGTGGTCGCCGGCTGCGGCGCGGGCCGCGACAGCGCCGAGAAGAGCTCCGGTGGATCGGCTCCCGCGGCCGATTCCGCCACGGGCGCGCCGAACGCGATCCCGAAACCGCCGCAGGCGCAGCCACGAGCCGCCGACGGCTCCGGGGCCGCGCAGCCGTCGCTGGAACGGGCGATCATCCGGACAGGCTCGACCACGATCGAGGCAGCGGACATCCGCAAGGCGCGGAACCAGGTGAGTGCCATCGCGCACGGCAACCAGGGCGAGATCGCCAGCGAGAACACCAGCAGCGACGACGACGGCAAGCTCGACTCCGCCCAGCTCGTCGTCAAGGTTCCGACGACGGCCTACGACGCGACGATGAACGCGTTGCAGCAGACCGTCGGCAAGGTCAAGGCCATCCAGCAGCAGTCGTCCGACGTCACCCAGCAGGTCGTGGACGTCAACAGCCGGATCGCGACCCAGCGCGCCGGGCTGGCCCGGATGCGCACGCTGCTCACCAAGGCGGACACGATCGGCGAGGTGATCTCCGTCGAGACCGAGCTGACGCGCCGCGAGGCGGACCTGGAGGCGCTGCTGGCCAGGCAGAAGTCCTTGGCCGCCCAGACCGAGCAGGCGACGATCTCCGTCACGCTGGTACGCCCGGGCGAGGCGCCGCCCGGCCCGAAGCCGGTCGAACGCGGGTTCCTGCACGGGCTTTCGACGGGCTGGCACGCGTTCGCCGACAGCACCGCCGTCGCATTGACCGCGGTCGGGGCGTCCCTGCCGTTCGCGATCACCGCCGCGCTGATCGCCGTACCCGTGGTCTGGCTGGTGCGCCGTTCCCGTCGTACCCCCCAGCCCGCGCCTGCGCCCGCCACCCCGCCGCAGTGATCCGTGTGTTCACGAATCGCCGAGGATCACCGCGCTCCGTCGGCGATTCGTGAACACACAGGCGCTAAGAACGGAGGAGCGCGGTGGCGACGTTGCGGTAGGCGTCGGCGCCGCGCGACCGGGTGGCCGTGCTGAGCACCGAGCGGCCGACCGCCGGCGCCTCGGCGAAGCGGATCGACTTCGGGATCGGCGGTGCGAAGACGGCGACGCCGTACGTCTCGGGGATCGCCTCGAGGACCGCCCGCGCGTGGTTGGTGCGGCCGTCGTACAGGGTGGGGAGGACGCCGAGCACGTTCAGCCCGCGGTTCGTGTACTGCTTCACGTCGTGGATGGTGTCGAGCAGTTGGCCGACGCCGCGGTGCGACAACGTCTCGCACTGCAACGGGATCAGCACGTCCGTCGCCGCCGACAACGCGCTCACGGTGAGCAGCCCGAGGGTGGGCGGGCAGTCCAGCAGGACCCAGTCGTACGACGACCGGACCGGCTCCAGCGCGAGCCGCAGTGCCTGCTCGCGACGGGCCCGGGTGAGCAGCGTCAACTCGGCGGTGGCGAGCTCGATCGTCGAGGGCACCAGGTCGGGGCCCTCCTCGCAGCTGACCACGGCGGCGCCCGGCTCGACCTCGCCGAGGATCAGCTGGTGCACCGAGGCGCCGACGTCCTCGGGGTCGAAGCCGAGCGAGAACGTCAGGCAGGCCTGCGGGTCGAGGTCGACCAGCAGCACCCGCTGGCCGAGGTCGGCGAGCGCGACGCCCACCGAGGCGACGGTCGTGGTCTTGGCCACGCCGCCCTTCTGGTTCGTCACGGCTACGGTGCGAGACATCGCGTGCCATTCTGCCTGGTTGCGAAACCGGTCCATAGCGGCGCGCCGGAACCGGACCTTACCGACGCGCCGGGACCGCCATACGGTGAACGGACCGACCGACACCGAGAGAGGTTCGGATCATGGGCAAGCTGGTGGTCACCGAGTTCGTCACGCTGGACGGCGTGATGGAGGATCCGGGCGGCGCGGAGGACTTCGAGCACGGCGGCTGGAGCTTCAAGTACCCGGCGCCGGAGGGCATGGATTTCAAGTGGGAGGAGCTGCAGGCCAGCGACGTACAGCTGCTCGGCCGGGTCACCTACGAGGGCTTCGCCAGGGCCTGGCCGAACATGGGCGAGGAGGGCGGCGGGTTCGCCGCGAAGATGAACGCGATGCCGAAGGTGGTCGTGTCCAGCACCCTCACCGATCCGACGTGGAACAACACCACGGTGATCTCCGGCGACGACCTACCGGGACAGGTCGCCAGGCTCAAGGAGCAGTACGACGGCGACGTGCTGGTGGCTGGTAGCGCGACGCTGATCACGGCGCTGCGCGAGCACGACCTGGTCGACGAGTACCGCCTGATGGTGCACCCGGTGGTGCTCGGTAGCGGCAAGCGGGTGTTCGAGGGCGGCACGCCCGCCGACCTGGAGCTGACCGAGTCCCGCAAGGTCGGCCCGAACGTACTGCTGCTCATCTACAAGCGCGCCGCAGCCGAGGCGTGAGATACCTCTCCGTGCGAGGCACCCTTGGGCGGCTACGGTTGTACCCGTGAGTACGCCGCGCACGCTCCAGCTGCCCGACAGCGTCAAGCCCATCACGATCAGCACCGGCCGCGGGGATCTCGCCGCACTCGCCGCCGTACCCGAGATCGGCGTCCCGCTCGGGACGGTCCTGCTGGTGCCGGGCTGGACCGGTAGCAAGGAGGACTTCACCCCGCTCGTCGCCGAGCTCGCCGGGTACGGCTGGCGGGCGTACGCGATCGACCAGCGCGGGCAGTACCAGACCCCGGGGCCTGACGACCCGGCGGCGTACGAGCTGGATGAGCTCGGCCTGGATCTCGTTGCCGTCAGCAAGGAGCTCGGCGGGTTCAGCCAGCTGGTCGGACACTCGCTCGGCGGCCTGGTCAGCCAGGCCGCGGTGCTGGCCGAGCCGGCGGTGTTCTCGACGCTGTCGCTGCTGTGCTCGGGGCCGGCCGGGTTCACCGACACCGACGTGCGTAGTCAGCTGGAGCTGCTCGCCTACGGGCTGGAGAACCTGCCGATCGAGCAGGTGTACGACTTCAAGCTCGAGCACGACCGCAAGGCCGCGGACTGGGTCGAGCCGCCGGCCGACGTCGCGGCGTTCATGCGCACCAGGTTCGTCTCGAACAGCCCCGTCGGGCTGGCCTCGTTCACCCGCCGGCTGGTGGATGCCGAGGACCGCGTGGACAAGGTCGCACAAGCCGGTGTCCGGGCCCAGGTGCTGTACGGCGCGTCCGACGACGCCTGGCCGCTGGAAGTCCAGGACGACATGGCCGAACGGCTCGGCACCCGTGCCCAGGTGATCGCGGACGCCGGCCACTCCCCCGCGATCGAGCAGCCGGGCACGCTCGCCCGGCTGCTCACCGACTTCTTCCACGACCGCTAGGCGACCGGCCGCACCGCCGGCTTCAGCTCCAGCTTCTCCAGCCCGACCTTGGCGAGCTCGGCGTACAGCGCGTCGTCCACGACGAGCAGGTCAACCTCGACCTTCTCGGCGCCGAGGCCGAAGCCGTACAGGCCGCGCTTGTTCTTCAGCAGGGGGTTCAGCGAGTTCTGCGCATCCCGGAGCTGGGCCAGGCTGAACTCCGACTTCGCCACGCACAGGTTGCCGGAGTACAGCTGCTCCAGCTGCGCGCGGACCCGCTCGAGATCGCCGGAGTAGACGCCGACGACGATCACCTCGGTCATCGGCTTCTCGCTCAGGTTCGGATCGCTCGGCGTGCCGTCGGGGTATCCCATCCGCAGGAAGCCGAACAGGTCCGGATGCGCGTCGACGTACTGGTTGAGCTGCTGGCTGTGTTCGCTCGCGTCGCCCCAGGCGCCGGTCTTCCAGCCGCCCTCCGGAGCGGCGCAGGGTACCCCGAACCACGGCTCCCTCTCGTGCAGCCGCATCGGACCAGTCTGCTGGACCGCGATGCTGCGGTCGCGCCAGATGCCGCGCAGTGTGACGCCACCCTCGACGACACCCTTCACCGTACGGCGGTCCGACAGCTTCGTGAGGTCGACGCCGGTCAACGGCACCGCGAACTGCGCATCGCAGCTGGGCGCGGGTTCCTTGCCGGGCGGGTAGCCGACGGCGGGGCTCGCCAGGTTCGGGCAGAACACGGCCGGCTTGCCGGGCGCCGCGATCACCTTCCCGGTCGCTTCGACGGTGTCGCCGTCGTGCACGACCAGGGTCGAGCCGGCCGCGGTCGTCGGTTCGGCGGAGCCGCCGCCGGACGCCACCGGCACGTTCGGCGCCGGACCCGCGCCGTCGTGCTGAGCGACGGTGATGACGCCGACCGCGATCGCCGCGACCGCGGCGGCCGCCAGCGCCGGCACCCAGCGGCGCGCGGTACGGCGCCCCCCGGAGGTGGCCCGCGACAGGTCCGGCTGCGGGTCGGCGGGCTGCTCGGCGCGCCACGCGGCACCGGCGTTCTTCAGGATCCGGTCGACGTCCAGGTCGTCGTTGCTCATGCGGACACCTCCAGCAGTGGGCGCAGGCGGGCCCGCGCATCGGAGAGGGTGGACTTGACGGTGCCCTCGGAACAACCCATGACGGCCGCGGTGTCGGCGACAGACAGGTCCGCGAAGTAGAAGCAGTCGACGGCGAGCCGCTGCCGCTCCGGCAGCGACGCCACCGCGCGCTCCACGTCGACACCGGCGTCGGTGTCCCGCGACCGCGCGGCGGTCTCGACCAGTTCCAGCGCGGGAGGGGTACGACGACCGGCCTTGCGGGCCTGGTCCGCCGTGATCGCGAGCAACCAGGCGGACGCGGTCCCGCGCGTTTCGTCGTACTGCCTGCGCTTGGACCAGGCCCGCGCCAGCGCCTCCTGCACGACGTCGTCGCGCTCCGCGCCCGGCGCAAGCCGCGCCGCCAGCCGCGCCATCGCCCCCAGGTGCGGCCGCACCCAGCCCGCGAACCCATCCGAGTCCCCCGGCGCTACGCCCGTCGCGAGGTGTTCCGTCATCGTGGACACACCCCTTCTACCCCGCCCCACCCCCGTCCGGTTGGGTCGCCACCCCAATGTTGCCCGCCGAGTCGTGCATTTCGGCGCGCGGAAGGCGCTTTCCAGCGACAGAAATCCACGACTCGGCGGGGCAAAGCCTGGCGTCAGCCGGCGTATATGCGGGCGATGACGTCCTCGATGGAGGGTTCGGCGACGGAGAGGTCGACGAGGGGGTACCGCGCCGCCACCTGGGCGACGAGGGGGGCGGCCGAGGCGGAGGCGGGGAAGGAGAGCCACTGGCGGGGGCCGTCGACCTTGACCACCTCGGCGCCGTCGACGGCGATCGGGTCGAGCGAGGCGGCCAGGTCGACGACCAGGGTGCGGGGGGCGCCCTGGGATGCGCGCAGCCCGGCCAGCGTGCCGTCGTACACCTTGTGGCCGTGGTCGATCACCATCACCCGCGAGCAGAGCGCCTCGATGTCGTCGAGGTCGTGGGTGGTGAGCACGATCGTGGTGCCGCGCTCGGCGTTGAGCCGGGCCAGGAACTCGCGCAGCTTGGCCTTGCTGACGATGTCCAGGCCGATCGTCGGCTCGTCCAGGTAGACGATCTCCGGGTCGTGCAGCAGCGCGGCCGCGATGTCGCCGCGCATCCGCTGGCCGAGCGACAGCGACCGGACCGGTACGTCGAGCAGGTCGCCCAGGTCGAGCAGGTCCACGAAGGCCGCCAGGTTCTCGCGATGCCGCGCGCGCGGGACGCCGTACATCTTCTGCAGGACGTCGAAGGAGTCCTTCAGCGGCAGGTCCCACCACAGCGTGGTGCGCTGGCCGAACACGACGCCGATCCGGCGGGCGAGCTTGACCCGGTTGCGGGACGGGTCGATCCCGGCCACCCGGACCGTGCCGCCGCTGGGCACCAGGATGCCGGTGAGCATCTTGATCGTGGTCGACTTGCCGGCGCCGTTCGGGCCGATGTAGCCGACCACCTCGGCGGGCTCGACGGTGAACGAGATGCCGTCCACGGCACGGACCTCGCGGTGGGTCCGGCGCAGCAGCCCGGCGCGGGAGGAGACGGTGAAGGTGCGGGACACATTATCCAGCTCGATGACGGTCACAGTTACTCCGATCAGCGACTATCGTCCGGTGACATGGGTGCATGGGGTGTGGGCGTCTTCGAGAACGACGACGCCAGCGACTGGGTGTACGAGCTCGAGCAGTCCAACGACCTGAGCGTCGTCCAGCAGACACTCGCCGACGTGGCCGCGAACGCGGACGAGGACGGCCCGCAGTCGCTGGACTCCTCGGCGGCGCTGGCGGCGGCCGAGGTGGTCGCCTCGCTGCTCGGACGGCCCGGTGACGGTGTGCCGGACGACGTCGCCAAGTGGGTCGCCGCGATGGCGCAGCCAGTGCCCGCGGACCTGCAGCGGCTCGCTCGGACCGCAGTCCGGAAGGTGCTGACGGCCTCGGAGCTGAAGGACCTGTTCGAGGAGTCCGGCGTGGAGACCAGCGAGGAGTGGGAGGCGCAGGCCGAGGACCTGCTGAACCGGCTGAGCTGACTCATGACCCGGTGCTCCGGTAGCGCCGGATCCCGCCCCGCCACGCGAGCGCCGCGAGGCCGGCCATCGCCGCCGCGACCAGCGGCGAGAGCAGCCCGGTCCAGGGCGGCAGGCCGAGCGGCGCCGGCTTGTCCAGCACGTACAGCAGCGGGTAGTAGTTCACGAACGCCAGCGGTACGACGAAGGTGACGGCTCTCACCAGCTCGCGCCCGAAGATCGTGAGCGGGAACTCCGTCAGCTGCTGACCGCCGTAGGTGAACGCGTTCGCCACCTGCGCGGCGTCCTGCGCGACGAACTGGAACGCCGCGCTGATCACGAAGATCGACCCGAAGATCACCGAGCCCGCGATCATCGACACGACGAGCAGCAGCACCTTCGGCACCGACCAGGCCACGTCCGCCACCGGCAGCCCGAGCCCGAGCACCAGCAGCGCCTGGAACGGCCGGCCGATCCGCCGCAGCGCGAAGTTGTCCGCCGCCCCCTGCACGAAGGCCGGCACCGGCCGGACCAGCCAGACGTCCACGTCGCCGGCCCGGACCCGGGCGCCGATCCGTTCGACCGAGCCGATCAGCAGATCCGCGATCCCTAGGCAGAACGACGTGGTGCCGTACAGCAGCGCCATCTCCGGCAGCGCGAAGCCGCCGAACGCGGTGATGTGGCTGAACATGATCAGCACCACCACGAAGTCCAGGCCGGTGGTCACCGCGCTGCCGACCGCCATCAGCGCGAACGAGGCCGGGTAGGCCATCGTGGAGCGGATCCACATCCGCACCAGCATCCAGAACTGGCCGAGTGCGCTAGCCACCGGCGACCACCACCTTGCGGGTCGCGAGCGAGGTGGTGAGCATCCCGGCGAGCAGCAACACCACGACCCAGGTGCCCTGGAACGCGAACGCGCCGAGCACCCCGCCCGGCTGGCGCCCGAGCCAGACGTCCACCGGTACCTGCAGCATGCCGGCCCACGGAGTCGCCCGCGCGACGTCGCGCAGTCCGTCCGGGAAGGCGACCAGCGGCAGGATCATCCCGGAGAAGAACAGCGTCACCACCATCAGCGCCATCTCGGTGCCGCGCGAGTCGGCGATCCAGAACGCCGACAGCGCGACCAGGTAGCCGATCCCGAAGCTGATCAGCAGCCCGAGCAGCACCGCGACCGCGAACGCCAGCAGCTGCCCGGGTGACGACGGGAACCGCAGGTCGAACGCGAGCGACCCGATCAGCAGCGGCACGCCGCCGCGGATCAGCAACTGGAACCCGGCCCGGCCGAGGTCGGCCGACAGCCAGAACGCCAGCAGGTTCACCGGGCGGTACAGGTCGACGGCGATCGCCCCGGACCGGACCCGCTCCCCCAGTTCCGTGGTGGTCCCGCCGCCGAACATGCCGAGCGGCTGCAAGAGCCCCTGCTGCAGCCAGACGAACGTGACCGCCGCCGACGCGTCGTACCCGCCGAGGGACGGGCTCAGGTGCCACAGCGTGAGGTAGATGCCGCAGAGGATGAATCCCCAGACGGTGTTCGTGAAGGCGCCGGACGCGGTCGCGATCCGGTACGTCGAGTACCGCCGGAACGACCGCACCGCGATCGCGGCGTAGACGCTCACCTGACTCCCTTCCGGACACGCACGACGACGACCCCGGATCCGTACCGGACCGGGGGTGTCGGGGTGTCACTGTGCGGGCTGACGCCGTTTGTCGAAGAGCAGAACCGCCGACGCTACGACTCGTGTACGACGAAGGTCAAGGCGATTTCCCGGGCCGCGAAGCCTGGAATCCGTCATCACGAGACGAATGTTTTTGTTGTTGCCAGGCGGTCACGTTGAGGTACACCCTGGTCGGGAGTCGCTTTCAGTGCGGCTCATGGGGCGGGATCTGGGGGAATTCGTCGTGTCCGAAGAATCACGAAGGCGCAGAGTTCGTCGGCGAGTCTGGGTGCAGCACGTCGCCGTCGAGGCCGACCGGCTGCAGTTGCAGGTGGAGGCGGCAAGACGAGGCCAGCTGACGGCTCAACAGGCGGCCGTAGCAGACGGCGTGATGGAACTGATCGAGAACGCCCGGTCGGCCGCGCTGGGCGACAATCCGCGTCCGCGCCGGATTCCGAACTGGTGGCGAGGAGCGCTGGTCGAGGCGTCGTACCTGAATCTGCACGCGGCTCGCGCGCAGATCGTCGACCTGTACGACCTGAACGACCTGCGGGCCGAGATCCCGGTGGCGGTGGCGAAGGCGCGGGAGACCCTGAACCGCGACGATCCCCGCCGGGTCACCGCGGAGCACGTGCTGCAGACGCCGGACCTGCCGGCCGAGCAGCTACGGCCGGTGGTGCGCCGGTTGATCAGTGACAGCTACGAGAAGGGCGATCGCGAGCATGCGCAGCTGCGCAGCTTCCGCAACATCCTGCTGATCGCCGCGGTGTCGATGTTCGTGCTGGTGGCCATCACGGTCGGCGTCGTCGCATGGAAGCCCGACTGGATGCCCCTGTGCTTCACCGCAGGCGACAACACGGCCTGCCCGACGAGTTTCGGCCCGAAGGCGCACGCGGAGTGGCCCGACATCCTCATGGTCGCCTTGCTCGGCGCGCTCGGCGGCGCGCTGACCGCGTCGCTGTCGATCCGCAACCTCAAGGGCACTTCAACTCCGTACGACGTGCCGGTCGCGCTGGCGATGCTGAAGGTCCCGCTGGGCGCGTTCACGGCGATGCTGGCGCTGGTCGCGATCCGGGGCAGCTTCGTACCTGGGCTTTCGAGCCTCGACTCGCAGGAGCAGATCCTGGCCTACGCGCTGGCGTTCGGGTTCGCCCAGCAGGCGCTGTCCCGGGTGCTCGACCAGCGGGCCCAGACCCTGCTGGAGGGGCTGCCCGGAGGCACCGCGAAGGAACCGACGCCGGGTGGTCCCACGACGCCACCGCCCCCGACTGAGCAGGGCGAGACCGGGAAGGCACCGGCGAAGGACACGAACGGCGCCGACGTGGAGATACCACCGGCGGGTGACCTTCCGGAGGACGTCGACGTGATTCCCGTCGTCGGCGCCGAGCCGGGCGACCAGGAGGCGGAAGAGGAAGGCGAAGAGTTGCACCCGCCGGGTGCGACGTCCGCGCCCGAGCCCGGCGAGGAACCCCTGCAGACGCCGGCCGAGCAGCCGCCACCCGACCTGTTGCCGGACGAGGACCAGGCCGAGTTCTTCGAGGACGACCTGGCTCAGACCCCGGCCGGCCCGGACGCACCGGACGGCATCGAGTTCCCGACCGCGGAAACGGAGGAGTGATGGTCATTCACGAGGAGATCATCAGCCACCGGGGACGGAAGAACGTCAACCGCCGGACCTGGAACATGATCCAGGCGGCGGAGCACATCGCCGGCTTCAACTTCGTGATCACCCAGGGGTCCTACAACGCGGGCGGCGTCAAGGCGTCCGGCGGCACTCACGACGGTGGCGGCGTGGTCGACATCCGGGCCCGCGACCTTGGACCGAAGGAGCGCGGCGCGGCCGTGCTCGCGCTCCGCAAGGTGGGCTTCGCCGCCTGGCTCCGGACTCCCAAACAGGCCGACTGGCCGTACCACATCCACGCCGTGGCCAAGGGCGACCGCGACCTGTCCGATCAGGCCGCGGCCCAGGTGGCCTCCTACCTGCACGGCCGCAACGGGCTGCGCCGCAACCATCCCGACGACGGGCCGCCCGGCTTCTACAACATGACCTGGGAGCTCTACCGGCAACTCCGCGAGACCGCCGCCAGGGTGAGCCCCGGGGACGACCGGCCGCGCAACAGCCTCGGCCAGCTCTGCCTCAGCTACAAGGCCATCCAGTACGCCGGGCTGAACCGCGCCATGAGCGGCTCGTGGGGCGCCTACCGGAACAGCGCCCATCGCAGCATCAAGGCGCTGTTCCCGGCACTCAAGAATCAGCCGGACAGGAATTTCCAGGAGTCCTGGCTCTTCCTGGAACGCGCCATTCACCGCCACCCGCCGAACACGGTCGCCGACGTCAACTCCTGGTACTGGTTCGTCGGCAGGTTCGGATTCCACCCGCCCGACGTCAACGACTGGCCCCGCCGCCCGCCCAAGCATTGAGCGCCACGGGCCTCGGCGTCATTCGCCGGCCGGCTGGAGGGCTTCCTCGTCGAGGCCGGCCCAGGGTTCGCGCGGCGGGGCGACCCGGCGGCCCTGCGGGCACAGCCGTGCGAAGTCGCACCAGCCGCACAGCGGGGACGGCTCGGGCGGGAACAGCTCGTCCGCCTCGGCCGGCGTCAGCCCGTCCTGCCAGCACTGCTCGGCGGCGGCCGCGTCGTCGACGATCGACTCGGCCCGGCGCTGGTGCCGCCGCAGCGACTCCTCGTCGTGGTCGGCGGCGGCGATCGTGTTGGTCGGCAGGTGGTGCAGCTCGACCCGGGTGCAGGGGCGGTGCAGCACCCGCCGGGCGCCGAGCACGTACAGCGCCATCGCCAGCGACGAGCGCGCGTCGACCGGGCTCAGCGGACGCCGGCCGGTCTTGTAGTCGACGATCGCGAGCTCAGTGCCCTCACCGGACCGCGCCGGGCGCTCGTCGATCCGGTCCACCCGGCCGCGCAACGACGCCCGCGCGGTGGTGAACGACACCGTGCGCTCCACGCCGCGCGGCTCGGCGTACGGGTCGACGTCGTCGAGGTAGGCCTTGACCATCTCGGCGGCCCTCTCCCGCCAGCGCGCGGACTGCTCGTCGTCGCGGAACCCCTCGTGCCGCCAGTTCGTGCGCAGCCGGTTCACCGCCTCCACCGGGTTGCGGCGCGCCACCGGCCAGCGCCAGTAGTCGGCGAGCGTCTCGTGCACCGACGCGCCGACGGTGTTGTGCGCCCACGGCGGGCCCTTGGGCGGCCGCGGCGTCTCCAGGTAGCTGTACCGGTACTTGCGCCGGCAGTCCGCGAACGTCATCAGCTTCGTCGGCGTCGCCACGAACAGCCGGGCCGGCATCCCGGGCAGGATCGGATCGTCGGCCATGTCGTCAGCTCTGCGCGATGAAGGCGCGGACGGCGTCGGCGACCAGCTGGACGGCGATCGCGCTCAGCAGCAGACCCGCGATCCGGGTCACCAGCAGTACGCCGTTCTCGCCCAGGATGCGCATGATCACGCCGGAGAAGCGCAGCGTGAGCCACATCGCCACGTGGATCAGGATGATGCCCAGGCAGATCGCGACCAGGTCCGCCACGTTGTCGATCCGTCGTACGAAGACCATCGTCGCCACGATCGCGCCGGGACCCGCGAGCAGCGGGGTGCCCAGCGGGACGAAGGCGATGTTGACGTTCTTGGTCTGCACCGGGTCGTCGGCGGTGTCGGTCAGCAGCTGCAGCGCGATCAGAAGCAGCAGCAGTCCGCCGGCGCACTGCAGCGCGGGCAGCGTGATGCCGAGCCGGTTCAGCAACTGCTGGCCGAACACGGCGAACGCGACGATCACGCCGAACGCGACGATCACCGCCTGCCAGGCGGCCTTGTTCCGCACCGCGCGCGGCTGGCCGGCGGTCAGCGAGATGAAGATCGGCACGCAGCCGGGCGGGTCCATGATCACGAACAGCGTGACGAAGACCTCGGTGAGCAGGGTGATGTCGACGATCGAGCTCACGGGAGGTATGCCTCCGGCGGCGAGGCCGCGGACTGTGCCGCGTTCGCCTTCGCCGCCGCCAGCAGCGCCTCGAACTGGTCTGGGGCCGTCGTGTTGCAGCCCAGGTCGTGGTCGGTCTTGCCGAGCCCGTGGTGGTCACTCGAACCGGTCACGATCAGGCCGTTCGCCGCCGCGATCCCGCGCAGCGCGGCCCGGTCCTCGGGGCTGTGGTCCTGGTGGTCGACCTCGAGCCCGGCCAGGCCGTGCTCGGTGACCAGCCGGGCGATCCCGTCCGCGGTCAGCACCTGCCGGCTCCCCCGCCCCCACGGGTGCGCGATGACCGGCACGCCGCCCGCCTCGCGGACCAGCTCGATCGCGCGGCCCGGCTCGATCGCGTACCGCTGCACGTGCGCGGGGCGGCCGTCGGCGAGGAAGCGGTCGAACGCCTCCTTGCGGTCCGCGACCGCACCCGCCGCGACCAGCGCGTCCGCGACGTGCGGCCGGCCCACCGAGGGCGTCCCGGTCGCCTGCGCCAGCACGTCGGCCACGGTGATCTCGACACCCAGCCCGTTGAGCCTGGCGACCATCGCCGGGATCCGCCCGCTGCGGCCCTCGCGGACGTGCGCGAGCTCCGCGGCGAGCGGCTCGTACGACGGGTCCATCAGGTACCCGAGCAGGTGGACGCTCGTCCTACCGGCCTTGCAGGAGATCTCGATACCGGGCACGAACCCCAGGCCCGCGGCCTCGGCGGCGACCCGCCCCTCGACCCAGCCGTCGGCGGTGTCGTGGTCGGTCAGCCCGAGCACGTCCAGCCCCGCCGCGCGGGCGTGCGCGACCAGGTCCGGAACGGGGTCGGTCCCGTCCGAGCGGTTCGAGTGGGTGTGGAGGTCGATGCGCACGTGGCGATCGTAACGGCGCGGGCGGACAAGCCCCGGCAACCTCTACCCTTGCGAGATGAACCGTGACCGGGTCGACTGCGTCGGCGCGCTCGTGTACGACGAGCAGCGGCGGCTGCTGCTCGTCCAGCGCGGCCACGCTCCGGACGCCGGCCTGTGGTCGCTGCCCGGCGGCCGGGTCGAGCCCGGCGAGGACGACAGCACGGCGCTCAGCCGGGAGGTCGCCGAGGAGACCGGTCTCGCCGTCACCGTCGGCGAGCTGGCCGGCGAGGTCGAGCGCGACACCCTCGACGGGCGCACGTACGTGATCCGCGACTACCACGCGATCCCGGTCGGCGGCGCTCTCGAGGCGGGTGACGACGCCGCCAACGCGCGCTTCGTCGATCGCGCCGAGCTCGACGAGCTCCCCACCTCGAAACTCCTGATCGACACCCTCGAGCAGTGGAACGCCCTTCCGGGCTGACCGTTGCACCGACGACGAGCGCGACCCGACGGTGTCCTCGCGGACTCCGCCGGGTCGTCACTCCCGCCACCGGTGCAACGGTCAGTCGGCGACCACCGCCTTGAGTACGTCGACCTTGGCGGCGGACCTGGCCGGTCCTACTGCGGCGAGGACGCCGGCCACGGCCGCGAGCACGACGTAGAGCGTGACCTGCAGGCCCGGGATGGAGATGGCCTTGATGCCCTCGTCCGCGAGTGCCTGCGAGAGTGCCAGGCCCAGGCCGATGCCGAGGCCGGCTCCGGCCAGTGCACCGATCAGCGAGATCACCACCGACTCCCAGCGCACCATCGCCCGGACCTGACCGCGCGTCATGCCGACCGCCCTCAGCAGGCCCAGCTCGCGGGTCCGCTCGAACACCGACAGCACCAGGGTGTTGACGATGCCCAGCAGTGCGATCAGCACCGCCAGCGCCAGCATCACGGTGACGAAGGTGAGCAGGTCGTCGATGAAGCCGCCGGCCTCCTTCTCGAAGCCCTTCCGGTCGAGCACCTTGGCGTCGGGGTGGTCGGCCAGGGC
>WNGB01006568.1_pt1 | contig 29332 bp, 29 predicted proteins | sample 5400681 | NCBI WGS metagenome assembly WNGB01 (sample SAMN13153367, study PRJNA577476) | soil metagenome | isolation source: 115 cm soil or saprolite under grassland replicate 2 | place: USA:California | collected 2016-06-15
AAGAGGAGCGGCCGGGTCGGGGCTCCCGGCCGCCAGCACCGTCGCGAGGTAGTCCACCTTGTCCAGCAGATCCTCGTCGGTCTGCGGGTTTGAAGCGTAGAAGCGGAGAAGGTAGAACGGAATCCTCGGGTCGGAGGGCCGGACCTTCTCGAAGTAGCGGCGAGTGAGAGACGGGGACAGTCGGATGTCCACCGCGCGGAGCTGCGAGCCGGCGGCGTCGAATTTCGCCTCCAGGTCGCGAAGCGGCTCCGCAGGCGGCTCGCCCGTGCCGGCGCGGGCCACTTCGGAGAGGCGCTTCAACTCTTCGTAGAGGGGATCGAGATCGACAACCTGGGCGCTCTGGATCGGAAGGAAAGCCCGGTGAATCCCCTGGAGGAACTCGTCGAAGGTCGAAAGCGCCTTGAACCGCTCCGTCAGCCGGATATAGTCTCGCTCGAGAGATTGAGATTCCGCTGACATTGTGATGATCGCTAGAACTTTCATTGTAACTCCTCACGCCGGCTCCCTCTCCACCTCTTCGCGGCATTCATGAAGCTCGGCCGCACCTTGATCGACGCCGAGAGCCTGGAGAAAGGGGTGTCCCGGATCGCCTCGGAAGTGGACCGGGACCAGGACGGCCGGCCCGTGCTCCTCGTGGGTATCCTCAAGGGCTCGGTCTTCTTCCTCTGCGATCTCGCCAAGAGGCTCAAAACCCCCGTATCGCTGGACTTTCTCCAGGTTTCCTCCTACGGATCGGCGACCAAGTCCTCGGGCAACGTCCGGCTGGTGCGCGACCTCTCCACCGACGTCGCGGGCCGCGAAGTCGTCATCGTGGAAGACATCGTGGACACAGGCCGGACGCTGCACAAGATCATCGAGATTCTGGGCACGCGCCATCCCAAGTCCGTCAAGATCTGCGCCCTGTTGAAGAAGCGGATCCCCGGAAACAAGGACATTCCCGTGGACTACCTGGGCTTCACCATCGACAACCATTTCGTCGTGGGCTACGGTCTGGATTTTGCCGAGTCCTACCGCAACCTCCCCTTCATCGGGATCCTGGAACCGGATGAGGCCACGGAGGCCGTAAACCGTTAAACGTGAAGCGTAAAACGAGGCCAGCCCGGCCATTCCACGTTTTACCTTTTACGTCTTACGTTTTACGATTCAGGTCATGAAGTTCCTTGCTACCGAGGGCGCGCCGAAAGCGATCGGGCCCTACTCGCAAGGGGTTGTCGAGGGAGGATTCCTTTTTTGTTCGGGGCAGATTCCGCTCGACCCCGACAGCGGACAGCTCGTCTCCGGAGGCATCGAGGCCTCGACCGAAAGGGTTCTGGACAACATGGAGGCGGTCTTGAAGTCCGCCGGGCTCGCGTTGAACGACGTTGTCAAAACCACTGTCTTCCTCGTCCGCGCGGAGGACTTCCCGGCGATGAACGCGATCTATGCTCGTCGCTTCGGCGATCACCGCCCGGCGCGCTCGACGGTTATCGTCGCCGCGCTCCCCAAGGCGGCCGTGGTGGAAATGGACTTGATCGCCAGAATCAGGTCGTAAAACGTGAAGGCGTAAAACGTTAAGCGTGGCCTCGAAACTCCGTTTCAAGTTTCACGTTTTACGTTTTACGCTCCGAGGGCGAGGGCCACTGTCGCCGCAATCCAGCCCAAAACTAGGACTCGCGTCGAGCGGTGATGCAGGCGGTCGAAGCGCAGCCGCCAGGGATCGCCGGGAAGAGCAGCGTCGAAGGATCCGACTTTCATCCGGAAGTAGTTCAGGCGCGGGCGCAGCACCATCGCCAGATAGACATTCGTGGCAACGGCGACAAAGATCGCGGTGGCCTCGACGACACCCGATCCCGCGAGCTGCCTCTGCTGCTCGAGCCGCACGAAGATCGAGACCACGAGGGCCAGTGACAGGATGTGCTTGACCGCTTCGAAACGCCGGAGGATCTCGCCGAAGACGGCGCCCGCGGTGTCGCGGGAAGGGACCTGGCGAAAGACGACCGGAGCCGCGAGGACGACCAGGAGTGTTCCGCCCACCCATAGGGCGAGACTGAAGCGAATGACCCGGGCCGAGACCTCGAGCATCGCGAGAGTCTAAGGTGTCCTGATACTCTGATCTCATCGAAAGAAAGCGGGTCGTGGAAACCTCGACGGCGAGATCGTCCGCCTGACCTGGTCCTGGAAGCCGGGAACGACCGCCTGGCTCGTCCTGGCGGGCGAGCCGAGGTGTCCCCCGCTGCGTCAGTGGGCCAGGACGTTCCCCTCAGCGGCGTTTCCAACGGCCGAAGGCGCCCTCCTCCATCGCCTCGACCCCGCGCAGCGCGAAGCCGTCTTTCTCCAGCCACGCTAAGATCGCGCCGATGGACGCGGAGCTGGCGGCTGCCTTGGACGATCTGATTCTGGGACGCGGAGTGGGCCGGGGCAGGCACTCCCTCCTGTATCACGGGAGGCTCGCGCGCGCGGAATTCCAGGAGAGGCTCCTGGCCAATGGATTCCGCGCGATGACGGTTCGCGAGGCGCCGATCAAGCCGGGGGAGAAGATCCCGGCGTACCTGCTTCACGACGACTTCGCGGATTTCGGGTACGTCCGGTGGGAGATCTTCACGCCCAAGAGCCGCCGCAAGCTGTTCGCCTCGGAGTACCGCCGCCCGGACAACGACGAGTGGGCTGTCCAGTTGAACCTCGCCTCCCCGGTCAAGGTCTGGGCATCCCCGGAGCGGAAGGAGAAGCACGACGTCGAAACGGTCGTCGCGGTGAATCCCTGATGGTGCGAATTGAGACAATCGCGGTCGGGCCTCTCCAGACCAACTGCTCGATCATCGCGGACGAGTCAACGGGCCAGGCGGTCGTCGTGGACCCGGGGGACGAGGCGGAGCGGATTGCTCGGGCAATTGCCCGGATGGGCGCCACCCCGGTCGCACTGCTCCACACCCACGCGCATTTCGACCACATCAGTGGCACCGCCGAGCTGGCGGGCCTGACGGGCGCGCCGATCCGTCTCCATGCCGCCGACCGTCCCCTCTACGACAGGCTTGAAGAGCAGGCCGCTCTCTTCGGCCTTTCGGCGGGTCCGCCGCTTCCTCCGGATGCTCCGATCTCCGACGGCGAGGTGATCCGCTTCGGAAACTCCTCGCTGCGCGCGATCCACACACCGGGACACACGCCCGGTTCCACCTGCTTCCTGCTCGAAGGGACCCAGCCCGTCCTTTTCTCCGGCGACACTCTCTTCCACCGCTCCATCGGCCGGACCGATCTGCGGGGTGGCGACACCCAGTCCATCCTCGCCTCGATCCGCGGGAAACTCTTCTCCCTTCCCGGCGTCACGCCCGTCGTCTGCGGGCATGGCCCCGGCACGACAATCGACGAGGAGCGGCGGTTCAATCCTTTCGTTGCCCTCTGAAGCTCTCAGCGTTCAGTTCTCAGCGACAGCCTTCCCTTCCTGTCATTCTGAGGAGCGAAGCGACGAAGAATCTGCTCGGGCGGCTCACGCGGGCGCGAGCAGATCCTTCGCTCCGCTCAGGATGACAGGGAAGGAAGCGAAGGGATGACAGCAGCGTTTTCTTCGGCCTTTCCTTCTATGGCTGAAGCTGGCAGCTCCTCGCTATAATTCCTTCGATGCCTTTGTCGCTGACTGAGAAGTCAAAGCTGGTGTCCTCCTTCTGGCGGGACCGTCCCTCCCCCTGCCCCAGGCACGACATCCCCATGAGGACCTTCTTCGTGGAGCGGGTCTACAAGCCCCAGGTCGTGATGGTCTGTCCGAAGGGAGAAATGTTCCGCTTCGATCAGAAGCCCAAGCAGATCGAGTTCTCCCGCCCGCACCTGAAGACGATGGCGCTGGACGCGCAGGAAAGCGAATCCCCGGCCTGCCCGCAGGACTTCACGCCTCTGGTCGTGTACCGGACCCCGGCAGTGTTCTTGCCAGTCGGCTGGGACTACACGTTCGTCTGCCCCACTTGCCTCTCCTCCGGCCGATGGGCGGACACGGGCCGGCCGGAAGAGGACGTCAAGGCCGCCCCCGTCGTCAAGAAAGAGGCTCCCGCCTTCCACGACGAGACGATCCCTCTTCCCAAGCGCATGGAGATGGCCAAGGAAGGGGACTTGAAGACCAAGCTCTACGCCGCGATGGCGCAGACCGACTGCACGGCCTGCGGGTACGACTGCGAGGGCTATGCCGCCGCGCTCGCGGCAGGAACGGAAAAGGATCCGAACCTCTGCGTGCCGGGAAAGGAAGAGACGCTGAAAGTCGTCAAGGATCTCTTGAAGGGGACGGGGCTTCCCGCCGCCAGCGCCTAGACTAGTTTTCGGTCATCAGTTGTTAGTTTTCAGTTTCCGGGGGCTCAGAACTGAGGACTGAAGACTGACGACTGAGAACTCTTTCTTCCGACGCCCACCTCTCTCCCAGCGGAATCGGCAGGGTAAACGTGAAGCGGCTGCCCTGACCCGACACGCTGTCGGCCCAGATGGCACCCCCGTGCAGCTCGACCAGGGATCGGGAGAGCGTGAGGCCGATGCCCATCCCGGAATGTCGGCGCGTCGCTGACCCGTCCGCCTGGCGGAACCGTTCGAAAACATGCGGCAACTCTTTGCCGGGGATCCCGATGCCATCGTCCTCGACGCTCACGAGATAGCGTTGCGGTTCCCGCTCGACTCGAATGATCACTCGCCCGTGACGCGGAGTGAATTTGATCGCATTCGCGAGCAGGTTCCAGAGGACCTGCTGCAGCCGGAGAGGATCGGCGCGGACCGCGGGCATCGACTCGGGCAAGGGCGCCAGTATCAGTACCACGCCTCTGCCTTCCGCCATCAGGCGCACGGTCTCGATGGAACGGGCGACGACGTCCGCCAGGGAGACCGGCGAGAGGTCGAGGGAAAGCGTCCCGCGGTCCAGGCGTGAGAGGTCCAGCAGGTCATCGATTAAGGCGAGCAGGACCCTGGCCGATTGACGCGCCTGCTTTAGCCCCCGCCGCAGCGTCGCCTCATCCACCGTCTGCTCCTCGAGCAGGTCCGTCCACGCGACGATCGAAGTCAGCGGCGTGCGCAACTCGTGGTTGACGTTCTGGAGGAAATGGTCTTTCAGGCGGCTTGCGCGCCGCAACTCCTCGACCGTCCCCGTCAGCCGGAAGTAGAGGCGAGCGTTGCGGATCAGGAGAGACGCCGCGTCCGCGAAGGAAGTCACGGCGTCCGCCTCTTCCGGTCCAAATCCTCCGGGCCGGTCGGTCGCGACGACCACGCCGAGCGTCTCCTCTTCCGTCTTGAGCGGGCAGAAGAGGGCGTTGCTCGCCTGCACGCCGTCCAGGAGCGCACGGTCCGCCGCCGGATCGCGGCCAAGGCCGTTGGCGATGAGGACTTCGCCGCTGCGAAACGCCCGGCTCGCAGCGGAGCGTGATCCGACGGGAATCTGGAGCTTCGCCGCGATGTCTTCGCTGACGTTCCATCCGGGCCAGGCGGCCTGGAGACGGTTCATGTTGGAATCGTGCAGGAAGAACCAGACGCGCTCGGCCCGGGTGAACGCCGCGATGGCTTCGGCAGAGCGCGCCAGGATCTCCGGCAGCTGCGCCGCACGGTATTCCTGCCGAAGGAGGGAATGGAGCCTTTGCAGCGTCTCGACGCGCCTCTCCACGCGGCGGCCCGTCCGGTTGAGCGCGACGGCGAGACGGCCGAGCTCGTCCTGTCCCGGCGGTCGCGAGAGCGACACAGGACGTCCCTGCCCGATCTCTTCGGCCGCGCGAGCGAGAATCGCGATCGGTGCCGTGAAACGCCTCGTGATGAGGAAGATCGCTGCGAGCATTGCAGCGATCAGATACAGGAAAGTCAGGATGAGGTACTTTCGGAACTCCAAGTACGCCTTCGGCGTAATTTCCTGCGCCGCGTCCCCCGCGATCCCCTGTCGAAGCTGGACCGAGTGATCCTGCAGATCCGTCAGCTTCCTGGACAGGAGCATGACTGCGAGAGCGCCGGGGATCAGGAACGTCAGAGAGAATGCGAGGAGCAGCCTCGCCCCGAAACTCCGCCTCGGGTCCACGGCGCGGCTGACGCGCGCGAAGACGCTCATTATGCGGAAGGTCTGCGAGCCGCAAGAGTTTGCATGGAAAAGAGACGATTATAGTAACGCCGCCCGGCCGCGCGGGATCTCGCCTATTCGTAGCGGAGGGCTTCGATGGGATCCAGGCGCGAGGCCTTCTGGGCCGGATAGAACCCGAAGAAGATCCCGATCGCGGCGGAGAACCCGAAGGCGAGGAGGACCGCGGTCGGAGAAAGCACGATCGGCCAACGCTGCTTCCAGGCGAGGAACCGGGAGGTCGCGACGCCCAGCGCAATGCCGATCGCGCCGCCCGCGATCGAGAGGGCGAGCGCCTCGATCAAGAACTGCGTCAGGATGTCGCGTCCCTTCGCGCCGATCGCCATGCGGATGCCGATTTCCCGCGTTCGCTCGGTCACCGAGACCAGCATGATGTTCATGATCCCGATGCCGCCAACGAGAAGCGAGATCGACGCGATCGCCGCCAGGAGAGCCGACATCTGCCGGGAGGTCTGGTCGGCCGTCTGAGCGATCTCCTGCTGCGACCGGATCATGAAATCGGAGTCCTGGCCTGGCTGCAGCCGGTGGCGCTGGCGCAGAAGCGCTTCGATCTGCGTCTGCGCTTCGGCAACGGCATCCCGGGAGACGGCCGACGCCATGAACATGTCGATCTTCGTCGTGCGCTTGAGTAGCTTCATGACCGACGTGTAGGGCGCGATGACCGTGTCGTCCTGGTCCTGCCCCATCGTGCTCCCGCCCTTGGCCTCGAGGACCCCGATCACCTTGAAGGGGATGTTCTTGATCCGGATCATCTGGTCCACCGCATTTCCGTCGGGGAAGAGCGCGTTGGCGACCGTGGCACCGACGACCGCGACCTTGGCCGCCGACCGCACCTCCGAATCGCCGAAGAAGCTCCCCCTCTCGACGTTCCAGGAGCGCACGAAGGGCCACTCGACACCAACCCCCTGGACCGACGTGCCCCAGTTGCCGTTGCTCGACACGATCTGCCCCGCGGAGCGGACCGACGGCGAGACGTAGGCGACCGCCGGGCATTCCGCCCTGACGGCGGCCACGTCGTCTTCAGTGATCGTGGACTGGCCCGTGAAGATCCTCGCTCCCGACTGCGTCGCGACGCCCGGGAAGATCATGAGGAAGTTCGAACCGAGCGAGTTGATCTGCTCCTGGACGGCCGCCTGGGCGCCGCCCCCGACCGCGATCATCGCGATCACGCAGGCCACACCGATGATGATGCCGAGCGCGGTCAGCGTCGAGCGCAGCTTGTTGCGCGCGATCGCCTTCATGCCGACCTTGAGAATCGTCAGGAACTTCAACATAGTTCTCAGTCCTCAGTTTTCAGTTCTCGGTATTGGCTCATCGGAAACTGAGAACTGACAACTGACAACTGATAACTCCCGATCATTTGAAGGAAGCCTTCCGCTGGCGCGCCACCGGCCGGTCTTCGACGACCTTGCCGTCGCGGAACATCACGACCCTTTTCGCGAACTCCGCGATGTCCGGCTCGTGGGTGATGACCACGACGGTCTTACCCGCCTCGTTCAATTTCTGGAAGACCGCCATGACCTCTTCGGACGTTTTCGTGTCGAGGTTGCCCGTCGGCTCGTCGGCTAGCATCAGTTTGGGCTCGTTGATCAGGGCACGCGCGATGGCGACGCGCTGCTGCTGCCCGCCGGACAGCTGGCTCGGGAGGTGGTCCTCGCGCCCAGCGAGTCCGACCGTCTCGAGACACTGGCGGGCCTTCTCTTCGCGCCGTTTAGAGGTCTGGCCGTTGGAGGAGTAGATGAGCGGAAGCTCCACGTTCTCGAGGGCCGATGTCCTCGCGAGCAGGTTGAACGACTGAAAGACGAAGCCGATCTTTTCATTGCGAATCTCCGCGCGCTCGTCCCGATTGAGTCGCGACACGTCCACGCCGTCCAGGGAGTAACGACCCGAAGTCGGACGGTCCAGACAGCCGACGATGTTCATGAACGTGCTCTTGCCGGACCCGGACGGACCCATGACGGCCACGAACTCGCCCGGCGCGATCGAGAGGCTGATGCCGTCCAGGGCGCGGACCTGGACTTCCCCCATCTGGTAGACACGGGTCAGATCCTCGATGCGGATGACGTCGCCCTGTGCTTCTGTTGCCATGACCCAGGCTAGAAGCCCCTTCGCCCTCCGGGTGCCGCGCCGGGCGGGCCACCTGTCGTCGCCGCCTTGGCCGTGGCGAGACCCACGATCACGGTGTCGCCCGGTTTGACTTCCCCCGACACGATCTGGGTGAAGCGTCCGTCCGTGACACCCGCGCGGACTTCCACAGGCTTGGGCTCGCCCTTTGGCCCCTGGGGCTCGTAGACGGTCTGGGCGCGTGCGCGTCCGCCGCCGGACCGCCCACCTGCGCCGGCACCGCCACCCGGTCCTCCGCTGGGGCTGCCTGTCTGTCCGAACTGACGCGCCATGGCGCCCGTGCCTCGATCCTGTCCGGCCTTCGCCGCGCGCTCCTCGGGAGTTGCTCCCGCCGCGACGCTCGTTCCTGCCGCTCCTCCCTCCGGCTTCCAGCGGAGAGCGGCGTTGGGGACGCGCAGGACATCGCGTACGACCGCGACGTCAATTGTGACGTTGGCCGTCATCGTGGGACGCAGCATCAGATCGGGATTGGACACTTCGACGATCACGGGATAGGTGACGACGTTCTGGTTGACGGTCGCATTCAGCCGGATCTGCGACACCTTGCCGCGGAACTGCTTCTCGGGGTATGCGTCTACAGTAAAGCGCACCGGTTCTCCGACCTTGACTCCCCCGATGTCCGACTCCGACACGTCGGCCGACACCTGCATCTTCGTCAAGTCCTGAGCGATCGTGAAGAGGGTCGGAGCCTGGAACGAGGCAGCCACCGTCTGCCCGACGTCGTACTGGCGGTCCACGACGACACCGTCGATCGGAGCCACGATCTTCGTGTAGGAGAGGTCGGTGCGCGCCTGCTTCAAGGCGGCCGCCGCCTGCGCGACGCTGGCGCGCGCCGAGTCGAAGTTGGCCTGCGCCGCGTCGAAGTCCGCTTGTGGCGTGAGACCCTGGGCGCGAAGCGCCTTCTGCCTTTCCAGCGAGACCCCCGCGTTGCGCATCTCGACCTGGGCCTTCTCCAGCGCGGCGGCGCTGGCGTTGACTTTCTCCTGGAAGGGAGTCGGGTCGAGCTCCGCGAGGGAGTCTCCCTTCTTCACCTGGCTATTGAAATCCACGGAGAGCTTGGAAATGATCCCCGAGACCTGGCTTCCGACCTTGACCGTCGTCACCGCGGAAAGAGCTCCCGTGGCCGTGACTGTCTGCGTGATGTCGCCCTTGTCCACGGCGGCCGTCCGGTACTTCGGCTCGGGCTTCCTGCGGCTCCCGATCAGGAAAAAGAGACCAACACCCGCGGCCGCCACGATCAGGACCCACACGATCGTCTTCTTGCTCATGTCAAAATGAAAACCTCCGCGCTCGGGCCGATGTTCCCGGCCGGGCTCCGCGCTGCCTTAAACGGGGACGGACGAGCCAAGATTACAAGAGGCGCGCTCTGGATACGGAGCGCGTGTCATTAAGTCATCGCCCGCAGGATCGCATAGGCGACGGCGCCGACGAGGGCCGCCACCGGAAGAGTGACCAGCCAGGCGACCAGCATGTCGCGAACCGTCGTCCAGCGGACAGAAGCCGCTCCCCGGTGCAGGCCGATCCCGATGATGGCGCCCGAAGAGACATGAGTGGTCGAGACCGGAAGCGCCGCGACCGAGGCCAGGCCGACGAGAAGGGTCGTGACGAGGTTCGCGCAGAATCCTTCCGTCGGGGAAATCGGGGTGACCTTCCTGGCCAGCGTCTCCGTGACCCGGAATCCCGCGACGAGACTCCCCGCGCCCATAGCCAGCGCGACCGCCGCATAGAAGGGAAATCCCGAGATGCCGAGCGCAGAAGAGGCGACGATAGCCAGCGCCACGATCTTGGGAGTGTCGTTCAAGCCTCTTGCGAAGCTCGTCAAAGCGGAAGAGAGCCAGTGGAGAGCGTCCGAGGCGTCCAGGCGCGCGGCCAGTGCGGGTGACTCCTCGCAATCCCCGACGCGCGAGACGAGAGTCGAGGAGATCTCCGCCGCGGAGGCGCGCGACATCGCCACGGTTCCCGCTCCCGAGATCGCGACGCGGCGCTCGATGCAGACGCAATACCCCTCGACACGCGAGACACCGCGGCGAAGCAGCGGAAAGAACGCGTAGACGAGCGCCACCGAGAGGAGCGGCGAGAGCGCGAGGGGGAGCGCCACCCTCTCCGCGAGGAAACTCCAATGAAGCCGCAGGGCGCCCTGGGCGACGATACCCGCTCCCGCGAGCGCGCCCGCGATGGCGTGCGTCGTCGAGACGGGAAGCCCGGTTTTCGAGGCGAGAAACACCCAGACGGTGGCTCCGGCGGCGACTGCCGAAAGAAACGCCGGTGCGGCGATCGCACTCGCCAGAAAACCCTTGCCTGAGAACGTCGCCACCAGCCCCTGCGAGGCGAAGGCGGCGACGAGTCCGCCCGCGACTGTCCAGAGGGCTCCCCAGAGCACGGCGGAACGGAAACTCGAGACGCCGCTCCCGACGAGCGTCGCGATGCCCTTGGAAACGTCGTTCGAACCGTTGGCCCAGGCGAGCAGCCCCGCCAGTCCTACGAGCATCAAGGTCGCGGGCATCGCTCCGTCCTTCCGCCTTACGTCTACCGTTGCGTCTAGCAGCAGCCGTTCGAGGGATCGCAGGCCGCAGCCTCCTGCCACGGACGTTCGATCGAGAATGCGGCCATCTCCTGCGGCTCGATAACGTGGAAGCTTCCCGCGTAGGGCGGGTGGGAGAGCTTCGCCGCGCTGTCGGTGCAGACCTCGACCTCCAGCCCCCGCGGGAACATGTGCCCCTCTTCGTCCACGAACGCCTTCGCCGGTCCCAGGTACACCGCGCGCTGGCCTCGATACACACAGCCGGCGGTCTTTTCGAACTTCCAGCCTCGCACGGTAACGGAAAAGAAGGGGTACCCCTCGATCGATTTCCAGTAGACCTTCTTCAAGACTTCGATGCCGTGGAAGCCGGCCTTCTCCAGCGCCGCGACGAAGGCTTCCTGCGTGAGCGCCCCGACCGTGCATTCGCCCCACAGTTCCGGGTTCGTCTTCAGGTGCGGCGGCACGTCGCGTTCGCTGACGATGTCGGCGATGACGGCCCGGCCGTGATCCTTGAGCACCCGCCAGATCTCGGAGAAGACCTTCGCCTTGTCCGGCGAGAGGTTGACGACGCAGTTGGAGGTCACCGCATCGACACTCTTCGCCTCCAGCGGGATCGCTTCCAGGAACCCCCTGCGAAACTCCACGACGTCGTACCCGAGGGCCGCGGCTACGAGTGGCTTGTTCTCCGCCGCCACGGCGAGCATCGGGTCCGTCATGTCCACGCCGATCGCGCGGCCCCGCGGGCCCACCTTCTTCGCCGCGATGAAAACGTCGATCCCCGCGCCGGAGCCCAGATCCAGGAAGGTCTCTCCTTCCTTCAGGCCCGTCGAGGAGACGGGTGATCCGCAGCCGTAGAACCGATCGATCACCGCCCTGGGAATGTGACCGACTTCCGCCTCGTCGAACTTCGTAGGGCAGCAAAGCTCGGGCCGGGGCGTTTGCGCCGCCTTGCCGTAATAGTCGCGCACCAGGGCGCGCGGCTTGTCCACGTCGAAGGAGAGGACGCAGTTGGAGTGAAGCGTGAGGACCGGCATCTCGGCCGCCGCTCCGTCGGCAACGCCGCAGGCGATCGAACCATCTCCCATCGCGTGGTAGAGCGCCGGCGGGTCGTAGCCGCTCCGGCGATTGGCAGCCGCGCGCTTCTCGCCGGCAACCTCGCGCATCGCGCGCCGTACGAGAGAGACCGCGATCGGGTAGTAGGGATCCGGAGCCGTCAGGTCTCCCTCGCCGTCCTCCCCCGCCGCCGAGAACATGTACGCATGCTCGACGTCTCCCCCTCCGGTCAGGAAGCGGAAGGGGTCCGCGAGGGCCTGCTGGCGGCGGGCGAGCGTCGCCTCCCGAAAACGAGCCAGCACCGGGCTCGACGAGAGGATCCGCGAAAGCGAAGTGTCGGTGATGCGTCCGCAGGAGAGGGGGCGATGGTTGGCCAGGGCAGCGGAGGGATAAACCGTTCCGTCCGCGTAGACGCAGACCGAGTCCCATCCCGCGTTGCCGAGGTCGTACTTGACGCCCGGCTGTCCGTTGGCGTGGCGGCGCGCGGCCTCCAGGTTGTCCAGAGAGATGCCGAGCTCCCGCGCGCGGTCCGCCGCTCGCTCGACCGCAACCAGAATGTCGGCCGTATCAGGGAAGAAGCCGTTGTCCGACACTTTCGCCCGGCCGCGCCTGTGGGACCACATCAGGTGCTGTGACTTCGCGCCTCCCCGTGCGGCGTGCCCGGTGAGCTCCGTCAGCTCGGGCAGGTTCCGGCGCGTCACGACCGTCGTCAGCGAGACCTCGAAGCCCAGACCGGCGAGCAGGCACATGCCGTCCATCGCGCTCTCAAACGTCCCCGCGCCGCGGATCGGATCATTGGTTTGCGGACGCGCGCCGTCCACCGAGACCTGGAACTTCACCCTCTCGCGCGAAAGTGAGTCGAGGTCTTTCCCCCGAGGTCCGTTGAAGAGCGCGGCGTTGGTCAGGAGGATGAGCTCCTTGCGGTGCTCCTCCGTGATGCATCGGGCGAGCTCGTAAATGTCGGGGCGAAGGAACGGTTCGCCGCCCGTCATGTAGAAGCGCTCGACGCCGAGGTCCAACGCCTCGGAGATCACCCTCCGAAACATCCGGCCCGGCAGCCCGGGTGTCTCTCCGGGTCCGGAGTTGACCAGACAGTGGATGCAGGCGAGGTTGCAGGAGTTGTTCGTATGCAGCCACAGCTCCCGTAACCCCTCCGGCTGTCCGTAGCGAGACCGCCCTTCATAGGCGGGCCTCGAAAACGGCTGCAGGGAGAGAAAGCCGGAGCGCAGGCAGGACTGAATGAAGTCGTGCACGTGCAGCCAGGCCTTGCCGGCCTCCAGGCACATCTGCGAAGCATACGAAGAGACCAGAGTGCCAAACGGCGTCCGGCCGTCCATGCGGCGCAGGATCCCGGCGCCCCGCGTGTCCACGGCGACCCAGTGCGGCGCTTCTTCGTCCAGAAAGAAGTTCATGTCCGCCTCAGCAAACCCGTGGAGAGGCGGGGCGTAAACCATGGTCTTCTCCGTCAGGTGCGGCATTTCATCCTCCGCTGCAGTCCGGCTGCAGCCTCGTTATTCAGGTTCGCGGGGAAGAGATCAGGCGGACAGCGGAGGACCCCGGAGGATGGGAGGACCGTGGAGGGCGCCGGCCAAGGGCTGGCGGTGTGATCGCGGACAAGAAAGAATCAGAGGCGCGAGCGCACGCCTCGCGATCGGAATGAGAGAGACCGGGATCTTCTCCTCCCGCAAGAGCGCTCGCAGGGCGGCGGGGCCGTCCAGGTCGGCCGCAGGAGGCACGATTCGTACCCTGCGGCCTCTTCGACCGAGCGCGCGCAACAGATCCGCCAGGACGGTCCTGCGCCGCTCCCGGATCCCGCGCAGAAGATCGAGATCGGCGCGGGAGAGCGCGAGGATTGAGACTCCCCCGTCGGGCGCGGGGGACACGGCGGCATCCGCTCCCTCCTCGACCGCTCGAAACGCCTCGGAGAGGGCGGAGGCGGAGGGAGCGACGTCGCCGCCCACCAGGACAGAGTGCCCGCCAAGCGCGGCGGCCCGGCGCGCGGCATCCTCGAGGCGGAGACCGAATGTGCTGCCTCGCTGCCTGATCCAGGCCCAATCCGGCGCTCCGCGAAAAACCTGCCGCCACGCGGCGATGTCTTCCGGCGGTGTGGCCACGACGACTTGCGCGCCCGTCTGCCGCGCTGCTTCCATCCAACCCGCCGCGAATCCCCGGAAAAGCTGGGCTGCCGCCCATCCCAGCCCCTTTTCGCGTGCCTGACGCGCGGGCTCCCGGGCAAAGAGGACCAGGAAACGGCTCATCCGCCGTTATCTTACGTCAGCGTTCCGAGGCGCGGGTTTCTCTCCAGAAGCCAGATGGCGAAACGGAGGAGTGGAGGCCGTCTACAGAATCAGAGGTTCCGGTCGATGAACTTGATGAACTCGCTCCTGGGCATCGCACCCAGGACCCGGTCCGCTACCTGCCCGTTCTTGAACAGGATGAATGTCGGGATGGAAGTCACCTGATATTGCATCGCCACGGCCGAGGACTCGTCCACGTTGATTTTGGCGACCTTCAACTTGCCGACGTACCGGGTCGCCAGATCGTCTACGATCGGCGCCACCGAGCGGCACGGGCCGCACCAGGGCGCCCAGAAATCCACCAGGACGGGCTTGTCGGCCTTCAGGATGTCTCCGTCGAAGCTCGAGTCCGAGACCGCATGCACATTCGGGTTCTCCGCCATCGAAATGATTCCTCCAATCGTCAAATTACGCGGGATTTCAATCCGGGGATTCGTATTTTAACCCATCCTCCTCGGGTCCGCACCGCTCCTCTCCCCTCAAGCACCATGAGCGTGCACGCGGCCGCGCGCGTGAGTGAGCCCTTCACGCAGGAACCAGGGAACCATGAGTAGCGACAGAGCTGGGTCGAGCCACCCCGGCGCCCCGAGCAGCCCTCCTGCCATCGCCGCGAGGGTCGTCCAGGAGTCGAAAGAGCAGGCGATGGACTCCTTCGCTTCCGCGGCCAGCCCCTTGCTCCCGAGCTGCCGCCCGGTCTTCCACTTGAAGTATCCGATGAAGGGCATCCCGAACGACGCGAAGACCGTGAGCAGGAGCCCGATCACGCTCTTCTCCTGGTGGGCGCGTCCTCCGGCGACCTCCACCACTCCGCGCACCAACGTATACGTGGCGAGCAGGAGGAAGGAGAGGCCGATCCACCGCGCAAGGATCTGGTCACGGCGCGCGTGGTCCTCTTCCTCGTCGGCCAGGTGCTGAAGGTGCCGGGCCGCGAGGACAGCCGCTCCGCCCTCGATCACGCTCTCCAGCCCGAACGCCAGGAGGGCGAGGCTCCCGGTCCGGACCGCCTCGAAAAGGGCGATCCCCCCTTCCCCCACGACGTGCAGGAACGTCAGTCCCAGCAGCCACGACATCCTCCGCCGAAGTCTTGCCTGGGTCTCCCCGCCGGAAAGCCCGGCGGCGGAAGGCGCGGTCGTCGCGTCGGACATCCGGTCATTCTACGCATGCCGCCGGGACCCGCGGGCCCGCCCGATCGGAATACAATGTTCCCGCAGCCCGTTGGGCTCAAAGATGTTTCGCGCATTGAGGAAAGCCCGATTTGCACAGATCGTCCTGCTGACGGCGGGCGTTCTCGCAGTCTCGGGCTCCTTCGGCCTGCATCCGGAACCCGAAGGATCGGGCGTTCGCGTCTCATCCCGAGGCGGTTGGAATGCGCTCGACCGCTCCGGCGTAGCCGCGCCTCACGATTGCTTCCTCTGCCTCGCGCATAAATCGATTTCGCTTCCCGGCCTTTCCGCGGTCGTTCTGCAGCCGGGTCGCGCCGTCAACGCGATACCGGCCGCGGCTCCTTCTCTTCTCGAGCGGCTCGAGGGTCATCCCTGCGAGAGCCGCGCTCCTCCCGCCCTGACCTGAGGGCCCTTTGCTCCTGCGCCGGGAGCCAAGGAATCGTGCCGGATCTGCCGGCAGGAGGAGACATGAAGATCTCGAAACTTCTTCCGTTATGCCTGGGAATCCTCGCTCTCGAGGCGCGGGCTTCCTGCGGGCAAGAGGCGACACCGCCTCCCGCGCCTACCTCCGTGCCCACGGCCGAGCCAACGCCTCAGCCCACACCTGCGCCCGAGCCGATGCCTTCTCCGCCGGTCGCTCCGCCAACGGCGCCGGGATCCGCGCCGCTCCAGGCGTCGAACATCCTGAATCCAAATGTCAGCCTGGTCGGCAACCTGCTGGCATTCGCCGGTAACGATCGCAGTCTGCCGACTCGCGCCTTCGATCTGTCCGAAGCGGAGCTCGGGCTGCAGTCTCCGATCGATCCCTTCGCGCGGCTCGACGCGTTCATTGCCTTCTCACGCGAAGGTGTAGACATCGAGGAGACTTACGTGACCTGGCTGACTCTGCCAGCCTCTTTCGGCCTCAAGACAGGGAAGTTCCGATCCAATCTCGGAAAGTTCAACCGGACGCACCCGCCGGAGACTCCGTTCGCCGACCGGCCGCTGGCCGCGGAGCGCTTCTTTGGAGAAGAAGGTCTCTCGGGAGTCGGAATCTCGGCGAGCTATTTTGCGCCCACCCCCTTCTACCTCAGCTTCGATGGCGAGGTCACCACAAACTGGGAGGAGGCACCTCTCTTCGGAGAGTTGGACGAGTCGGGAGAAGTTGAGAGTGGTGGTCGCCGGCGAGACCTCGGATATCTGTTCCGTGGAACGACGTACCACGATTTCAGCGAGCGCACCAACGCAACCCTCGGGCTGACTTATGCCCGCGGCGTCCATGACCGGGAAGGAAGACTCTCCAGCGAAGTCCTGGCTGCGGATGCAACCGTGCGCTGGAAGGACCCTCGCCGCGCAATCTACCGGGCCGTCATCTGGCAGACGGAAGCCTATTTCACTCGCCGTCAGGAAGAGTCAGGCTCTGACCGATCCTGGGGCGGGTTCTCCTACGCGGAATACCAGTTCTCCCGGCGGTGGCGAGTTGGACTTCGGGCGGACTACGTTGACAAGCCGGTCGAGAAAGGGGCTCTCGTGTACATCACGTTTTGGCCATCCGAATTCTCGGCGCTTTCTCTTCAAGGAAGGGAGATTCGAAGACCGGACGGCCGAAACGATCTGGCCGCTTTCGCGAAGTTGACCTTTAACATCGGGCCCCACGGGGCACACCCGTTCTGAACCGGAGGCTGTCAGATGAAAACTCGTTTCTTGCTTTGCATCGCCCTGATGGCCGTCGCGCTTCGCTCAGAAGGCGCGCAGCCGCGGGTCGTCACGACGACCTCGGATTTGGCGTCGCTGGCTGCAGCGATCGGTGGGAACCGGATCGCCGTCACCTCGATCTCGAAGGGATATCAAGGACCTGCTCATTGCTGTCGGCCTGGAGCTCGAAGTCGGCTGGCTTCCCCCACTTCTTCAGCAGGCGCGAAACCCCAAGATATTGAGCCCCGCCGGTTATCTCGATGCCTCCAGCAGCTCGGAGATACTGGAAAAACCGAGGGAACAGGTGACGAGGGCCATGGGCGATGTTCATCCCTTCGGGAACCCGCATTACTGGCTCGATCCAGAAAACGGGCGGATGATCGCGCAAGCGATTACGGCGAAACTCTCGTCGCTCGACTCTCCCGGAAAACCGGTCTATGAGAAGAACCTCGCCGATTTCGAATCGAAACTCTCTGAAAAAGAAAAGGAATGGGCGATCAGGATGGGACCCTATGCGGGTACCGAGGTCGTCACTTACCACAACTCCTGGCCAAACTTTCTCAAGTACTTCCGCCTCCGCGCTGCCGGGTATATCGAGCCCAAGCCGGGAATCCCACCGACTCCTTCCCACACGCTGGAGATCATCAATCTCATTACTTCCCGGAAGGTTCCGCTGATACTCGTCGAGCCATACTTCGATACGAAGACGCCGAACTTCATTGCCTCGAAAACCGGCGCGACTCTCCTGATCTTCTACCCATCAGTCGGAGGCGTGCCCGAGATCAAGGACTACTTCTCGGTGTTCGACCACGACATCGATCTCTTCGTCAAGGCAATGGGCACCAAGAAATGACCGTCTTCGAGATCCTGCTGCCGGCGTTCGTGGCGAGCCTGATCCTGACGGGGATCCACGCCTACCTTGGAGTTCACGTCGTCGAACGCGGAGTGATCTTCGTGGACCTCTCGCTCGCGCAGATCGCGGCGCTCGGGACCACCGTGGCCTATCTCGCCGGCTATGACCTCCACTCGACGACCGCGTATCTCTTTTCCCTCGGCTTCACCTTCCTCGGCGCGGCCATCTTCGCCATGTCTCGCTCGCACTCACGCAAGACGCGTATCCCCCAGGAAGCCATCATCGGCATCGTCTACGCGGTGTCGGCGGCCGTCGCGATTCTCGTGATGTCCAAGGCGACCCAGGAGACAGAACACCTGAAAGAAATGCTCGTCGGCAACATTCTCTCTGTCTCATGGAGCGAGCTCTTCAAGACGGCCGCCCTGTACTTGCTCGTCGGCTTCTTCCACTATCTCTTCCGCCGGCGGTTTCTGCTGATCTCGATGAACGAGCCGGAGGCCGAGCGTCAGGGCTTGAACATCCGGTTCTGGGACTTTCTCTTCTACATCTCATTCGGCTTCGTCGTGACCTCTTCGGTCGCGATCGCCGGCGTTCTCCTCGTCTTCTGCTTCCTGATCGTGCCTGCGGTGAGCGCCATGCTTTTCTCCGAGCGACTCGGCCCCCGCCTTGCCATCGGATGGACGATGGGGGCGATCGTTTCGGCCCTGGGAGTCTGCCTCTCCTATGTCTGGGACCTCCCGACCGGCGCCACGATTGTCGGCACTTTCGGCGCGGCCCTCCTCGTGATCGCCGGATACCGCCGCGCCTTCCGGCCGGCCGCGGGAACCTGAAGTCCCGCAATTGACTTCACTCCCGGGCACGCGGTCATCCGATTCGTCAAGGAGGAAGCAATGCATACTCGAGGAATTCTTCGGGCGGGCGCCGCGATGAAGCTGCTCGCAACATCGCCTCTGGCGGCGGCCGTTGCGCCGGCTCCACAGCCGGCGGTCACCGTCGCCGGCAAGGTCGTCACCGCCACTGGCGAGCCAGCGCCCGGCACCCGCGTCACGCTCGTCGAGCTCCGGCGCCGGACGACCACCGGCGCGGACGGATCCTTCCGGTTCGAAGCCGTCCCTCCGGGAAGTTAACCGTCTCTTCCTGGGCCCCGTGATCACCGATCTGATTCTCCGCGGGCACGAACCTGACCGACGAAGAGGCGCGCAACCACGTCTCTTTCCTGAAGGACGTCGCTCCCTTGCCCGGGCGAAACGTCAGCTTCGGAGTCCGCGCGAGCTTCTGAAGAGAGCGGGGGAAGAGATGCTTTCCCCCGCCGATTTTTTCGTCACCGGTTCCTGATGAATTCGGAGCGGCTTCTCCCGCGTTATTCGTCTCCCGCATTCCTCGAAACGAGGTAGGCGCGGGCGGCTTCGATGTCGCGAGCGATCTGCTCGGTCAAGGCTTCGACGGAGGGGAACTTGCGTTCCTCGCGCAGGCGCTCGAGGAAAAAGAGGCGGACTCGCTCGCCGTAGACGTTCGCCGAGAAGTCGAAGACGAAGGTCTCGATCGTTGCCTTCGTGTCCTCGTAGAGGGTAGGGCGCGTGCCAATGTTAGTCACGCCGCCGAAACGCCGGCCGAAGGAGCGGATCTCGATCCGCGTCACGTAGACGCCGTCGGCGGGATGGAAGTCGTTCTCGGGGGCGAGATTGATCGTGGGATAGCCGATCTTGTGTCCCACCTTCTCGCCTTTCGAGACGATCCCGTCCAGCTCGTACTCGCGCCCGAGCATCGCGTTGGCGTCGGCGACCTCGCCGCGCTCCAAGGAGTTACGGATGCGTGTGGAGGAGATGGGCTCGTCCTTGTAGATGACTTCTTCGATGCCCGACGCGGTGAAGCCGCATTCCGGACCCATGCGCTTCAAGAGGGCGAGGTCACCGCGCTTGCCCCGGCCGAAGGCGAAGTGCTGCCCGAGGCGTATTTCCGAGGCGCCGAGCCGCTCGCCCAGAAAACCCCGCACGAAGTCCTCCGGCTCGGTCAGCGAGAAGTCCCGCGTGAACGGGATGACGAGGAGCGTCTCGATCCCGAGGGCCTCGATCGCCTCTTCCTTCTGGCGCAGCGTCTGGATCTGGCGAGGTGCGTGGTCGGGCCTGAGGACGGCTAAGGGATGCGGATCGAACGTGATGGCCACCGAGGCGCGGCCGACCTCCTTGCCCCGGAGCACGACTTCTTCGAGGATCCTCCGGTGTCCCAGGTGTACGCCGTCGAAGTTCCCGATCGTGACGATGCCTTCGCGCGGAAGGTCGGAGGCTCGGAGAGGATCTCGGACGACGCGCATGGGGATATCGCGAGGCTACGCCTCGCTCCAGTCCAAAGTCCAAAGTCCAAAGTCCAAAGCGTTCAGCAGACGATTCCGCCGACGAGGTCGTAGTCGTGGGTGTCCGAGATCCGGACGCGGACGATGTCGCCCGGTGCGACGTCGCGACCGCGGGTGTCGTTGATCAGGAGGCGGCCGTCGATCTCGGGCGCCTGCGAGCGAATCCGCCCTTCGAGCAGGCGTTCGGTCTCGTCGCACGGGCCTTCGACGATCGCTTCGAGGGTCTGCCCGCGTAGGGCGCGGTTTTTCCCCCGGGCAATAGGGCGCTGGAGAGAGAGAAGAAAGTCTTTGCGCCTCTCCTTCTCTCCGGAGGGTACTGGATCGCCCAGCGGCTCGCACCCGGAGCCGGGCTCGGGCGAATAGGTGAAGGCGCCGAGGTTGTCGAACTGCGCCGACCGCACGAAATCGCAGAGCTCTTGGAACTCGGCGTCTCCTTCTCCTGGAAAGCCCACGATAAACGTCGTTCGGATGGCGATTTCGGGCACGATCCCTCTCATCCGCTCAAGAAGAGTCCGGTAAGACGCCGGATCCCCTCCCCGCCGCATCTTCGACAGGATCGGCCGGGAGACGTGCTGCAGCGGGATGTCCACGTAGGAGACAAAACGGGGCTCGCGAGCCATGAGCTCCAGGACCGAGTCGTCGAGTGTCTTGGGATAGGCGTAGAGAAAGCGGATCCAGGGAAAGCCGGTCTCCGAGAGGAGCCGCTCTATGAGGCGCGCGAGCCCCGCGCGCCTCATGCCCAGGTCCTCGCCGTAGCGCGTCGTGTCCTGCGAGATCAAGACCAGCTCCGAGACCCCCTGTGCCTCGATCACCCTGGCCTCCGCGACGAGCGAATCGATCCCTCGGCTTCTCTGGCGGCCTCGCATCTGCGGAATCGTGCAGAAGGTGCACGGGTTGCCGCACCCTTCGCCGACCTTCAGATACGCGTAACCGCGGCGGCGGGAGAGGACCCGCGGCGCCGCCTCGTCGTAGAGCCGGGTCGCCAGAGGCTTCTCCGTGAACCGCGGCCGGGAGGGAAGGCCCGAGACTGCCGCTGGCGCGAGATCCAGCTCGTCCAGGCCGAGGAAGCCGTCCACCTCGGGAATCTCGTCCGCCAGCTCCCGCCCGTACTTCTGGACCATGCACCCCGCCACGATCACCCGGTCGATCTCTCCTCGCTTCTTCCTCTCGACCTGCTCGAGGATCGCCTCGACGGATTCTTCCTTGGCCCTGTCGATGAACCCGCACGTGTTGATCATCACGACCCGCGCACCGGAGTCCGGCACGATCGCGTGCCCCGCCCTCTGCAGATGCCCGAGCATCACCTCGGTGTCCACCAGGTTCTTGGGGCACCCCAGAGAAACCACGCCGACGGAAGGGAGAGGCTTCGCCGTCATGCGGGTTCGATCACTTTCAAGCCGCGGAAATAGTCTCGGTAGAAGCCCCGGTCCCGAGTCAGGAGGCGATCCGCTTGAAGGAGAGCATGCGCACCCACCAGAAGATCAGCGACCAGCCGACGCACCCTGCGGTGGGCGCGATCTTCGTATCGCGCCTGTATCCGCCCGGCTTCGACGGCCGTCTCCTCGCGGATCGGGTCATAGTCGATTCCCACGTCGCGCACCCACTCCGCCGGATCGAGCCCCGCCGGAAAGCCGCGGGCGAATTCGGCGAGAACGATTTCGCAGACGACGAGACGCCCCTCGGTTGCGCACGCTTCCAGAGCCTGCACGGCCGGCTTCGCGCGAGATGGATCCTCGACACTGAGGTCGATGAGCACGTTCGCATCGACGGCCGTGATCACTTTCGCCGCCCATTTCGCCGGGCCGGAGGCTTGCGGCCCGTCAGCTCCTCATAGGACCCGCCGCGAATGTAGTCGATGTACGCGTCGACGGTATGCGGAATCCCCTTCGGCCAACGCCACTTGCCCCGGAGCGATCCCATCGCATCCCAGACCGGATGGCGTCTCGCCCGCTTCTTTCGCAACAGGGCTCCGTCCTCTCGAAGCTCGAACTCCACTTCGGTCCCGGGCTCGAGCGCATAACGCGTCCGCACACTTTTTGGAACCGTGATCTGCCCCTTGGACGAAACCGTGCCTTTCATGATTCGAGTGTAAAGAAGTAAAGAGCCGAAGTAAAGCGAGCTACGGGTAAATCCGTTTGAGCGTGCGGGGGTAGGGGATCGCCTCGCGGAGGTGGTGGATCCCGCAGACCCACGTGACGAAACGCTCGAGGCCCATCCCGAAGCCGGAATGTGGGAACGACCCGTAACGCCGCACGTCGAGATACCACTCGTAGGATTCCTTCGACAGCTTGTGCTCCTTCAGGCGCCGCTCGAGCAACGTGAGGTCGTGGATGCGCTGCGAGCCGCCGATGATCTCGCCGTAGCCTTCAGGCGCGAGCATGTCGAGGCCGAGGACGACCTCGGCGTCGTCGGGGTCCGGCTGCATGTAGAACGACTTGATAGCCGCCGGGAACCGCGTCACGATCAGAGGCTGATCGCTCTCCGAGGCGAGCGCCGTCTCCTCGTCGGCGCCCAGGTCGTCGCCGAACTTGACCTCGAACCCCTTCTTGCGGAGCTTGTCGATCGCCTGCCGGTACGTGATCCGCGGAAAAGGCTTCCCGACGGCCGCGAGCTTCGAGGTGTCCCTCTCCAGACGCTTCAGGTCTTCCTTGCAGCGGTCGAGAGCGCGGGAGAGAAGCGATACGACCATCTCCTCGGCCAGCTCGCAGAGCCCCTCGAACTCGAGGAAGGCCACCTCCGGCTCGATCATCCAGAACTCGGTTAGGTGGCGCCGCGTCTTGGACTTCTCCGCGCGGAAGGTCGGACCGAAGCAGTAGACCTTGCCAAAGGCGGCGGCCGCGGGCTCCAGGTACAACTGGCCCGACTGCGAGAGATACGCCTTCTCTCCGAAGTAGTCGGTCTCGAAAAGGGTTGACGTTCCTTCGACCGAAGACCCGGTCAGGATCGGAGAGTCGATCAGGACGAAGTCCCTCTCGTAGAAGAAGTCGCGGATCGCCTGTTCGATCTCCGACCGCACGCGCAGGACCGCGTGTTGCTGCGAGGAGCGCATCCAGAGATGGCGCAGCCCCATCAGGAAGTCCACGCCATGGTCCTTCGGCGTGATCGGGTAGTTCTCCGAAGGACCCAGGATTTCCACCCTCGACGCCGCCATCTCGTAGCCGCCGGGGGCGCGCTTCTCCTCGCGCACGGCCCCCGTGACGGTGAGCGAGCATTCCTGCGTCGCTCTCTCCGCCGTGTCCCAGACGGAGGGTGCGACGTCGGCCCTCGCGACGACCGCCTGGAGATAGCCTGTTCCGTCCCGCACGATCAGGAACTGGATCCGCCCCGACGAGCGCCGGTTGTACAGCCAGCCGCGCACCGTCGCCCCCTGGCCCGCCTTCTCCCCGATACGCGAGATCGCCGTCGTTTCCATAAAGGGCGTGGATTATAAAGGGGAACGAATTCTGGGTTCGGTGCCGGGAACCGACGACGCCTGAGCTGGTGGTTGAGCTGTCGCACGCCCCACCCGGACTTTGCGCCCGTACTACGGCAAGGGAGACTACCCGGTCGCAGATCTTGAGGAGTGGAGCCGATCAACAGTTGAAGGATTCGAAGTCTTCAATAGCGGTAAATTGCCGCCCGGATGGCGTCATCTTTAGGCCGTGTCCTAGCTGATGCGTTCCACCCATAGACTGGCCCCAAGTCAGCCTTACCATTCGTGAGATCTCCCGGTGGCCTGAGGCGGCGCGACAATCGGGTCACGGGAAACGTAAAGACCGATGGGCTGCAGGGCGACGTTGGAGAGGTAGCTTTGAGGGTTCGGCGTAGCTTCACGGTAGGCGCGGGGACGCTCTTCTTGGCTTGGGCTGCAGCCTTGGCGGCGGGCAAGGACTCAGTCCAGCCTCAGGGCGCTCCTTGTTCACCCCTTCGGGCGTCGGCCCGCTGGATACCGCTGGGGCTCGTGGCGCCGGACCTTCCACCCGGGTATATACCACCTGCTCGCTTTATCGTTACCCGCGTGGTTATCGATCCCATCCGGACGGGCAGAATCTGGGCGGCAACGTCTTATGGTCTCCTGAGAAGCGAGGACGGCGGAACCTCCTGGAGATTGATCCTGATGGGCGCGGACGGGGTCTTGACCGTAGCGGTCGATCCACGATCTCCCTCGACTGTCTTAGCCTCCGACTACCAGACGGTTTCTAGGAGTTCCGACGGAGGCGACACCTGGACGGTCACCCTCATTGAGCACTTGGTACGGGCGCTCGTGTTCGATGCTGCGAATCCGGGGGTGGTATACGCCGGCGCGAGCTCGGCATATCTTGGGTTTGGCGTGAGTGATCCAGGGGCGGTCTATCAAAGCACCGACAGTGGAACCACCTGGACGGAGCCAGACCCGAGTTTTCAGCCGTTCGTCGTTTGGGGTCTGGACGTCGACCCCACCGGCGCCGGAACTTTGCTTGCGGCCACGCACGTCGGTATCTACCGATCTGCCGACCATGGCCGGAGTTGGAAGCAGGTGTACGGATCGGGCGTCATCGCAACCGATGTCGCGGTAGGTGCGGGCTATAACGGCATCTTTGCATCGACAGCTTCGAACGGCTATTTCGACGAGACAACTGTTGGAACCGTTCTTCGTAGTTCCGACGGTGGATCGCATTTTGAGCCGAGCTTCACCGGTTTCGGCCTTACGTCGATCGCCATCGACCCGCTGGCGCCGTTCAACGTGTATGCTGGCGGCTCCGACGGTGTTGTGAATAGCCAAGACGGTGGAATCACTTGGACCCCGCTAAATGAGGGACTGAGCGGCAAGCTTGTGACAACGCTTGCGATCGAGCCGCGGACCGGTTCCGTGCTTGCCGGCACGTATCAGGCCGGCGTATTCAAACTGCCGCGCCACCGTGGGCAGGTGTCGGAGGGCCGGTCGCCACGAGCTGTCGCCCCGAGACCCTAAGAGGTTATGGCCGACTTGAGAATATCGGCCCCGCCCAACAATCGATTCGGTGGATTCGCTGCGGACGGCGGAGGGAGAGTCGGACTATCCGTGAATCTGCACATGAGCCGCCCGGGCCCTTCCTGCCGATGCCGTCGTCCTGTCGACGTCCGCGAGCGGCGCACTGGAGTACTACACGACCCTGTCGTACGCGCGCTACGACTGGATCCAGCGCGAGCAGTTCCCGCAGCTGTGCGCGAGCTTCGAGCGGCGCGCCGGCCGCGTCTATGCCTTGCTCTTTCTCGTCGCAGTGGAGGATCTCGCGAGGCGGCTGCCTGGCCGTTGGAAGAAGCTCGGAGTCCTGCGCGACGTCACGCTCTGGGAGTTGGAAGACTGATCGGAAGCGCGTCGAAGCGCGGCCGGCTTCATCTCACGACGAACCTTCTCGGCAGGTCGGTCTTGCCGCCATCTTTGGCGACAATGGTCACATTGAGCGTATACGGCCCGGGCGGAAGCGCCGGGAGCGCGAAGCTGAAACCCGGCTTGTCCACGCCCTCGTAGCCGGGATGGGCCTCGACGACACCCGGATGCGGCTGGCCGATCGCCGCCGGATGCGCCGGACCTCCGTCGGCGGACACCAGCACCTTGGCGACGCCGGAGTCGTCCAGCGCCCAGCCGTAGGCCCACGCACCCGATGCCACCGTCTCACCCTCACCGGGAGAATCGAGGAAACCGAAGGGAGAGTTCAGGACGAACTCCATCCGCCGTAGCTCAAGCCGGGACGCCTCGGGGTCGGGGGCGGGCGGAAGAGCCGCCGCGGGTCCTGCCGGAAACCGAAAGACGAGGTCTTGATGATCTCCGTGCGGAAAGGAGCGCACCGGTTGCAGGCGCCCGCGCGCTAGGCCGCGGCGGACCGCCTCGGCATAGGCCTTCGACGTGTCGGTCTCCCCTTGCCCCGGATGAAGGAGGAGGAGCGCCGTCTTCCGCTCGGAAAGCATGTCCCAGATAGCGTCCGGAATCGGCCTCTTCTCCAGCGCGGCTGTGAGCTCCTCATAGCTTGGAGGCATGAACCCCGACGACCCGTTGACGAGCGGCTTCCAGTGAGCCGTCGAACGGAACTCGTATTCCTGGTCGAACCAGTTGCCGAGTGGCCATTCGACCACGCCGCCGGAGAACGACGACGACGCGAGCCAGCGGTCCACCGGTCGCGCCTTTGCGTCCACCGCGTGCGTCTCCAAGGGGAAGCCGCGATACTCGACGCCGACGGCGACCAGAACGGCGAGCACGAAGCCGAACCTAGCCGCCCGACCCTTCGAGCGAGTCCAATCCGACAGCCCGAGGGCCGCGAGCACGCCGAGAGCCAGATCGAAGAGCACGACCCCGCGCGCCGGTGCGCGGATCGCCCGGAAGAGCGCGCCGAAGGACTGGACGAGGAATCGGTAGTACGGGGTGTGGGTGCCGAGAGCCACCACAATGCCGAGGACGGCAATCGCCAGGTAGAGCCCAGGAGCCGTTCCGATGCGCGAGCGCCGCAGGAAGTCCCCCAGATCGGCTCGGCCGGAGCTGCGGGGAAAGACCGTCGCAAGACGCGCGAGGAGGAGCAATGTCAGAAGAACGGCGATCCGCCCCGAGTCTTCGATCCTGATTCCGCCGAGCGTCGTCCTGCCGGAAAGCGACGCGATCCAGACCACCACGCCCACCGCGAGCAGGATATTCAGGACGACCGCCAGCCTGCGCCGCCGCGCCGAGAGGAACCGGGGCCTCGATTCGTCTGCCGCCCTCCGCCGCCGTGCGAGGGCCGTGGCCGCGAGCACGATTGCCGCGATTCCGGGAAAGAGCTCCCCCTCCGGCTTGCCGAACTTCTGCACGAGCGGCGCGTAGAGCTTGTTCTGGCCCCCGGGATTCAGGAAGGTCGTCCACCCCGCCGAATAGAATTCGATCTCTCCGTATCCGCGCTCCATGCCGTAGAGCTTCGACGCGATCGCGTAGGGCAGGAAGAACGGGACGACCACGATGCCGGCGGCTGCTGCCGCCGTCGCTGCGCCCCCCAGACGCCGGCGGAAAGCGCTCCATCCCGTGACGAGCCCGCGGTACACAAGAACGAGCGCCACGAGAAGCCCGGAGAAGAGGGCGTAGTGCACGTTGCAGAGGGCGTTCCAGGCGAAGCAGACGGCGAAGAGGACGAGGTCGCGCCGACGGCCTCTGTCGAGGTAACGCAGCAGGAAGAGAAGGGCGAGCGCGAGGAAGGCGCCCCACTGGAACTGGATGTGCGGGATCTGCGCGATGCGCCACGGGCAGAACGCGTACACGATGCCGGCCGCAGCCGAGGCGAGCGGGTCCCCCGTAAGGTCGCGGGCGAGCGCCCAGGCGGCCATGGCGGAGAGGAACATGCCGAGCAGGAAGACGACGTTGTACGCCGCGAGCGTCGAAACGCCGGCGGCGTAGAGGGGGAACGCGAAGAGGGCGGCGCCGAAGAGGTTCTCGGAGAAGGCGAGCGCATAGCGCGCCGGATAGAAGATGTTGGCGTCGTAGAGGTGGAGGGGGTCTCGAAACGTCTGGTGATAATCCCAGTGCAGGATCCAGGCGTTCAGCTTCGCGTCCCAGATGTCCCCCAGCCCGTCGGTGACGTGCGCGGCGATCGGCCAGGTGAAGATGGCCGTCGCGAGCAGGAAGAAAAGAGACGCGAGGGCCGTGTCGCGGAGAAGACCGCCGCGCATCAGCCGGCGTCCGGCGGGCGCAGGCGATCCTCCAACTCGGAGGAGGAGAGAAGGCAGTCAATCGTGCTTGAGGGAGGGATCCCGCTCGCGATCTCCTTCGAATAGAAGGCGAGACCGTCTTCATCCGCCTCGCGCCCGAGGAAGACCTCGTAGGCCCGCCGAACGAACGCCTCGGGCCCCAGGCGGTTGTTCTCTTCGAGAAAGCGGTCCGCCATCTGCCGCAGGGACCGCCGTCCGGAGAGAATTTCCTCGACACCGGCGTTTGGATCGAGATTCATGCGCGCGAGCAGCGCCTCCAGCGACTTCCGCCGCCAGGCCCTGCGCCGCAGCCTGACTGCGCGCGAGTCCGGCCGGCCGGGATGGCTCTCGCGGATCGCCGTCACCCAGAGGTAGTGCGTCCCCTCTCCCCAGAGATCCGCGATCGAAAAGCCGCTCCGGGCGAGCTCCCGTCGCAGCTCCTGCGGCTCGTACCAGACGCCCAGCCACGTATCGGCGGCCGAGGTCTTGGGGCGCGGGCGTCCGTCCACCTGGAATCGGAAGACGCCCTTCCCCTTGAGGACCCGCGCCGCTTCGAGCAGATACCGCGTCACAGCCTTCTTGGTCGGAATGTGCTGGAAAACGATGAAGGAATAGATGAAGTCGAGCGACGCGTCCTCGAAATCGCCCAATCGCCCTTGCGTCACGGACACCTCGGCATTCCCGCGGCCGGCCAGTCTCTGCCTGGCGCGGGCGATCATCTCGGCCGAGATGTCCACGCCGAAGGCCTTCTCGATGCGTTCCGAGAGCGGCGTCAGGATCCTCCCCATGCCGCAGCCGATCTCCAGGGCCCGCGCCGTCGAGTCGAGCTCGACGTCGTGAAGGATCAGTTGGTCCAGGTCCCGACGGCCAGAGGCCCAGAAGACCTCGTCTGACTCGGAATGGCCGCAGGCGATGAAGTGCTGCGCATTCTCGCGGGCGCGCCGGTCCCAGTCTGAACGCATCCAGAGCCGCGGCGCGAAGCCGCGCAGCGAAGTCACGATCTTCTTGCCCAGGGCCCGGACCGACACCGCTACCGCTGCCTCTGCAGGAGGACGGCGGCGATCGTCAGGGCCTGCTGCAGGCGACGCATGCGGCGCTGCCTCTTCTGGATTGCTTCGACCTCGGTGAGCGACGGCTGGTTGGAACGGACTTCCGTCAGGAGGCGGTTCGCCTCCCGGGAAAACTCCGCGAACTCGCCCGGCCCGTAGTTGCGGAACGTCCGCTCGCTGACGATGATGAAGCCGTCGGCGAGGTCCCGTACCATGTTGTAGGCCGAACCCCCGATGAACACGCTCATTTTCTTGGCGAAGTCTAATTCACGCTGCTTGAGCGCAGGTGGTAGAGCTGTGGCCTGCGCCGCGTCCTGACCTGCGGTACGATCGTTTCTCCGTGGCGACAACCGGCGTGGATTACTTGGACTTCGAGTCGCTTCTCACCGAGGACCAGCGGCTCGTTCGCGACACCGTGGGGGACTGGGTCGAGAACAAGGTCCTGCCGATCATCGAAGACGCCGCGTGGCAGGGGCGCTTCCCCTCGGAGCTCATTCCCGAAATGGCGGCCATGGCGCTCTTCGGCTCCACGCTCTCCGATTACGGCCT
>WNGB01003672.1_pt1 | contig 29327 bp, 21 predicted proteins | sample 5400681 | NCBI WGS metagenome assembly WNGB01 (sample SAMN13153367, study PRJNA577476) | soil metagenome | isolation source: 115 cm soil or saprolite under grassland replicate 2 | place: USA:California | collected 2016-06-15
ACGGCTCCGCCGGCGGGGAGAAGGGACCCGACCTGCGGGACCCCGAGGAACGGTTCCGCGAGCTGTTCGAGAAGTACTTCGAGCCGGTGCTCCGGCTGTTCGTCCGGCGGGGGGTTCCGCGCGAGACGGCACGCGATCTCACCCAGGAGACGTTTCTCCGGGTCTACCGGAGCTTTGGGAGGTTCCGGGGCGAGGCCAGCCTCCGGACGTGGGTCTTCCACATCGCCGGCAACGTCTGGCGCAATGAGGTCCGCCGGTTGCGGGCCGAGAAGCGGGAGGGGTGGGAGGTCTCGCTCCAGGGGCTGACCGAGAGCGGGCCGGCGATCGCGGCCGATCACGCCTTCGAGGGGTGGGGACGAGCGCCGGGGGCGCTCGACCAGATCCTGGCCGACGAGAAGCAGAAGCAGCTCTATACGGCCCTCGAAAAGCTGCCCGCGCGGATGCGCCGCTGCGTTCTGCTGCGCATCCATGGCAATCTGAAGTACCGGGAGATCGCGGTGCTGATGGGGACCTCGATCGAGACCGTCAAGTCGCAGCTGTCGCAGGCGCAGGATCGCCTGGAACGGGAGCTGGGGCCTTATTTCGATTCTTTCGATTTGCGAGGAGATCGTGACTGACCGGCACGGCGAACGGGATCTGACGGCCGCGGTCCGGGATCTGGCGGCGGCCCTGGAGCGCGGCCTGGGAGACCATCCCGCGCCCGGGGAGCTGCTGGATTTCGTGGCCGGCGACCTCTCCGAGGCGGAGCGCGAGCGCATCGAGGAGCATCTGGCGCTCTGCCGCGAGTGCGCGCGGACGGCCCTCGAGCTGGCCGAGCCCCCCGGGGCGGAGGCTGCGCCGGCGGGCGAGCTCCTGACGGAGAAGGAGCTCGCGGCCGAATGGCGGCGCTTCCGGACCTCGCTGGCGGCGGCTCGGCCGGTGCGCCGGGCCGCAGGACACGGTCGCGCGGGCCGAGGAGGCCGAGGAGGAGGTGCGGCTTCCCGCCTGGGCCGGCCGGCTCGTCCTCATCCTCAACCTGGCGAACGCCGGCTCCTCGCCGGAGGAGTACCGCCTGGAAGTGACGGACGCCGAAGACCGCGTGGTCTGGAGCCGGTCGGGCGTCCGCCGCGGTCCGGAGGGCACCGTCACCCTGGAGCTCCCCCGCGCTCTCGTATCCCCCGGTTCCTATCGCATCCGGCTCTCCGGCCGGCGCGGTGCCGGCTTTGCGACCGTCGCCGAGTACTCCGTCCGCTTCGCGCCCCTATAGCTGCGGTCCGGGATCTTTGTTAGCATCGCCTCCAAAGGTTTGGAGATGATGCGGCTGTCGCTCTCCCTGACGGCTCTCCTCGTCGGGCTCGCGGTGCTGTCCGGTGTTCCTCCTCCGGACCCGCCGGCCGTCCCGATCCCCCGAGGAGTTTCCTGGAAACGCTTTCTGCGCGCGGGAGAGACCGATCGGTTTGCCGTCCATCTGGCCGCGGGAGATCACGTCCGGATCGCCGTGGAGCAGCAGGGGCTCGACGTCGCGGTGGCTCTGCTGGACCCGGCCGGCGTGGGGCGGATCGAGGCCGACAGCCCGAATGGTGCGGAGGGTTGGGAGGTGCTCCACGCGGTGGCCTCCGCCGAGGGAATCCACCGCATCGAGGTGCGCCCTCTGGACCCGCGGGGCTCCGGAAGGTACACGATCCGGGTCGACGAGGTCCGGCCCGCGACGGCCGGCGACCGGTTGCGGGCGCAGGCAGCCGAGAAGCTCTACCAGGGCGAGCTGGCCTACGTCGAGGGGAGCGGGACTTCGCTGCGGCAGGCGCGGCAGGCGTACCGGGAGGCGGCGCAGGCCCTGCGGGCCGTGGGCGATCGTTCCGCGGAGGTCTGGGCTCTGCGACGACTCGGCCAGGTGTCCTCTGCCTTGAGCGATATCCCCGCCGCGCGTCTGTCTTTCGAGCGTGCCCTGGAGCTCTGCCGGGCCGGCGGGAACGACGCCGGGCGGTCGCTGCTCCTCAACGATCTCGGAGTCACCTGGAGGCGGCTCGGCGTGCCGGGGAGGGCAGAGGAGGCGTACCGGGAATCCCTGGCTCTCGCACGGTCCCGTCGCGATGTCCGGGGCGAGGCCACGGCTCTCAACAACCTGGGGGTCCTCGAAGACGCCCGCGGGAGGCCGCTCCAGGCCATCCGTCTGTATGAGGAGGCCCTGGCGGTCTGGCACCGCTTGGGAGACCGGGCACGGACGGCCGGAATCCTCTATAACCTGGGAGTCGTCTACAGCCACCGCGGCAGCCTGCCGGAGGCACTGGACGCGCTGAATGAATCGCTGGAGCTCCGGCGCGCCGCGGGAGACCGGCAGGCCGAAGCCTCGACTCTCCTCGAGATCGCCTGGGTCCAGACCCTGGAAGGAGAATCGGTCAAGGCGCTCGCTCTCTATGACGTGGCACTGCGCGCCGCCCGCGAGGCGGGGGATCTGCGCGGCGAGGCGGGCGCCCTGGACCGGCAGGGCACAGCCCTTCGAAAGCTGGGGCGGAACGCCGAGGCCCGCGCCTCCTATCTGCGGGCCCTCGCGATCTTCCAGCGGATCGGAGATCAGGTGAGCGAGGCCCATACCCGTACCAATCTCGGCGGCCTGGAGCTCGCCCGCGGCGATCCGGAGGAAGCCCGGCGGCTCCTGGCGGAAGCCCTGGCGATCTTCCGGCACGCCGGGGAGCGCGCCGGGGAGAGCCAGGCCCTCCTGGGTCTCGCCCGGGTCGAGCGCCGGCAGGGCGAGTTGGAGCCGGCTGCGCTGCATGCCGAATCGGCCCTGCGCCTGGTCGAGGAGCTGCGGCGGGAGGCGCGGATCGAGACGCTTCGCACGTCGTATTTCGCGTTCCAACAGGACCTCTATGAGCTCGCGGTGGAGCTCCGGATGCAGCTCCACGAGCGCAACCCCGCCGCGGGTTTCGCGGCGCGTGCGCTGGAGATCCATGAGCGGGCGATCGCGCGGACGTTGCTGGAGAGCCTCGGAAACCCGCCTTCCGCCGCCGTGGGAGAGCCCGGCGCCGCGCTCAGCCACCGCCTGAACCAGCTGGAGGAGGAGCGCCGGAGCCGGCTCGCCGAGGGCGCTTCCGGACCGCGGCTCGCGGCTCTGGAGAAGGAGTTGCGGGGCCTCCTGGCCGAGCGGAGCCGCCTCCGGGCGGCATCGCTCCCGGGTGCCGGCCAGGTCCCGGAGCCGCTCGCAGCCCGCGAGATCCAGCGGGAGGTCCTGGACGAGGGGACGTTGCTCCTGGAGTACGCCCTGGGAGACGAGAGAAGCTTTCTCTGGCTCGTGGACCGGAATCGGGTGGTCCCTCATGTGCTCCCGGGGCGGGCCGAGATCGAGCGGCAGGCGCGATGGACGCACGACCTGCTGTCGCGCAGCCAGCGCCGGGGCATCCGGCGCCAGGCATCGCTGGCCGCGGCGGCGTTGAGCGAGATGGTGTTGGGGCCGGTGGCTGCGGAGCTCGGAGACCGCCGGCTCCTCATCGTGGCCGACGGGGCGCTCCAGGCCGTTCCTTTCGCGGCGCTCCCGGTACCCGCGGGGGGCGGGCCGAGGGCGGCCGGCGAGCCGCTGCTGGTCCATCACGAGATCGTCCACCTGCCCTCCGCGTCCGCCCTGGCCTTTCTGCGCCGCCGTCTGGCCGGCCGTCCTCCGGCTCCCGACGGGATCCTGGTGGTGGCCGATCCGGTCTTCCGGGCCGACGATCCCCGCGTCGGGCGGGCGCAACAGGGCGGTGGCTACCCGCGGCTCGCGGGCTCGCGCGAGGAGGCCGCGGCGATTCTCCGTCTGGTTCCATCAGGGCAGGGGAGCGGGCTCTTCGGTTTCGCTGCCGGTCGCGAAGCTCTCCTGGGGGAGCCGCTCTCCCGCTTCCGTCTCCTTCATTTCGCCACCCACAGCCTCCTGGACGAGGCGCACCCCGAGCTCTCCGGCATCGCTCTGACGCTGGTCGATGAGCAGGGGCGCGCCCGCGACGGGTTCCTGCGCGCCCACGAGATCGCGGACCAGGAGCTGCGCGCCGATCTCGTCGTGTTGAGCGCCTGCCGGACCGCCCTCGGCAAGGAGGTGCGCGGCGAGGGGCTGATGGGGCTTCCCCACAGCTTTCTCGGCGCCGGCGCGGCGCGCGTCGTGGTCAGCCTCTGGAATGTGGATGACGCGGCGACCGCCGAGCTGATGGCCCGCTTCTATCGCGCCCTGCTCCGGGACGGCGCGCCTCCGGGCCTGGCCCTGCGCGCCGCGCAACTCTCGGTTTCCCGCGAGGAGCGATGGCGGGCCCCCTACTACTGGGGCGGTTTCGTGCTGCAGGGCGAGTGGCGCTCGTCTGAACATTTTCGGATTTTCTCTGTCTCCAGACAACAGACGCGGCAGATGCCGCAAGGAGGTCGAGATGGCAAGTCAGAAGAACGTCCAGCCCGCGGTGCCCAACAGGACGACGGAGACCGACAAGAAGCAGACCCCCGAGTCGACGCCACAGTCGAGCGATGACCAGGCGGGTGGCGGGGGCAAGTCCGGGATCTCGCAACCGGCGGGAAAAGACAAGGCGCGCAAGGCACACTGACCATGTGGCCCGGAGACGTGCTCTGCACCGGCGTCGATGGCGCGACGGGAGCTTATCTCGGACCCCCTCCGGGTTACGAGAATCTCGCTCGGCTCGCTCTCGCGGGTGAGCCGGAGGCCCTGCGGACCCGGGGATTGCGCCCCGGCATCGATGCCGGGGATCTGGCCGCGGCCGGTTGGGGGGTCATTTTCGCGCCGGACACCCCACAGGAGGTCCGGTGTGCCCTGCGGCCTCTGCTGGAGCACCGGCAGGAGCAGGCGGGTGCTCTCTACCGCGATCTCGTCTTTCAGCCGGCGGCCGAGCCCGGGATGCCGGCCCGGCGTTTCCTCGAGAGGCTCGGAGTGGGGACCGGGCCCGTGGAGCCGAGGGACATGCCCTATTACCTGCTCCTCGTCGGCCCGCCGTCGCAGATCCCCTATGAGCTCCAGTACCAGCTCGATGTGCAGTACGCGGTGGGCCGTCTCTGCTTCCGCCGGCCCGAGGAGTACGAGCGGTATGCCACCCGGGTGGTGGCAGCCGAGATCTCGGCCCCGCCGGACCGCCCGCGCGCCGTCTTCTTCGGGCCGGAGCACCCTGGAGAGCTCCAGACCCAGCTCACCCGGGGCGAGGTCCTGGAGCCCCTGGCGGAGACCCTGGGAGGCAAGCACACGGCCTGGCAGGTCGAGCGGGTCGTCGGACGCCAGGCCACCAAGCGGGGGCTCCGCAAGCTGCTGCGGCAGCCCCCCTCTCTGCTCTTCACCGCGGGCCACGGTGTGCTGTTTCCACGGGGCGACCGCCGGCAGTGCTGGCGACAGGGAGGCCTTCTCTGTCAGGACTGGCCCGGACCCGTACTTCACGGGCGGGGACGTGCCGAAGGATGGTCTCGAGGGAATGGTGAGCTTCCATTTCGCCTGTTTCAGCGCGGGCACCCCGCGGTTCGACTCCTTCGCCGGCCTCGGCAGCGGTCCCTCCGGCAGGCGGCCCGAGCGCGCCGAGCGGGATTTCATCGCCTACCTGCCGCAGCGGCTCCTCCTCGCCGGGGCGCTCGCCGCGATCGGCCATGTCGATCAGGCCTTCGTCTGGCGCTCGGAAAGCGGACAGGCGCGGACCTTCGAAAGCGTCCTCGGTGAGCTCCTGCGCGGCATGCCGGTGGGCGCCGCGACGGAGTGCCTGGGACAGCGTTACGGCGAGATCGCCACCGAGCTGGCGGACGAGCTGGAGCGCATCCGGTTCGGCGGGCGCATCGACGAGCCCGCTCTCGCTGCGCTCTGGCTGGCCAAGAACGAGGCGCAACGCTATGTCGTGCTCGGCGATCCGGCGGTGCGTCTGGCCGTGCCGGATCGGGGTTCCGAGGAGGCCGCATGAGTTCCGCGATTCCACTCCCTGGTCCGACCCTGCTTGCCGTCCTCGGGAGCGTGCTCCTGCTCTTTCTCCTTGGCGCTCTTATCTTCAGTATCCTGCACAGGCGGGCCCTCCGCCGGGAAGTCCGCGAGCATCTGGCGCAAGACCTCAAAACCAAACGCGAGATCGCGGGCGGGCTCACCACCCTGGTGGCGGGACTGCAACAAGCGCAGGGCCCGGAGATCACGGTGGAGGAGGGGTGGGAGTGGATCCGGCCCAAGGCGTCGCGCGAGGAGATCGGCGGGCTTCCTCAGGATGTTCAGGTCCAGGTCGACGAGATCGTCCAGATGTTCCAGGAGGGGAAGCGATTCCGCGATCTCGGGGCGCGGATCCCGCACGGTGTCCTGCTTGTGGGGCCGCCTGGCGTGGGCAAGACTCTGCTGGCCCATGCCATCGCCCGGGAGATTGCGGCGGACTCCTTCTGTCACATCGTAGGCCCTCGGCTGTTCGGTCCATTCGTGGGGCTCCCGTCCATGCGCCTGAAGCGTTTGTTCGAACAGGCCCGCGACCGCGAGCCCTGCGTTCTCTTTTTTGACGAGCTCGAAGTCGTGGGCGACTCCCGTCGGGGCACCCGTCTGAGCGGCGCCGATACCGCCATCCACCACCTGCTGGTCCATCTGATGTTGGAGCTGGAGGCCATCGGCGACCGTAAGATCTTGGTGATCGGAGCGACCAATCGGGACGATCTCCTCGACCCGGCCCTGCTGCGACTCGGCCGTTTCGAGCGACAGATCTACCTCGACCTGCCGGGCCCACAGAGTCGCCTGGAGATCCTGAAGATCCATGCGAAAGACAAACGCCTTGCCTCGGACGTCGACCTGAAGCGGATCGCCTTCGGAACCGGCTTCGCCACGTCCACCAGCGGCTTCAGCGGGGCGGATTTGGCCGAGGTTCTCAACGAGGCGAGCATCCATGCCGGGTTGCGGCGCCGCTTCGCCGTCGCGGCGGAGGACGTGGAGGTGGCGATCCGGCGGTTGCGGCGGCTGCTCCTGCAGCGCAGCCGCAACGAGCGGGAAGGCACGGTCAGCCGGTCGCTGGCGCGGTCGGCAGGCCGGGAGGTGGAGGGTATGCGTTTTCACGACGTCGGCGGCATGGCCGATGCCAAAGAGAAGCTCGCCATGATCGTGGAGTTCTTGCGGGACCCCGAGCTTTACGTGAGCAACGGCTGCCGGATTCCGCGCGGCATTCTGTTGAGCGGTCCGCCGGGCGTTGGCAAGACGCTCATCGCCCGGGCCGTGGCCGGAGAGGCCGGTGTGCCGTTCTTCCTGGTTTCCGGCTCGGAGTTCGTGGAGGTCTACGTCGGGACGGCGGCGGCGCGCATCCGCGACCTCTTCCGCCTGGTGCGCCGGCAGAGCCCCGCCATCGTGTTCATCGACGAGATCGATGCCCTGGCGCGGCGTCGCTCGTCTGGGGACCATGCAGGCAACGAGGAATACTCTCAGGCCGTCAATCAGCTCTTGGTCGAAATGGACGGGTTCGAAAAAAATGATGCGGTCGTGGTCATCGCGGCCACCAACAGGAGCGACGTGCTGGACGAGGCTCTGCTGCGCCCCGGCCGCTTCGATGATCAGGTGGAGGTCGGTCTGCCGGACGAGGAAGCCCGCGACGCGATCTTCAAGATCCATCTCGGGAAGACGCACGCTCTCAGCGAGCCCGAGTTGGAGGATCTGGTGGCGAAAACGGCCCGCAATTCCGGGGCCGAGATCGAGGGCTTGGTCAACGCGGCCCGGATCCATGCGGTACGGACGCGGCGCGATCCAGTGGTCCGAAAGGTGGACTTCGACCTGGCGCAGAAGGCCGGCTCACGCAGCCGGTCCGTGATGCTCCATCCCTGAAGTACCCGGAGAATTCCCATGGCTCTTCCCTACGTCCTGACCACAAGCTCCAAGAACGGCTCCTACGTCGACCTGGCCACCTATCTCCTGGAGCACCGGACGCTCTTCGTGGGCCCCGAGCTGACCGCGGCGTCGGCGTCCGAGATGACCATGCAGATGCTGGCCCTCCTGCAGAAGGAAGGCGAAATCTCGGTCTATATCAACTGTTACGGAGGCTCGGTCCCGGCCGGCCTGGCCATCGCGGACATGATCGATTACGCCAACTCGCAGGACCGTCCGGTCCACACCTACTGCATCGGCGAGTGCATCGGCGTGGCCTCGGTCATTCTGGCCTCGGGCGCGAAGGGCAAACGCAAGGCGTTCCCCTCCGCCCGCATCTCGCTGTTCCAGGAGTGGTTCGGCGTCGAGAGCATGTGGGGGGCCACGAATCAGGATCAGGGAGAGAGAAAGCGCCTGCTCGCCATCATCAAGGCACGTCTCCTCCATCATACGCAGATCGGGACCTGGGGAGAGGAGAGCAAGATTCTCTACGACGAGGAGGCCTGGGAAGGGCTCCTCGATCGCTTTCCGCTCGAAACGGCTCTGCCGGAGCTGGCCGTCGAAAGCGAGGGCAAGTACACGCTCGATACGGCGCGGATCCGAGAATGTCTGGAGCGGCGGGAGCTCGGAGAGAAAGTGGCGCACGAGATCCTCGCCCGCGCCTCCAATCGGCTCGAAAGCTGGCTCGAGGTCCTGGAGTTCCTGAGCCCCTCCCAGGCGCTGCGGGCCGGCCTCATCGACGGATTGGTCGAGAGTGGCGCGAGCGGAGCGCTGCCCCTGCCGGAGGTGGAACCATGAGCCCGGTCCGGGTCTCTTTCGAATACCTCGCGCAGATCAACTGGTCCGTGCTGCGGTCGGGCATCCCTCTGTTCAGGAGATTCGAGATCGACGACGCGGACAGGACCCGTCTGCCTCTCCGCATCCGCCTTGCCGACTTCCTCGATGAGATCGCGATCGAGCTCTCCGGAGAGGATCTGGCAGGGAAGATCCATTCGTACCTCCACCCCGCATGGGCCTGGGAATCCGCCTGGCAGATCACTCAAAAGACGACCATCGACCTCGAGATCTCGCTCGGTGCGGCCCGCCTGCTCTGTCCCGTCGACCTGTTGCCGCCGGACTCCTGGTTGCGGGTGACGAGAGAGGGCGGCCGGCGTTTGGCGACGTACTGTCTGGACGAGGAGAGCGTCGACCCCGATCGACCCGGATCGCTGCGCCCGCACTTCGAAAAGAGAGACATCCTCTGGAACCAGGAACCGCCTCTGGAAGCGGCGATCGCGGCGCTGGTGAGCCCCAATGACCGGTTCTCCCGGGTCGACGGCCCTTTGGGGCAGGCCGTCATCAGGAAGCTCCAGACACGCAGCGATTCCGCGACCGCCGGGCGGCGGACGCCCGAGACCGCGGAGGCGCATGAGCTGATGGAGTGCTTCTATGAAGCCATCCTCGACTTCTGTCTGGCTCCAGCCGACTTTCGCCAGGAGTTCAACTGGGGCACCCAGGCGGTCCGCCTGCTCCAGGAGGACCGCGACCGGGGAGCCCGGTGTCTCGACCTCGTCTGCCTCGCGTGCGAGACCCTGGAATCAATGGGCAAGCGGCCGGTCTTCCTGCTGACCAGCCATGGGGCGCATGCAGCCCTGGGCGTGCTCGGACCGAGCGCCGGCTTCCCCGGCGGTCAACCTGTCTGTGCCGACGAGGGCGAGATCAAGAAGCGGATGGCGCGCAAGGAGTTTCGCCTCCTCGACGTGACCTGCGCATTGGAGCGGGCTCCCCTCGCGGAGGCCCTCCGCCTCTCCACCTGGGATCAGCTCGGCCGCGGCTTCGTCCATGCGGTGGATATCGTCCGCTGCCGCTCCTGGACCGTCGGTCTGCAGAGGTATTCGATCCTTCCGCTGGGACGGTCCGGCGCCCCCTGGTGGATCCACGAATATCTGCGGCGCCTGGTCGAGCGTATCGAGCACCCGGTTCCCGCGTGGCTCTACCTGTCGCGGGAGGAGTACGCGCAATTCCTGCGCAAGCATCCTGTGGAAAGAGCGCTGAGCCCCCATGTCTCGCATGACAGCGTGGGCGGGGTCTCCGTGGACCTCGAACGGCTCGCGGCAGTCGAGGGGCTCGACCCCGCGGTCCTGGACGAGCTGCGCCAGCGAGCTGAGGCGGTCCTCCAGCTGCACGATCCTTCGTCCTTCTTCGTTCCGTTGCGGGCGCGCCTGCGGGACACCGGCGAGACGCAACCGGTCCTGGCGGCGCACGCGGGCGAGAGCCACCTTCTCGCGAGGATCACGGAGCCGGGGAGCCGCATCGCGTTGTTCGCTCCGGGTGGCTCGGGCAAGACCTACGTCTGCGAGGGCCTCGCCGTCCGCCTGGCTCGCGCCTGCCTCGAGAGCGAAGGCGAGGATGCACCTGTCCCGATTCTCTTGCGTCTTCGAGATCTGGGACGGGAGGACCGGGACATCCTGCGCGCCCTCGGCCGGGAGGTGACCTGCCAGGAGCGCGACCTCCAGGTCGCCGCACGGAAAAGAAAGCTGATCTTCCTGCTCGACTCTCTGGAGGAGTCGGACTTCAGTCGCGGCTTCACCGATCCCAGAGACTACGTCGAGCTCCTGCGGTCGATCGTCCGGCTGCCGAACAGCTCAATCCTGTTGACCGCCCGGCCGTCGCTGCTGGCCGCAACGGATGCGGCTGCCTTCTTTCCCGGATTCACCGCAGCGGACCTGGAAGGTTGGAGCGCGGAGGATTTCGGCCTGTTTCTCTCCTTGTGCCAGAACGAGAAGAAGATCGCTTTCGGAGAGGGGGGATGGCAGGCCTTCCACGGGGTCGTGGTGCGCAATCCCGGGCTGCGGGAGCTGGCGAAAACCCCTCTGTTCGCCCGCATGATGGTCGAGACGCGCGATCACATCGGCGGCGTGGGCGACGCGGTGGATCTCTACGAGCGGTATACCGAGCACTGCTTCGAAAGGCGGCGCCGGCACGTCGAGGTCGAGCTGGCGCGGGCAGCCACCCGCGAGGTCGCCGCGCTCATGTTCGTGCACCAGGACGACAGCCTGCCGGGCTCCCTCATCACCAACGCGCTCAGCGATTTCCAGCGGGCTCAGGGGATCGAGTTCTGGCGTACGTTCGTGGCCCGCGAGGTGATCGTGCACGGCCTGCTGGTGCCGGACCTCCGGGGCGGCCGCCGCGACGAGGAGGTCACCTTCCGCTTCAGCCATGCCTCGTTCCAGCACTTCATGCTGGCGACGCGGCTGGTCGAGGAGCTGGCGAGGGCGGAGGCTCGTCTTCCCGGAGTGCTGGGCTTCGCCATCCTGCCGGAACCGGTGGCCGACTTCATGGCCCAGATCCTGCGGCGGCCGGCCCCCGGAGGTGGGACGCCGTCGTCCGTCCGGCTGGAGCAGCGGCTCAGAGTGCGGCGTGCGGGCCGGCGGCAACTCTTCGCTCGGCATCCCTCTCGCCGCGGGCCGGAAAACCTTTCCGACATCGGTTTTCGCAACCTGGCGCTGGTTTGCCTCCGTGCGGGCTGCTCTCTGGAAAAATATGATCTGTCGTACCTGAACGGCGCGGCGCATCTGCAGGGAATCGACCTGGAGGGCGTGTGCCTGGCCGGGGCCGACCTGACGGAGAGCGACCTGCACGCTTCCGTCCTCCGGCGCGCAGACCTGTCGCGCTGCGTTCTGGAGCGAGCGGATCTTGCGGCCTCCGATCTCTCCCAGGCCTCTCTGCTCGACGCCGATCTCACCCGCTGCAAGATGATCGGGGCGGATCTGGCCGGCTGCCGGATGGGACGCATCCGGGGGGAGCCCAGGCTCTGCCGCGCCGTGCACCTGGACCGGATCCTCCTCGAGGACGGGGGAGCCGACACCCTGGACTTGCTGGAGCGGGCCGTCGCCGCCTGTCCTGAAGGGGACTGGCAGAGGGAGGCCCGGGCCGCGCTCGGAGAGCTCCGGGAGAAGCTCCCGGCCGCCAGGACCTGAGGGCATCCGCATGTACGAGCCGCTGCTGGATCTCGATCTCCCCGCAGAGCAGGTCTCCCGGATCGACCTTCCGCGGCGGCGCTCTTCGCCAGGAGGCCGGCGGGTCGTGATCGTCACGGAGATCTATGGCCATCCAGGGGGGGAGGCCTTCCTTCGCGCTGAGCGCAACCTGGTCAGGATCGTCCAGGCACTGCTGCGGACGGGCAAGGTGGGATTGATCCTCGTGGGCGATCACCACCGCGAGGTCTATTTCAATCCGCACCGGTCTTCCGATCACGGGCTGGAAGCGGCCGCGGCCTGGCACGCGCTGCAAGAGGGGAGGATGCGCTCTCTGGACTTCATCGAGCGCGCCTTCCTGAGCCCGGACACTCCTCTGTTCGGGATTGCCGACGACCGGGTGCAAAAGGCGACCGATGCGCGGCACGGGCGTCTCCACGGTCTGCGGGAAGCCCACCGCGCTTCCACCGAAATCGCGACCGGCCTCCTGCGGCGCATCGTGGACCGGCTCTGTGTCGATTCCGAGACCGAGGGGAGCCCTGAAGACTTCCATCGTTTCTCGAAGCTGGAAGAGAGGCTTCATCGTGCCACGCCGGCAGAGCTCTTCCGGCTGCGCGATGAGTTTCTGGGCAGTTTGGATCCTCTATTTCTGCAGCATACCCTGGAGGAGGTCAGCCTTCCGGTGCTGCGCCGTTTTCGGCGGCATGTCCGCGGCCTGGAACGGCGCCATCTCTCTCCGCACCTGCAGGAAGCGGAGAGGCTCCTCCGCGAGGGCTCTCTGTTCCCACTGATCGCGGAGGCCCGGCGGCTGGGCGTCGACCTGGAGGATTATCCGGCTCTCCGCGACATCGAAGACGCCCGGCGCGGGGAGCTGGTCGATCCGTCCAAGCTGCAGCGGGAGTGGCAATGGCTCCGGGGGACCCTCGTGCGCAAGCTCACCCGAGCGACGCCCGGCGATCTGCGAGGTCTGACGCCGCTGCTCGAAAAGGCGGTCCGCGAGGGAACGAGCAAGGTCCTGCGTTCCGACCGGCCGCTGCACGATTGTGCCCAACAGGAGCTGGCGAAGCTCCTGGAGGCGACCGCCGACGATTTCGAAGAGAACGAGAGAGCGCAGCGGCATCTGCGGGGAGCCATGTTCGACCTGGCTTCCCTGATCCGTCTGGATGATCGCGAATACGCCACACTGCGGGGGCAGTATCGCGCGGTCGAGGTCGCGGGGAGCGTCCACGAGGTCTTCGCGGATCTCGAGAGCCTGCGAGCGGATCTGGGCGACCGGATCGCCGGCTTCTCTCCGGCCGCGCAGACCGTCCACGAGATGAAGACCTCCCTGGAGCTCCTGGACAACCTGCTCAAGGAGAAGATGACGCATCGTGCGGCGGAGAAGGCCCTGGCGCGGCCCCCGCAGGTGGCGCGGCTGGCGGAAGAGCTCGAAGAGTGGGGCATACCGGTCACCGCCGTGGACCATGCGGAAGCGGCGCTGGTGGATCGCCTCTGCCTCCCTCCGTCCCTGGCCTTCTATGAAGCGTGCGGGACCCTCGCCGAATCGCTCGTCGACCGCGTTCTCGAGACGATGAGCGCGCGCAACACCGATGCGGCCCTCCTTCTGTGCGGAGGGTTCTACGTGGGGCACGTGCGGAACGAGCTCACCCGCCGCGACGTCCTCTGCTCGGTGGTGCAGCCGCGCTTCGATGCGGACGGCAGCAGCTCCGGGAGGAGCCGGCATCCGCACAAGGTGCGGGAAGCCAGCCGCTCGGCGCGCGAGGGACCGAACGTGCGCGTAATCATGATGGACCGTCTCGGACATCGGCTGGGAAAGCCCTACGCGTCGGTCGATCCTTCGGACGGTGCCGATTCAGCCGACGTGAAGCGCTGGATGCGATCGCGCTGGCAGCAGGCGATCTGGGAGGACCACCTGCGCCAGCTGGCCAGCCCGGGCGCGGTCCACGAGTGCCGCGTCTGCAAGCGCAAGGGCACGCTGGAGCAGGCTCGCGTGGTCTGCCTGGATGGGTACTCTCCAGATCTCGTGCTCTCCTGCCCGGAGTGCCCGCCCGAGAAGGGACGCTTTCTTTGTGCCCATTGCGCCGGCCGCCAGCGGGTTCCCTTCCTGCCGGGACACGCCGCCGCCGAGACGCGGCGGCAGCACGGAGCCGAGATCCTGGTGTGCAATCTCCACGGCGTTCCGCTCGGTGAGGCCGGCTGTCCGCCGAGGATTCTCGCCGGCGGTCTTCCAGGGCACACCCTCCTCGGCTGACCTCTCCTGAACATCCCGGCCCGCCGCGGGTCTATCGTGCCGACAGGAGGTCACGCCATGGAAAGACTCGCGTGTTTCCCCGGGATGCCGAAGCTCACATTTCTGATCGGATCGCGATTGGAGCGCCTCCCCGGCACGCCGCTGGGCCTCGAGCCGGAAGGGGAAGACGATCCGGAAACCGAAAGCTATACCGTGTTCGCCGGAGACGTTTCGATCGGCCGGTACACGGTCCGCCACTGCGGTCCGTATGTCGAGCGCAACTTCTTTTGTTGGGTGTCGCAGAGCTCTCATCTTCCGCTGGACGCCGTGCCGCAGGGCGCTTTCGGCTGGGGTGGCACCCACACGCACGATTCGCTGCGCATCGCCGGTGAGCGCGTCTGGGTGACCTTGGCCCGGCTCGGCTCCGCTCTGGGGATCCGCCCCGGAGAGGCTCGCTTCTGAGCCTTGGGGGGCTCCGGGGCCCCGTCCCTACGGCGTGTCCTCATCGCGACAGACGCCCGGCACGAGAACGGAGCCGAAATCTCCCTTTGATTTCTTGAAAATGGCGGCCACGTTGCCCTCCAAGCCGAGATCCCATTCGATGGAACCTTCATCACCGTTCAACTGGAGCGCCGAGGCCGCGACCTCGAAAGCGGCAGGGGAACCCTGGGGAGCTGGCACTGTGATGGTTGCTACGTGGGTGCCGTCTTTTTTGTAGACCGTGCCGGTGACCTCGCCGGTGGCTACGGGCCCAGTGAGGAAGAAGACGAAGTCGGTGTCCCGGCCCTCGGTTTCATTCCGGAAGAAGCGAACGTCCCAATGCCGGCAGAGCTGTTTTGGCGAGCGTTGCGGATCGGTGTCCACCAGGGCGCTGCCCGCTCCACCGATGGAACCGAGGCGGATATAGTCGCCGCTGAGGATCTGCTCCCGTCGATGGGGCGCTGCCGGATCCGGAACCACGGTGATGCGGACAGACCCCTTGGTCAGCTGAGGAATGTCGCGCAGGTTGACCGTCCGCATCTCGCGTCCGGCGAGTGGCTTGGTCTCTTCGAGCTCGAGAGAGCCGTTCGCGGAGAGGTACTCGTAGTGCACCTGAACCTCGCGATCGGTTCCATTGCGGACGGCGAAGAGAGTGGTCGCCCCGCTGCTTCGATCGACGGCGAAATAGGGAAGCAGGAGGGGCGCCTCGTCGCCGAGGTCGTGATCGGCGGGAGGCCGGCGGCAGACGCCGGGAACGGCCACCGCATCTCCTCCCGCCCGGTGAACGGCGGACACATTACCGGGCACGCCATTGGGGAACGTCCATTCGATGGCCCCGGCGCTTGCCAACAGCTCTTCTGTCGTTCGGTGGAAGGCTTCCTCTGAAGTATCGACCGTGATCGTCTGGACGAAATCGCCGGCCTCGCTGTAGACCTTCCCGGTCGCGATGGGAGCGCTGCCTCCTCGATTGTCCGGTACGAAGAAGACGATCTCCGTGCTGCCGGCAAAGGAGCTGCTGTTGAGAAACCGAACGTCCCAACGTTGGCACAAATCGGGAGGACGCCGTGTGGGGTCGGTCGAAAGGAGGAGCTCGCCGCTCGCAGCGCCGCGAGAGGAGTCGATGCGGAAAAAATCGCCGGCCAGAGCCGTCGGCGCGACACAGCCGGGACAGGGGCTCGCGACGCTGCATTCGAAGCAACTGACGGGTGTGAGCTCGACATGGCCGACGGCCACCTGCTCTTCCCCGAGCTGGAGGTCGCGCAGGTTCCTCGTTTCCACGGCCTTCCCTGCGACGCACGACTTCTCCGACTTCTCCGGCGCTTGCCGGCCTGCGAGAAAATACTCATAGAGCACGCACACCGGATTGTCCGCAGGATTCCGCACGGCAAAGAGGGCCGCGACTCCTGCCGGGTCGCGGTCCGCTTCGAAGTAGGGCAGGATCAGCGTGGGAGGCGTCGGAGGGCGAACCCCTCCCACGCTTTGAGTCGTGACCTGGCTCGTGTTGTTGCTCGGGTTGGGATCGCTGACATCCTGGGACGTGACGATCGCCTTGTTGGTGAACGAGCCTACCCCCGTCATGATCACGGTGAAGGTACAGCGCTGTTCGGCGTTCTTGTCCAGGTCACCGACGGTCCAGACGACGAGATTTCCGGATTCGAGGCTGGCACACGCCGAGGGGAAGAAAAGGCCTCCCGGGAGGTGATCTTCCACTCGCACTCGCGTGGCCCTGGCCGGCCCCTTGTTGCTCACGACCAGTGTGTAATGAAGAGGGGATCCCGCGGGCAGCAGATCCACGTCGGCTGATTTCTTCACGGTGAGATCTGCCTCGTTGCCGGCCGCCAATATGGTTGTGGCCGTGGCCGTACTGTTGTGTTGGGCTTCTGGCGAGTCCGGCTCCGGGGTGGCGGAGGACACCTTGGCCGTGGCGGTGGCAGAGCGGGATGCGGGGAGGACCGTGACGTCGACGCGGATCTCGCGCGTCAGAAAAGGTGCGTCGGCCCGGAGATTGCCCAACGCGCATTCGACGACAATCCCCGCCCCCGCGGCGCTCGCCGTGCAGTCCGGGGGCAGCGACGAAGGGAAGAACCCCTCGGGCAGCTCGAGGGTGGCTTTTACATCGTCAGCGTTCGAAGGCCCGGCATTGACGACCGTGAGGGTATAGATCAGCTCCCCCGGCACGGTCACCAGATCCGTCGAGCCGCTCAAGGCCACAACCAGATCGGCCTTCGGCTGCACGGCGGTCGGGTTGGAGCTCCTCGCATTGTTGCCTGGCTCGGGATCGTCGTCCAGACCCTCGACCGACGCCCGGTTGTCGATGGCCACGGCCGCGTCCGAGGATACCTTCACCACAAAGCGGGCCTTGAAGCAGCTCGTTGGAGCGGCGGAGGCGCAACCGTGCGAGCCGTCGTCCGCCGGCAAAGCGGGAACGTGGCAGGTCACGACTCCATCCTTCGCCTGGCAGTCGTCCGGCGAGGATATGAACCTGAGATGCGAGGTCAGCGAGTCGGTGATCGTTCCACCGCGCGAGTCCGAGGGGCCATGGTTCTCGACCGAAAGCGTATAGAGCAGATTGTCGCCGGGGACGACCGGATCCGGACCGGGGTCGGCGAGGTCGGAAACCGGGACGGCCGTCTTGGCGGTTAGCTCCAGATCGGCCTCGATCGTCACCGACGCATCCGACCGGCTCGTGTCGTCGAGTCCCTTCGGGTCCTGCTCGCGCGGATCTGTGGGAGCGACGCTCGCGCTGTTGGAGATCGCCGGCTGCCGCAGAGAGGAGTCGACGCGGGCCTGGAAGCTCAATTCTTTCTTGCCGCCGCGGGGAATGGGGCCGGTCGAGAAGGTTGCCGGCCCAGGAGCACAACCGCTCGTTTGAGCCATGCACACGTCCGGCGGCAACGTGTCGGTCACCGTCGCGCCCGTCGAATCGGATGGACCACGGTTCTCGACGACGATCGTGTAGGTCAGCAAGTCCCCGGCCGTCACCGAGGCAGGGCCGGTTTTACTGACCGAGAGATCCGTCCTGCGGACCACGCGCGTCGTGCGGGTGGCCGAATCGTTGGCCAGGTTGGTGTCTACGAGACCAGGCTCGTGGGATTTCACGCTGGCGCGGTTGTCGAGGGAACCCTGAGCCGAGGACTTCACGCACACGGTGATTTTCTTTTCGGCGCGTTCGCCGGCGGCGAGACGGTCGATGGTAAATGTCACCGGCCCACCATCGTTCGTGCAACCTGTCGCAGAGACCAAGCTCACACCGCCGGGCAGGTCGTCCGTCACCTCGACCTGGGTGGCGTCGGACGGGCCGGCGTTGCGAGCCCGGAGAGTGTAGACGAGGGCCTGGGGACCGCCGGCGACCACCGAATCGCGCGACTGACTCTTCTCGATCGACAGGTCGCTGCGTGCGATCACTCTGGTCGTCACGGTCCCCTCGTTGTTCGAGAGGATCGGGTCGCCCTCGGTGGCCCGCGCCGTTGCCGTGCTGCCCAACACGCCGCGCGCCGCCGGGCTGACCTTGACGGTGGTCTGCCAGGTCGCCCGGGCACTGATCGCCAGGCGGTCCAGGCTGCACAGGACTTTCCCTTTCTCGACGCTCTTGCAGCCTGAGCTCGCGCCGAGAAAGACAACTCCTGCGGGGAGGGACTGCGTGACTCGGACGTCCGTGGCCTCCAGGACACCCACATTGGTGACGGTCATGGTATAGGTCAGGGCCTCGCCGGCGACTACAGACTGCGGGGAACCGGTCAGCTCCAGGTCTAGATCGGGTGTCGGGTTGACGCCGGTGACCGTGAGCTTGTAAGCGCCGCAGTGGCCTTCGTGATCCACGGCATTGTCGATGACGAGGTAATAGACGCCGGGAGGGTAGCTGGCCGCAGAAATCTCTTCGGCTCCCGAGCCGATGAAGTCCGGGGAGCTGCTCACACAGGTCGCGCCCGCGTCTGGGCCGCACTGGCGGAGCAAGGCGAGCACGAGGTCCGCCGGTGGCACCACGGCGAGGTGGAATGCGACCCTTTCATGACCCGGATTCAGCCGCACCTTGTAGATGGCGTCCGGGCCGGAATATGTCGCGCGCTGGAGGCGGCAGGCTCCGCCGTAGGAGCTCACGATGTCGTGGAAGCCCTGACAGGTGTCGCCTTCATCCTCGAAGTCGAGGACCTCGATCTGGGCCGGTGTGTCCTCGGCGGGGCACACAGCAGTCGGGGTCTGAGCCCATACCGGAGCGGTGCAGGCCGCAGCGGTCCAGAGGAGAGGCAACAGGAGCGCGCGGGTCTGTGGCATGGCCCACTCCTTTAGATCCGGAAGCCGGCGGACAGCGCGATCACGCTCACCCGGTCGGAATGATCGACCGCGGCGTCGACCTGGAGGCGGCGGAGGGCCACCCCCACCCCTGCCGTGTAATGCATCTGGTCGCCGCGCGGCCGGAAGACGGCACGGAAGCCCACGTTCTTCCCCTCGAACCGCAGACTGTGGTCAGGGTCGTACCAGGCGCCCGCCCGCAGAGTGAAGACCGGCCAGTGTTGGAGGAACGCGTATTCCAGGCCGAGGTGGAGCTCGTTGGCGTCGTCGATCTGGAACTTGTCCAGCTCCTGCGGCTGCCCGGGAGACAGGACCGCCAGATCGAAGATGTCGACGAACCCCTCGGTGAGCCGGGAGTAGCGGACGCGGTCGTAATCGAAGGCCAGGCGCAACGCGTCGCTCGGCCGGAAGCCGAGACCGAGGCCATAGACGTCCGGAACGTGGAAGAAGGCCGGCTGGTCCGCCTCGTGGAGCGGAACGAGAGCGCCGCGCCCCTGCCGGCTCTGTGCCCGGAAGGTGAAATCCGGCCCCTGCCGGTAGACGCCCCCCACGCTCCACGTTTTCTCGGGGCTCTCCCAGAGAAAGCCGGCATTGACGCCCAAATCCCGATCGTCCCCCTGCTGGGTCTGAAAGTTCACCAGCAGGTCGCGGTTGAAATCGGGGGCGGCGAAGAGGTCCGGCAGGAAGCGGTCGGCGGTGGAGTCGATGGAGAAATCGAACGAGGAGACCGCCACGCCGAGCGAGAACCCGCCGCCCAATCGATACGCCGCGGCGCCGCCGTAGGCGACGACGTCGACCTGCATGCGATTGCGCAGAGCGGCGAGACGGCCGTCGAGCGTTCCCGGAATGCCGAGGGGGTTGCGGCCACGGGTGCGCTCGAGATAGGCCCCGAAGGTGGAGAAGTTGGCTTCGAAATTCACCAGCTCGTGGCGGTACAGGGCGAAGGACCAGTTGCGGCGGGGGTAGACATAGGAGAGAAAGGAGAGGCCGGTGACCTGGTCCTCGGCCTTGGCGTCCCGCAGGCCGGAGATGGTGTCCGGAGGCTCTCCGGTGGGAGCTGCATCCGTGATCCGGCCGCGGTCGGTAAAGACGTGCGTGTACCGCCAGTGCCGTGTTTCGAGCAGGGCTTCCGGCTTGACGACGAGGGTGAGCCCCGCCGGGTTCGTGTACGCGGCGCTGGCGTCGAAAGCCAGACCGAGAAAGGCTCCGCCGAGCCCCAGGTTGCCGGCTCCCGGAGTGGAGAAATTGAACTGGACTCCCGCGTTGGTTTCGAGATTGGTCTGCGCTTTGAGCGGTAACGAGCCGCAGAGGCCCGCCAGCGCCAGACAAACGCTCAGCCTGTGCAAGCACATGCTGCCTACGGTGCCCCCTGGCCGAGCCAGCAACGCCACTGCTGGCAAATATCGCTGTCTCGTGGAAAGCCCTCGCGCCGCTTGCGCTTGCATTGGGGCACGAGGTCGTCCATCCGCTTGCGTTCTTCCTTGCTCCTCCCTTGCGGTGGAAGCCGCATCAGGACCGTTTGGTCGAGCTGGGCGCACGCTTCCCGGTAGCACCCGAGCTGAAAGAGCGCGTCGGCGAGGCGGAAGCGGGGAAGGTAGGGAGCGGGGAATCGGCCGGACGAGGTCGTCGTCTTGCCGTCTTCCTCCCAGACCTGCAGGGCGTCCCACATCTTCTCCGCGGTCACCGCCCATTTTCCTTGCTGCGAGGCGGCGTACCCGTCGACGAAATAGGGATGCGTTGGGGGCCGCTGCGTGCTCCGGATCCGCAGGCGGCAGCTCTCGGTCAGCGAGGCCAGTTTCTTGGTCTCCTCGCGGCTTCTGGCGGGTTCGCCGACGCAGCGCGAGAGATAGAAGTTGCGCAGGGCGTCCGGCAGGTGCTCGAGATGGAGGTGGCAATCGCCCAGGAAATAGTAGGGCAGGTAGGAGATTTCCCGGAAGACGTTGGGGTAGATCGACCAGGGGGGCTCGGGGACCGGGCACACCTTGGCCGCTTGCTCGAGGCTGCGGATCGCCTCGGCCCAACGTTGCTCGTCGTACTGCTCCATCGCCACGGTGAAGTCGGCCTTGGCGCGCTCCTGCTCGCAGCGCGGACCGGCCGGCGGGGCAGCCGCTGCGTCGCCGGAGAAAAGAGACAGGATGACTGCCGCAAGCCCTGAGACCCACCTGAACCATCTCATGGGACCATTCCCTTGAGCAGCTGAAGGGCGGCGACGACCGTCCCCGCCAGGGTGACCAGCGCCTTGAGGAAATCCACCACGAGAGGGAACGTGGCGGTGCGTGCCTTGTCCCCCGTGTCCCGTCTGGAGGCGCCGGGTGGCCACTGCTTGCGCAGTGAGTTTCCCAAAAAGGCGAAGGTGGCGAAGGTGAGAGGCTGGCCGATCACGAACGTGACGAACGCCAGAAGAAGGCGGAACGTTCCGGCCGGGAAGCTGCTGACCATCCACCAGATGAAAAGGAAGTTCAGAAGCCCGAGGCAGAGCCCGGAAAGAAAATAGCTGCGGGGGTTGCGGCGATTCAACAGGACGCCCACCAGAGCTCCGAAGACCGCCGGCGGAACGGCGATGGCAAAGATGTAGGGCCAGACCTGCCGCGCTACCGGCGGATGGAGAACGATAAAGAAATATCCCGAAGTGTAGATGAGCCCCAGGGCCACCGAGAGAAAGGCGGCAAGCAGGAGAGGAGACGACGTGTCCGCGCTACGCCGGGACGCTACGGCACTAACCGCCGTGACCTCTTTTTCCAGCGAGATCACTCGCGCGAGCAGGGGTTTGATGAGGCCGAAATCGTGGCTGCAGTGACGGCAGAACACCGCCTCGTCCTTGATCTCCTCGGCGCAGTAGGGGCATTTCATGAGTAGAGGATAAGGATAGCACAAGACGCTTGGCGGGTGCCAGCGCTCGCCGAGGCGGGGTGAGGCGGGGTCGAGGCAGAGGAAGATTCGGGACGATTTCGCTGCGGAGGCTCGGGCCGTGGACGCCGATCATGGCTCCGACCGACCGGCCGCGCCTCCGTGCCACGGCGGGAGGGTCAAGTCTCTTTCAAGGCCGGAAGCTCGGCAGGGAGCAGGGAGTGGAAAATCCTTATGGCTCGATCGGTTGTGCAGAGCGGAATGCGCCGGGTTGTACTATGGGCAGTGATCAGTCGATCGAAGGGGTCTCGCGTCCACGTCAACTCCATGGCTCGCCGGATCAGCGGTACGAGAGGGACCTCGTCGATGACGAACCTGGAATCCTGGGACAGCGCGTCCGTAAATTGTGGATTCTGAAGCTCGATTCTCCCGATCTCAGCCAGGAACTGGATTTCCAGCAAGGTGATCGGGGAAACTCCCCAAGGCCGATATCTTTCGATCCAAGGAAAGGCGGCCAGCCGGTCAGCTCCCGTGACCAGCCAGATCACGAAATGGGTATCGAGCAGGACCTTCATGGCTCGGACTTGACCGTCCGCGGCTTCAAGCCTTCCGGTGAGCCACTCCACTCCCATCCCCACTCGCCGGCCTCAGCGGCGTCTGGGACGCGGATCAGCCCTCGATAGTCCGGAATCGAAGAGTCTCGCGGGTCAGCCATCTTGAGGACCAGCCGGGCCCCTTCCCGCTCGATGAGGACGATCTCTCCTTCCGCGACCTCGTCGAGCAGCCGAAACCAGTGCTTCCGGGCCTCTGTCGCCGTCATGCGCTTCATGTGTACAGTGTACACCTCGCTGGTAGCTCCGAGTCAAGCTGCTCGCGCTGCTAGATGCTGCCGGGAGCTTCGATGTTTAGGCCGGCTCGGCCGGGATCACCATCACGGGGATGCGCACGCGGTGGCGCAGGCGCTCCACCGAGGTCCCGTGGACGAGGTCGCCCACGGCACGGTGGCCGTGGCTGCCCATCAGGATGAGGTCGGGCTTGTGCTGCTCCACGAGCTGCGCCAGCTCGTCGGCGGGCTCGCCGAATCCCAGGTCGTATTGCGCTTCCATCCCGAGATCGATCAGCTCCTTGGCGTAGAGCTCCAGCCGCTCCTGGTCTTCCTTCGCCTCGCTGTCGCGCAGCTCGTCGCCCATGATCCGCGCGCCTCCCGACTCGACGATGTGGAACAGCAGGATTTTGGCACCCCGGTTGCCGGAGCGGGCGAGGGTCACGGCATAGGAGAGGACGGCCTTGTCGGCCTTTGAGAAGTCGACCGCCGCCGCGATCCGGCGCGGCGCGCGGGGCGGCTCGATGTCGGGCACGGCGCTCGGACCGTGGACGCCGATCATGGCTTCGACCGGCCGGCCGCGCCACCGCGCCAGGGCGGGCACGACGATGACGTAGCCGAGGAGGGCGATCAGCCCCAGCGCCAGCGGCACCGCGGTGATCCAGAGCAGCCAGGCCCGGCTCCCCGCCCCTTCGATCGCGCCGACGATCGCGTCGAAGACCAGCTTCAGGTTGAGCACGGCGATCACCCCGGCGACCACCCAACCGGAGAGCTGCAGCCAGCGGTTGATCGCGTACTGGCCCATCCAGCGGCGGTCCGAGACCAGCTGGATCAGGGGGATCACGGCAAAGGAGAGCTGGAGCGAGAGGACGACCTGCGACAGGACCAGGAGAGATCCGGTCGCCCGCTCGCCGAAAAAGACGATCGTGATCACGGCCGGGACGATGGCGAGACCGCGGGTGATCAGCCGCCGGGCGATCGGGCGCAGGCGGATGCGGACGAACCCCTCCATCACCACCTGTCCGGCGAGGGTGCCGGTGATGGTCGAGGACTGTCCGGCGGCGATCAGCGCGATCGCGAAGGCGATCGGGGCCACGCGGGCGCCCAGGAGCGGCTCGAGCAGCCGGTGGGCGTCCTGGATCTCGGCGATGTCGAAGAGGCCGGCCTTGAAGAAGATCGCGCCGGCCATGATCAGCAGGGCGGCGTTGACCAGGAGCGCGCCGTTCAGAGCGATCACCGAGTCGATGGTGTTGAAGCGGATGCCGGAGCGGATGCCCGCCGGCGTGCGCGGATTGCGCCGCGACTGCACCAGGGCCGAGTGGAGATAGAGGTTGTGCGGCATCACCGTGGCGCCGAGGATGCCGATGGCGAGATAGAGCGCCCCCGCTCCCGGCAGGGTGGGCACGATGCCGCTCGCGATCGGCCCCCACTCCGGTCGTGACAGGAAGACCTCGACCCCCAGGCAGATGCCGATGGTCAAGATCAGCGTGATGATGAACGCCTCCATCAACCGTACGCCGCGATGGTGCAGAAGGAGCAGCACGAACGTATCGAGGGCGGTGACGAAGACCGCGAGGAGGAGCGGCATGCCGAAGAGGAGCTGCAGGCCGATGGCCGATCCCAGCACCTCCGCGAGATCGCAGGCCGCGATCGCCACCTCGGCCAGGATCCACAGGACCCAGGAGACCTTGCGGTTGAACATCGCCCGGCAAGCCTGCGCCAGGTCCATGCCGGTGGCGATCCCCAACCGGGCCGAGAAGCTCTGCAGCAGCACGGCCATCAGGTTCGACATCACCAGCACCCAGATGAGCGCATAGCCGAACTTCGAGCCGGCGGCGATGTCGGTCGCCCAGTTGCCCGGGTCCATGTAGCCGACGCTGACCAGATAGGCGGGACCGCTGAAGGCGAGGAGACGGCGCCAGAACGAGAGATGCCGCGGCACGTCAACGGAGGCGTGGACCTCCGAAAGCGACCGGGTCGGCTCGGGCTGCGGCGTCGTGACGTTCAAGGCGTCAGCATTTCGGAACATCCAGGCGCTGTCAAGGCGGAGACCGCCGGTCCTCACCCCCGCCAACCGGGAGAGGGGGAACCCCCATAGGCGTTAATTTACGGCCCGGCGCCGCCTCGCCAGGGGTTCAAACCCCTGGCTATCCCGTGAAAAGGTCGTCCCCGAGGGGACGACACCCTCGCTTCGCCCCCTTCAGGGGTCGGTTTTTTCATGGTAGCCAGGGATTTCAATCCCTGGCGAGAGCCGCGGCGCGGCCTAAGTTAACGCGTATGGGGGGAACCCCCGTCCTCCGCATTTTCAAGAGTTTGGGTGGTGGCGCCCCCTCTCCCGGGGGAAGGAGGGGCGATGGGAGAGTGGGTCGGGGGGTGAGGTCGGGCGGGGGAAGACTCAGCCTCCACGGCGACTTTGACGGAGCCCTGTTGGCGGAGCTGCCCCGCGTTGACCGCCGAGGCTCCCGCTGCTGTATCATTTGACGCGCCACCGTCAGACTACCCAGGAGGTCCTCACCGTGCCTCAGATCGAGCTTGCGAGTCTCGCTGCCGGAGCTCTGGCCTACGCGGTTGCCATCGGCCTGGCCGTCCTTCTGGTGTTTGGGACGTTCCGCCTCCATGCAGCGCTCCTGGCCAGCCGGCGCGACGAGGAGAGCATGCTCCTCGCGGGTCACCGCTCCCTGGCCATCGCCCTGGGGGCCTCTCTGCTCAGCCAGGCGCTGCTGCTCCGCCACGCCGTGTTCCCCACCATGGCCGTCGTCCGCGACCTCTTCCTGGGCCACCCCTCTCGCGCGGAGGTGGCGAGGGTGGTGGGGCAGTGCGCGCTGTTCTGGGTGGTGGTGGGCGTCGCCTCGGTCGGCTCGGTGCTCCTGGCGACCTGGTTGTTCACCAGGATGACCGGCCGGCTGCCGGAGCAGGAGGAGATCCTCAAAGACAACGTCGCCGTGGCGATCTTCTACGCGTTCGTGCTGCTCGCCATCACCGCGGTGTTGAACGAAGGCATCGAAGACCTCGCCCGTTCGCTCATCCCCTACGGTCCGACGGGCGTCATCCAGTTGCCATGAAGAAGGGGGGCTGCGCTCTCTTCGGCTGTGCCGTCGTCGTCGGTCTGCTGGCCCTGGCGACCCTCGCCGCCGTCAGACTGCTCGCCGCGGACACGTCTGAGACCGGGCCGGTGCCGGTCCGGGAGGCTTCGCCGCGGCCCGAGCCGGTCCCTGGAGATCCGGACCTCTTGCGCCTCACGTTCCGGTTCCGCGATCCCGACGAACAGCCGCGCCAGCTCTCCTGCGTCATCCGCCGCTCGGACTACGAGCGCGAGGAGGCGGGCTTCGGCTTCGTGCGCAAGCAGATGGTTGAGGAATTGAACCGCGCGTTGCGGGGCCTCCTGGAGCGCGAGGCAGAGGCGCGCGGAGTGGCGAGCTATTTCAAGATCGAGGTCTTCGGCGACGGTTCCTTTCGCTGGACCTACAAGTATCCGGATGGGACGCAGCAGCGGGTGGTGCAGCGGATCAAGGACTTCCATGCCTGGCTCAATCAGGATGCCGCCAAGGCGCTCCAACCCCTCACCGAGCGCTACTACCGCGATCACGGTTTGCGCCTGGCGGGGGACGACCTCAGCGTCGACTACGAGACGCTGGCCAGAAACGCCAGCACGCCGCTCGCGGATTGCTTTCAGGCTCTGAAGAGCTTGGGCGGCGGCCGCTTGCCGCTCAGCCTGTTCCTCACCTTCATCCAGGACCTGCGCTACGAGCTGCCGCCGGACGTGGACCCGGACGGCCGCGAGACCCTGGGCTTTCGGGTGCCCACGGCGGTGATGGTGAAGGAAGCCGGCGACTGCGATTCGAAGGCGGCCGCCTTCTGCTCGTTGTGGCGGCAGATCCCGGCACGGGTCCTCCTGATCCTGGTGCCTGGGCACGCCCTGGTGGCCGTGGAAGGGAAGCCGGGACCGGACCAGGCCTCGATTCGGCTGGGCAACCGCTATTTCATTCTCTGCGAGGTCGCCGGTCCCGGCAGGTCCCGGCCCGGCGAGACGCAAATCTCGGGCAGCTTCCAGTACGTCCTGATCGAGCCGGCGTAAATCCTGTAGACTCTGGAAAATTCTCGAAGGAGCCATCGATGGCTGAGATCTCGAATCGTCGGATGGGGCTCGTTCTTTTCATCGCCGCTCTCTGGGTCGCCTGGCCGGCGATGGCGCAGGAGGCGCCGCCCGCGCCGCCGGCCGGAACCTTCCTGTCCATCTCGGACATCCACTTCGATCCGTTCTACGACCCGAAGCTCGTTCCGCAGCTCGGGAAGGCGGACGTCGAGGCGTGGAAAGGAATCTTCGAGGGCTCGCAGGTGACCGCGTGGAGCACGTACGGGAGCGACACCAACTTTCCTCTCCTGCGCTCGACCCTGGCCGCTCTGCAGAGCGCGGCCCCGAAGCCGGACTTCATCCTGATCTCGGGCGACTTCCTGGGGCACGGCTTCCAGCAGTCGTTCGATAAGGCGTTTCCGGATACCGGTAGCACGGCGGCCTTTGAGTCCTTCGTCCGGAAGACCATCGGCTTCGTCACGGCGCAGCTCCGGGAAGCCTTCCCCGAGGTGCCGATCTATCCTGCGCTCGGCAACAACGACTCCTATTGCGGGGACTATCAGATCGATCCCGCGGGACCGTTCCTCGCCGCGCTCCAGGGGATCTGGCGACCGCTCCTCGGCAGCGCCCCCGGGACGTTCGACGAGACGTTCCCTCTCGGCGGCTTCTACAGCGTCCCGCATCCCACGGTCCCGAAGCAGCGGATCGTGGTGCTCAATTCAGTCTTCTTCTCCCGGAAGTACAAGAACGCCTGTGGCTCGGTGGGAGATCCCGCCTCCCTGGAGCTCGGCTGGCTCGCCTACACGCTGCAGCGGGCCGCGCTGGCCGGCGAGACCGTGTTGATCGTGGAGCACATCCCGCCGGGCATCGACGTGTTCTCGACCCTGCAAGCCACCGGCCCCTGCCAGACCAACCCGGTCCCGCTCTGGCAGGCGAACGCCCTCTCCACCTATCAGCAGATCCTCGCCGCGGCGCCCGGCACCGTGGCCGCCTCCTTCGCCGGACATACGCACATCGACGACTTCCGTCTCCCGGCGGGCGGCGGCTTCGTGCACGGCACGCCGGCAGTGAGCCCGGTCTACAACAACAACCCCGGCTTCCAGGTGTTCACCTACGACCGCGCGTCGGGAGCGCTCGCCGACTTCCGCACCATCTATCTCGACGTCTCGGGAGGAGACAATACGCCCTGGGCGGTGGAGTACGACTTCCAGCAGTCCTTCGGGCAGACCGCCTACAACGCGACGACTCTCCAGACCGTGCAGCAGGCGATCGTCGCCGACCCGGTGACGAGGGGCAACTTCTTCACCTTCTACCCGGTCCGCAGCCAGAAGGGGAGCATCGACCCGCAGAGCTGGAAGGCCTACGCCTGCGGCATCACCAGCTCCACACCGGCCGATTTTGCGAGCTGTTATTGCCCGCAGTGAGCTCCAGGGGCGGCGCAAAATCCGGCTCAACTTCACAAAATTTGGCAATCCCACCCCGAAGGTTCCCGGCTGACTGCCGTTCCTCTACCCTCCTCGATGCCGGGACTCACCCGGCAGAAAGGAGACGCATCATGGCGAGAGAGAAGACGATGAAGGGGAAGGTGGGGATGCTGCAGCGGCTGCTTGCGCGGTTGATCAGCAACCGTGACGAGCTCAAGCACCTGGAGCCGAGCATCGGGCTGTTCGAGGAGTTGTTCGGCCGCCTCCAGGAGGCTGCCGACCGGCAGGCGTTCCACACGGCGAGCAAGCAGGAGGCGTCGCAGCAGCTCCAGGACCTCATCACGGATGCGGAGCGGCTGGCCACAGTCCTGCAGTTGGCGGTCAAGCAGCACTTCGGCATCCGCTCCGAGAAGCTGGCTGATTTCGGTCTCAAGCCGTTCCGTGGCCGGAAGTCCAAGGCCGCCTCCCCGCCGGCGCCGCAGCCCGAGGCCTCCACCGCGGCGGCTGCCAAGCCTGCCGCGGCAGCGGACCGCTCGTAGTCGTTCCCACCTCGGGGACGTGCTCCGCACGTCCCCGTTCTTCATCCCGCCGACTCCCTGTCCCGCCCCGGTCCTCCACCGCTCCGCCGGCTGACGCCGAGAGTCCGTAGGCTTCCCGCGCTGGCGCTCTTCGCGAGGCGCGCGCCCGGTCGCCTTGTCGTGTGGCCGGATCGGCTCGTGGGCCAAGCCGTCCCCGCCTTTGGCCCGCCAGGTCTCCCGATCTCGTCGTCCGGTCTCCCGGTCGGTCGAGCCGGCCGGCTGGTCGGCGGAAAAAGTCCCGGGACCTGCTCATCCAGTCTCGCGACGGAATCATTCCGTCAGCTGACTGGCTGAGCCGGTCTCGCGACTGGCTGAGCCAGTCCCGGGACTTTCTCGTCCCGTCTGCAGACTTTCTCATTCGGTCAGCTGACTGGCTGAGCCGGTCACGGGACCGGGTGAGCCAGTCTCGGGACTTTCTCGTCCGGTCTGCAGACTTTCTCACTCGGTCAGCTGACTGGGTGAGCCGGTCTCGCGACTGGGTGAGTCAGTCTCGAGACTTTCTCATCCAGTCCGCAGACTTTCTCACTCAGTCAGCTGACTGGCTGAGCCGGTCTCGTGACTGGGTGAGCCAGTCTCGAGACTTTCTCATCCAGTCCGCAGACTTTCTCACTCAGTCAGCTGACTGGCTGAGCCGGTCGCGCGACTGGGTGAGCCGGTCTCGAGACTTTCTCATCCAGTCCGCAGACTTTCTCACTCAGTCAGCTGACTGGCTGAGCCGGTCGCGCGACTGGGTGAGCCGGTCTCGGGACTTTCTCGTCCGGTCTGCAGACTTTCTCACTCGGTCAGCTGACTGGGTGAGCCGGTCTCGCGACTGGGTGAGTCAGTCTCGAGACTTTCT
>WNGB01010234.1_pt1 | contig 29319 bp, 32 predicted proteins | sample 5400681 | NCBI WGS metagenome assembly WNGB01 (sample SAMN13153367, study PRJNA577476) | soil metagenome | isolation source: 115 cm soil or saprolite under grassland replicate 2 | place: USA:California | collected 2016-06-15
GGCCACGCCGGCTCGGGGTCAGGCGGTGGGACTGGCGGTGCGGGAACTTCTAACGGCGGCGGTGGTGGTGGTGGTGGCGGCGGGTATTTCGGCGGTGGCGGAGGAGGAGGAACTGACGGTCCCGGTGCTGGTGGCGGCGGCGGCGGCTCCGGACACGTCGACGCCAGCGTTACTTCGTCGACCATGACCACCGGCGGCGGCCCGCCGGGCGACGGCACGGTCGTGATCACCTACACGAAGGCGACGTCGACGACGACGCTCGGCTCGTCGGCGAACCCGTCGACCGCGGGCCAGGCGGTGACGTTCACGGCGACGGTGACGGGCAACAGCCCGACCGGCACGGTGAACTTCAAGGACGGCGGCACGACGATCGCCGGCTGCGGCGCGCAAGCCGTGAGCGGCGGCTCCGCGACCTGCACGACGAGCGCGCTCTCGGCCGGCAGCCACAGCATCAGCGCCGTCTACAGCGGTGACAGCGGCAACGACGGCAGCACCTCCTCGACGCTGACCCAGACCGTCAACCAGGCGGCGAGCTCGACCGGCCTCGGTTCGTCGCTGAACCCGTCGACTGCCGGTCAGTCGGTGACGTTCACGGCGACGGTGGCCGGCGATAGCCCGTCGGGGACGGTTGACTTCAAGGACGGCGGCACGACGATCGGCGGCTGCGGCGCGCAAGCGTTGAGCAGCGGCACCGCGACGTGCACCACTTCCGGTTTGTCGGCCGGGAGCCACAGCATCACCGGCGTGTACGGCGGCGACACAAACAACCAGGCGAGCACTAGCTCGACGCTGACCCAGACCGTGAACGTCGCCGCCCCGAGCCTCTCCACGAACGCGTCCGCCGGCGTTGTGGTCGGCAACCCGATCCACGACACTGCGACGCTTTCGAACGGATCCAGCCCCACCGGCACGATCACGTTCAAGCTCTACGGCCAAGACGACGCGACGTGCTCGAATGGAGCGATCTTCACCACGACGAAGTCCGTTGCCGGCAACGGGTCGTACGGCTCCGCCGCGTTCACGCCGATCGCTACTGGGGTCTACCGCTGGACGGCGACCTACTCTGGTGACACAAACAACAATCCCGCCTCGAACGCGTGCAACGCCGGCGGGGAGTCGGTGGTCGTCTCGAAGGCCTCTCCGACGCTGAGCTCGAAGGCGATCGCAAACGTTGCGAAGGCCATCCGCGCCGAGGGAACCGTCGCCGGCGGGTACATGCCTGGCGGGACGATCACCTTCGCGCTTTACGGCCCGAACACGGACTGCTCGGGCACGCCGATCTTCACCGACAGTGCCGCGGTGACGGCCAACGGCGCCTACGAGTCCAAGACCTTCGCCCCAACCAAGGCCGGGTCGTATCGCTGGGCCGCCTCGTACTCAGGCGACGCGAACAACGCCCCGGCTTCTTCTCCCTGCACCAGGGCGGGCGTGAAGTTCTCGATCTGCGTCATCCCGCGCGTGAAGGGCCTGACGCTCGCAGCGGCTCGGCGGATGATCGAGAGCTCGTTCTGCTCGGTCGGCCGGACCGTAGGCCACCACTTCTCGCGCCGGGTCAAGAAGGGCCACGTCCTCTGGCAGCGGTGGCCGAAGCCGGGCAGGGTGCGCCCGGGAGGCACGCCTGTGCACCTCGTTCTGAGTACGGGCAAGCCACCGCGGGGCTAAGCCTCGGCGGCCTTCTTCTCCGGCTTCGACTCGGTCTTCTTGTCGGCCTTCTCGCCGCCGCCTTCTCGCTCAAGTCTCTCCCCTAGATCGCTCATAGCCATGTAGTACGCGGGCCAGAGCTGTAGCCAGCGATAAGGAAAGCGACGCAGACGGCGCCTTCGAGTTCTCAATAATTCCCATGTCCGGCCCCGTAGGGTTCAGAAACTCGCACCCTCTGTCGCTGGCGCTTAGGCGTTGTCGACGAGCTCGATTGGCCGGACGTAGTGGGCCACGGTTTCGGACCCCCGACAACCGCCTGGTTGACCGGATCCTCGGCACCGAGCCCACGTCGGGCCGTTTGAGGCCGGGATGACCGATTCCCGCATGGGTCACGCCCTTTGAGCGCGATCAGGGCGACACGGGCGCACACGTGTCCACACAGAGGCCCGCAAACGCGTGGCCAGAACGATGCGAAGTGGCTGCAAATCGGCGGTTTTGATCGTTCTGGCCATGGTGGCCAGCCGTGGATTACTCGGGCAGTGAAGCTCGCCTCGGGTCGCTGCTTGCGGTTGCCGTCCTATTCCTCGCGGCCTGCGGAGGCAGACAGGCGCAGACCCGCACGTATGAAGTTCCGACCGCGACCATGAAGCCGACGATCCATTGCGGAGCGGAGGAGGGAGGCTGTTTAGCGGCGAGTGGGGATCGCGTAGCCGATAGAAAAAGCCCCGTTTCCAGGGCTTTTTCCGTAGCAGGCCTGTAAGCCGGATTCTGTCGAGGGTGACCATCCCTCTAGGCCGCCGATTCCTCGACGGCTCGAGCGGCGTACCCGGTCCCTCGGCGGGCTACCTCGGCGGGACCTGTTCGCCTTGCACCGGACGGGGTTTGGCGAGCCGTCGTGTCACCACGACGCTGGTGGGCTCTTACCCCACCTTTTCACCCTTGCCCCCGGCGTCTCCGGAGTTGCGTTACGCCGTTGGCGGTCTCCTTTCTGTGCCACTTTCCGTCGGCTTTCGCCGCCTGGGATTTCCCCAGCGTCCTGCCCTGCGGTGTCCGGACTTTCCTCGAGCCCGAAGGCTCGCGGTCACCCGGCCTGCGACTCGAATTGTAGCTGCGGTTCCGCGGAACCAGCCTGGGCCCGGAAAGTCGCGCTGCATTCCGGACAGCGGATCTCGCCGCCCCAGCGCAGGACGAACTCGCCGCAGACTAGGCACTCGAGGCTCGCTCCACGCGCGAGCGCCGCCAGCTCCTGGTCAAGCGTGCGGATGAGCGAAGTCGCCTCCATCACGAAACCATCCTGAAGACGCCGCAGACCTTGCCGAGGATCTCCACGTGCGCCGGGTAGTTCGGCTCGAGCGCGTCGTTTTCGGGCTGGAGCTTGACGCGCTTGCCCTCGCGGAAGAAACGCTTCACAGTCGCCTCGTTCGCGGACTCGTCCTCGCCGACGAGGGCGGCGACGATCTCGCCGTTTCGCGCGTCCTGCTGCCGGCGGATGACGACGAAGTCTCCGTCGAGGATCCCGGCGTTCACCATCGAGTCGCCCTTGATCTGCAGGAGGAACTCATCCCGGCCCCGGGCCAGCGGCTCCGGCACGGCCACGTAGTCCTCGACATTCTCCTCCGCAAGCAGCGGGGCGCCGGCCGCGATCTGGCCGACGAGCGGCAGCCGGTGGACATCGGGCTCCGGCTCGTGCAGCTCGCGACGGTAGGGCCCGAGCAGCTCGAGGGCGCGCGGCTTCGTGGGGTCGCGGCGCAGCATTCCCGCGCGTTCCAGGTTGGCGAGGTGCGCGTGCACGGTCGAAGGCGAGGCGAGGCCAACCTCCTGCCCGATCTCGCGCACGGTAGGCGGATAGCCGTGCCCTTCGACGTAGCGGACGAGGAAATCCCAGATCTCGCGTTGCCGGTCGGTGAGCATCCCGTCTCCTTGGGTCGCGAACATGTGTTCGTACAAGGTAGCGCGATGGACGGACGGAGTCAAGTCCGTCCACCGACTACGGCTGTTTCAAGCGCTATTCGCCGCTCGAAGCGAAGATTCCGAACACGGCTCCGGTCGGATCCTGGAGGACCGCGAAGCGACCCATGTTCGGAATGTCCGTCGGCTCCACGAAGACGTTGGCGCCGAGCTCCTTTGCCCGGACGACGCTTGCGTCGACGTCGTCGGTCGCGATGTAGACCGTCCAGTGGGGCGGAGCCTCAACCCCTTCCGGACGCGCCATGCACCCGCCGACATCCGTGTCGCCGCTGCGCTGGAAAAGGGTGTACGTCATGCCGCCCATGTCCTGGTCGCGCGACGTCCAGCCGAGCACCTCGCCGTAGAACGCCTTCGCCGCCTCGACGTCGGTCGTCATGAGCTCGTCCCAGACGAACACTCCTTCGGCCGGCGGCGCGTCGGGCTCGCCGGCGGGCTGGATGATGGAGAAGACGGCGCCCTGTGGATCGAACATCACGGCCATCCGCCCCACCTCGGGGATGTCGAACGGGTCCATGACCTTTCCGCCCGCGGCCTTGGCTTTCTCGGCCGTCTCGTCGACGTTTTCCACCAGGACATAGGGGAGCCAGTGCGACGGAGCACCGCCCTGCGCCTCGGTGAAGCCTCCGTGGGTCCGCCCGGCCGACTTGACCATCGCGTACTCCATCTCCCCCGGGAACATCTCGAGCTCCCAGCCGAACAGGCTTGTGTAGAAGCTCTTCGCCGCCTCGACGTCCGTCGAGTTGCTCTCGTGCCAGACGAACTTGCCGATCGCGGTCTCGACGTGTGTGCTGCTCATTTCGGTTACCTCCAGTTGGTTTGCTCTCGGTACGACCCTACTCCGATGGGGAACGAGGACAGGGCTTGCTCGTTCCTGGGACGCGGCTGGCAAGCGCAGCGAGGCGGGACAGTATGAGCAATACGGCCCACCGAGTGGAGCGCAGCCAGCGGCGTCAGCCTCCGGCGAAGGCCGGCTTCGCCGGCCGGGAGCGGAGGCAACCAGGGACGAGCAAGCATGCGCTGGAGAGGACTTGAACCTCCACGGCCCAAACGGGCCACAAGGCCCTCAACCTTGCGCGTCTACCAATTCCGCCACCAGCGCGCGGGCAAAAGTGTAGCTCGTGCCCCGCCCGGCAATAGTCAGGGCATTTCTCGCGGCTGCAAAGCTGCGCCAGGCGTTGTCCTCAGTCGCGCCGTATGTCCAATACGGGCGCTCCCTGCGTCCTAGCCTGGCGCGCTTCTCGCTCGCCAGAAACGCGAGACCATTACCGGACGGGGCACCGGGAAGAAAGCCCCGGCCTCGCCCGTCTTGTGTACGAGATGTACGAGCAGCCGACGATCCGATTCGAGCTCGCAAGGCAACGGCAGGCCGATCTCCTGGCCGACGCGAGGGACGCGCAGCTTCGTCCCGACCTCGAGCACATGGAGCCGGGGCCTGTCGAAGTCGCCCGAGAGCTGAGCGGCCGGATGAAGAAGTTCCTCGGCCGCCGGCCGGTCGTCATCGAGCCCAAGCTGCAGCCGATCGAGTAACGCAAGTTCCTTTCCGTGGAGCGCGAACGGCGGGTCGCAGGGCCCGCCGTTTAGCGTCTGTGGGAATCAGCCCTAGTAGACGAGCGCGACTTCCGCGCTGAAGCAGGCACTGGTGCTGCTCTCGTCAGCTGTGGCTCAACAGGTTCTCACGATGCCCCGGGCTCTGCATCCAGCTTCCGATGACGTACTGCGCGCTGGGAGCGCCCGACGACCAGAGCAGGTTCTCGCCCACCGACCAGTGCGAGTAGCCCGAGGAGCCGAAGTACCGCTGGATGCGCTTCCAGAAGCTCGTTCCGTCGGCCGAGTTGTGCTCGAAGTAGCCGAGCTTGGCCATCTCGCGCGAGTGCTGGCCGGCGGCCCTGCTCAGCCGCCACGACGCACGCAGCGAGCGCAGGCCGTGCTGGCCGCGGACGGCGTTGATGGCGGCGCGGACAGTCGTGGCGCTTGCCACTGCCTTCGAAGAGGCGGATGCAGGCCCTGCCTGCGCAGATACGACGGCGGCGGCGAGGACGGCGAGAAGCGCAAACGTCCGGAATCGACCCAAGCCGCTAGGTGCCGACGGCAAGGGCAGGTGTAAATGGGCCGACCGGCCCATTTTTCGGTTCCACTCGGCCTACTAGCTAGCGCTCAGAACGGGCTGCAGGTGGTGCGCGACCTTCAGAAGCTGGCTCAGCTTCAGGCCGTGCGAGTCGAGCTGCATCTGGGTCCGCTTGCCCTTGAACGCGCGGGACTTCGCCGCCCGCCACTGGATCGTGAACCCGTGCTTAACCCCCTGGGCCTTCGTGCACGTCTTCCTGGGGTCGCAGTAGACGCCGATGTTCGCCGACACGCCCAAGATCGTGGTCGTCCCGACCTTCGTCGAGAAGGCAGGATCGGAGCAGATGGGATTGCCCTCGTAGAGGGAGAATCCGTGACCCTTGCCGAGAATCCCGTGATACGTGCCGTAGGTGGCGGCAACCCATTCGTCGTGGCCCTTGCCGCACGAGAGCAGCTTGAGCTTGTTCAGCTTGAGCCCGAGCTTCGCTTTCGGATGGTAGAGGGCATAGGTCAGCCCGGTCTGCGCCTTGTCCCACTGGGAGGGAGCGCCCATGCTCAGGCCTCCGAGGCTCGTGCCCGCGCCGAGCAGGCCGAACATGGCTGCCGCGAGCACCGCGGTCCTACGCGCTGAAGTGGAAATCGTCATTGGACCCCTTTCAAGGAGGAGTGAGGCGCTCACGTTCGCACTTGCTGCCGAAAAAGTCAATGAAGCTGCGACACTGGCGGCCGTGCCAGACACGGTTGCCGTCTTCGCCGGCGGGCCGGCTCCGAGCCCGGCCGCGCTCGACTCGGTTCCGCCGGATGCGCCCGTCGTCGCCGCGGACGGCGGCGCCGACCACGCCCTTGCGCTCGGCCTGCGAGTCGACGTTGCTGTCGGCGACCTCGACTCGATCTCCCCCGGCGCGCTCGAGTCGCTCGAGCGCGGTGAAGCCCGGATCGACCGCCATCCCACGGCAAAGGACGCGAGCGATCTCGAGCTGGCGCTTGCCGCGGCACTGGACCTCGGGCCACGCCGCATCCTCGTGCTCGGCGGCGACGGCGGCCGCCTCGACCACCTGCTCGGGGAGCTGCTGCTGCTCGCTTCGGACGCCTACGCCGGGGTTCAAATCGACGCAATCCTTGGGCAGGCCACCATCCACGTCATCCGCGGGGAGCGGCTGCTGACGGGAGCGGAGGACGAGCTGGTCTCGCTCTACGCGCTCCAGGGCCCGGCCGTCGGCGTCGTGACCGAAGGGCTCGCCTACCCCCTGCGCGGAGAAACGCTCGTTCCCGGCTCGAGCCGAGGCCTCTCGAACCGCTTCACCGCCGCAGAGGCCCGCGTGTCGCTCGAAAGCGGCGTTCTGCTGGCGGTGCGCCCCGGCTAGGAGCAGCCCTTCGGCAGGAAGCGCGTGGTCATCACCTCGCCCGTCGCGACGGGAGCCTTCAGCAGTTTCCGCCGGACCATCCAGGCGCCGAAGCGGCCCCATTCCGCGGGGCGCATGCAGACGATCCCGTCCGGCCCCGAGAGGAGCTCGAGCGTGGCTAGCGTCGCCCGGAAGACAAAGAAGCGATCCGATGCCGTGACCCGCCGCATAAACGCAACGGCGCGCCGCGGGTGCGCGCGCGCCTCGGCCGTCCCTTGCACGAAGACGTCGACGAAGCGGCTGACCCTGTCCGCATAGCCCTTGTCGGAGCGAAGCCGTTTCGAGCTCGCGACGAGGACGAGCTCGTCGTAGGGAGGGACTCCGGCGCGGTCGAGTGGGATGACCGTAGGCCTATGGCCGCGCAGGGCGAGCTCGATTCCCTCCACGTTCCGGTACACGCCGAGCACGGCGTCGACCTTGTGTGAGAGCAGCGCCGGAAGGAGGTTGTAGCCGACGCTCACCACCCTGACGTCGTCGCGCGAGAGGCCGGCCGAGGAGAGCGCCGAGTCGAGCGCCGCGTAGTCGGCGGGGACGCCGGTGATGCCGACCGCGCGGCCCTTCAGGCCGGCGATGGAGTGGATCGCGGGATCGATCGCCATGATCGAGTTGAGTGGCTGCGGTACGACTGCGGCGACCGCTACAACAGGCAGCTTCTTGGCGGCGGCGAAAAAGACCTCCTGCTCGTACGAGACGGCGAGGTCGCTCCTGCCGGCGGCTACCAGCTTGAGCGGCGTGGCGGGATCCGACGGAGCCCGGATCGCGGCATCAATCCCCTGCTTGCGGAAGAGCCCCGCCTCGCGGGCGTAGTAGAAGCCGACGTGATCCGGATTGGGCGTCCAGTCGAGCATCAGCGTCACCCGCGAGAGACGCGTGCTCCCGCCACATGCACCGAGGACGGCGAGCAACGGAAGAACGAGTAGGGCTTTACGCACCGGCGGCCTCCCGTTCCCAGGGGACGACCAGGCGCTCGGCCATTGATACGGAGGCGTAGAGCGCGAGCGCGAGCAGGGAGAGGATGAGCACGGCGGCGAAGATCCGGGCCGTCTCCAGCGCCGGCTGCGACTGGAGCATCACGAAGCCGAGGCCGGCCGAGGAACCGGCCCATTCGCCGAAGACCGCCCCCACGGCTGCGTAGGTGGCGGCAACGCGCGCGCCCGAGAAGATCGACGGCAGCGCTCCGGGGAGCTCGACGCGGCGAAAGAGCGAGACGCGGGTCGCATCGAGGGTGCGCATCATGCGAATCAGCTCGGCGTCGGCCGCCCGCAGCCCGTCCACAGCGTTGACGACGATCGGGAAGAAGCAGACGATCGCGACGACGACGAGCTTGGGGCCGATCCCGTAGCCGAGCAGGATGGCGAGGATCGGAGCGAGCAGAACGGTCGGGACGGTCTGGACCGTCACCAGCGTCGCATGGGCCAGGAGGCCGCGGTCCGAGGCGAGCGCGGAGGCGACCGCCGAAGGTGCGGGGAACAGGTAGTCCTGGACGTGGGCCGCGCGGACGACGAGCTCCCAGACCCCGACCACGGCTGCAAGGAGCACGAGCGGAGGAAGCCAGCGCCTCATTCGATCGCCGCCAGGGCCCGCTCTCGGAGCTCCGTGAATGCGGCACTCGTGACGACCTCGCGACGAGGACCGCCCCGGGGGATGCTCACGTCGAGCTCGGCCACGATCCGCCCTCCGGCGAGAACGGCCACGCGGTCGCACACGAGCAACGCCTCCTCGACATCATGCGTGACGAGCAGCACGGTTCGCGGCTCGCCGGCAAGCGCCTCGCCCAGCCACTCCTGCAGCTCCCCGCGCGTGATCGCGTCCAGCGCTCCGAAGGGCTCGTCGAGCAACAGCACGTCCTTGCCTGCGAGCAGCGTGCGGAGGAACGCCACCCGCTGGCGCATCCCTCCCGACAGCCGCGCCGGCCGAAGCTGCTCAGAGCCGGCGAGGCCGAAGCGCGTGAAGAGCGGCGCGGCCTGCAGGCGCGCCTCCCGGCGCGACAGCCCGTGGTTCTCGAGAGCGAGGCAAGCGTTGTCGAGCGCGGTTCTCCACGGCAGCAGGCAGTCGCGCTGGGGCATCAGGACGCAGCGCGAGAGCCGTCCCCGCGGAGCCCTCTCTCCTGCCACCGAGACACTTCCCGCGTCAGGCTCGTCGAGCCCGGCCACGATTGAGAGCAACGTGGACTTGCCGGCGCCGCTCCGGCCGACGATGCCGACGCGCTCGTTCCGGCCGACCTCGAGCTCGAGCCCGTCGAGCACGGGCTTGGGCCCGAAGCTGCGAGCGATGTCCGAGATGACCACGCCCTCGAGCAATTCCCTCGGGGCGGCCTCAGGTTCGACGACTGCTTGTCTCATACGCTCCCTTCGCCGGCATGACCCGGATCAGGTTCGACGGGTATGCGCTAGGAAGCGCTTTCTCAGCCCCTCGCCAGGGGCTCCCCGGTCAGGTCACATGGTAGCGACGCGGCGACCCCGTCCTCCTTCGAGACAGTCTTGTCGCGTCACTCGAGCTTTAAGAAACACGCGGAGGAGGGCCCAGCCCTCCGCACGCTTGTTTGCGGCTAGTCGTCTCCCCCACCGTCGTCGCCGCCGCCGTCGTCGTCTCCACCGTCGTCGTCACCCTGGTCGTCATCGCCCTGGTCGTCGTCGCCCTGGTCGTCCTCCGATTCGACCTTGACCAGCGTGAGAGTCGTGCCGTCGACGATCGCCTTGACCTCGACACGATCGCCGGGGGTGAGGCCGGAAACGTCGAATCCGATCGGGACAACGACGTCGAAGCTCAGCCCGCCGACCTGGACGGTGAGCGATCCGGACTGGGTTGCCGTCGGAGCGGTCACGGAAACGAGCGTACCCTCGAGCTCGATCGTGTCGGCATCACCGACATCGTCCACGTCGTCAGCCTCGATCCCGCCGCTCTTGGAGATCTTGAGGTGGGCGTCGACGATGTCGCCGCGGCGCAGGTTCGCAGAGAGGCTGCGCGCCGTCTTGATCGCGAAGGAGCTGTGCCCCGCCGAGACGAGCAGCTTGCTGTGCATGTTCCGCACCACAACCGCACGGACCCGGGCGCGGGTCGCGTGACCGCGGCTCGTGATCTTGGTCGCGCGGTAGACGCCGTGTGAAGGGGCTGCCGCACGGGCATCGAGGCGGGAGCCGACACTGATGCCGGTCCGCTTCGTCTTGATGGTGTGGACGGCGCCTGTCTGTGACGCCATCACGAGCGCGTGACGTCCCGACTGCTTGGCGACCACGACGCCGTGAAAGATCCCGGCGCCCGCGGCCGCCGGAAAGGCGACTCCGAGAACAGCGAGGATCGGGAGGACGAAGCTCTTTCTCATGGTGTCATTCCTTCTCTTCGTGGAACAAGGGAGAATCGGTTTGCGGAGGTTAGCCAAAAAAAGTAGGCGCGATGTTAAAAAAGGCGACCTTTGCGGCCGGCTCCGCGATCCGGATCGACACGAAGGACCGATGTCGATCGGGGACATGTTCGGCGCCGGGTTCACGGTCGATTGGGTTGAAGGGTTTTGGCAAGAAAAGCCGACGCCCGGACTCGAACCGGGGACCCCTTCATTACGAGGGAAGCCCAGGGGCAGGAAGCGCGGGTAAACGCGTCCGCGCGGGGGCACGTTTTGCCTGCAAATTGATGACATCGGCGCTTTCTCGCGTACCCGCACGTGGACGCGCGTGGACGAGCTGACGTACCCCTTTCGTACCCTCGGCCGCCTGACGGGAGCGCAACCTGGACTGTCTTGAGCAGGCGTGCATCCTTCGCCAGTTCCCGAACTGGTTGGCAGCAGGGCCATCGAGACGGCTGCTATCACGTGGGTGATGGAAGTCGAACGGAGATCGGGACGAGAGCTGCGCGACACACGCTACGTTGACGCGTCAGCAGACATCGAGAGGCCGCCGCGCGGACGGCGAACACCAGCAACCAGCCGCTCCCCGAGCTTGCTCAGGTACGGGCGCACATGTGAGTAGCGAACCGTTGCCTGCAAGCGATCGCATGCAGGTGCCTGCCAGAAACCGACGGCCAGACCGCGTATCGTGAGCGCGAAGTAGCGATAGTTATGGGCTCTCGGAGCGTAGTCCTCTGGGAACTGGGACACGCACGGCCACATCTTGGGCTTTGTTCGTCGAACTTGCGCCTTCCACGCCTTCGCAAGTACACGCAGAGCACGCGACGGATGGGCGAAAAGGTCGGTAATCCCCACTAGCGCGCCAGAGGGCACGCGCACAGTCGCCGGGACCCCACGTCCTCCCCTCGTTACCGCCAGGATGGAGCTTAATCGCGGGCAGCAAGGCGCTGACCACGACCGTACTCGCGGAGAGCAGTCGCCAGTCGATCGCCGTCTGGTAGATGCCGCGGTATCCATTCTTCACCCGGATTGATCTCCGCGCCGACGGAGCGTACTCGCGCTGGTCAGCGCGGACCGCCTTGCGGAGTCCGACGTTCACGGCCCTTAGATCGAGATCGCCGCGCACTTGCGGATATGTGCCGCTCGTGTCGTAGCGGGGAACCGGGAAACGCGGTGTTGGTGCCGCGACGACCCGCAGAGGCGATGCGACCATGCTCCGCGTTTCCGCTGTCGACTCGCCGGAGGGGCTTCTCGTGGAATCCGAATCGCAGGCGCTCGCGAAGAGAGCCAACGCTACAGTCGGCACCACGATGCTCAGCGCCGGCCGCTTGCAGCCCCTCGGTTTCGGCGCATCCAGAAGCCGTTCCCACACGCCGAAAGCGAACATGCCGGGGAGTCGCTCCGGTGCCCTTCTCATCGTCGTCCGTACCGCCGGAAGACGTTCCATGCCGCTTGCCTACGCTCGCGCTGATGCAGGACACCCGGATTCTCGTACTCGTACATGAAGACGTCTGTCGCGCGATAGACCGCGGCCCGATTCGCGCCGTGAACTCTCTTCAAATGTATGTATGCGCGCGGGTTATAAGGACCCTTACCCGTTTTTAGTTCACGCCAGACGAATCCAAGCTGAACGCGGAGCGTCAGCGCCCTTGCTTGGCTCCCTCCTGCGAACGCAAGGAGGCGCTCCTTCCGCGTGTAGTACGTCCACTGCGCGATCCCGACTCCGCAGTTGCTGTTGTGCCAAGAATGATCGCTGCATTGCCAGCATTTGGGGTCCACACCCTTACATGGGTAACCCGACTCGACGCGAAGGTTCCCGACACATCCGGCCGCCTGGGCACGCGAGAGCCCCCGCCGGACGAAGAAGCCAAAGGCGCATTTCTCGCGCTGAGCGAGCGTGCGCGTACGGCAAATGAGGCTCCGTAGCGTCCCGCCGCCCCCGCCGTCGGGCACGACTGCATGGCCGTCGCCTTCGACGAAGGCGCCCGGATTGCCGCCCGCGAAGCCGTAGCGGTTCTCGTTCGCTGCATCGGTCGAGAGCTCGAGCTCCTCGCCCGCATTGCGAAGGAAGTCCTGCTGCAGGAATCGCCCATCGTCCGGCTCGTAGCGCCTGGCGCCCATGTCGATCGAGCGTGAGCCGGAGTCGAAGCGCTTGTCGTTGAAGCGGAACGGGTTGTAGGTGTCGGTCGGATCGTGCGGACCAGCAAACACGGCTGACCTACCACGACACCGGCTGGATCCACCGTGCCGGATGACGTCGAAGAAGGCCGCGAATTTGCACTTCCGGTGAACCGCTCCCCGCGCTCGTGGCCGCCAAGGGCACGATGCCCACGCGCCGCCCGCCGATTTCGAGCACCCTTCATACATTCAGCAGTGATGCGGCAGTGCAAGACCTGACGGAGGTGCACGAAGAAGTGAAACAGTATTCGCGTTGGGCTTCAGCCTCTGTGCATCGCTAATGACCGACGATCGTGATGCCGAGTGCGGCGACGCGTCCACCTCTCACGTACGCGACCAAGACCGGCCGCGCTGCATGGCTCGAGCTCGCGAAGTTCGCGAGCCACCACACAGTCGACCCGGTCGGAATGCTCCAATGCTTACCCGGAATCTTCCCCGTCTTATACGCCCGCGGGAAGATGCGGCGCATTGACTGGAGCGGCGCGCCGACGTGGAGACCGTTCGCCGTGTGCCAGCGCGACCCGGTCACCACGGCGTTCGGCAAGATGCAGTTCGCGGGCGTAGCGGCGCCCGCATCGAGCGTGATGAACGCCATGGAGAGGCCGATCTTCTCGAAGCGTAGCCGGCAGAGACCCTCAGGAAAGGACGAAGAACCATGCAGGCCGGCGCGCGCGAAGTAGCGGACCGTGCGCCGGTACGAGGTCTCGGGCGCGATCGGCAGTCCCGCGATGCGGTTCGCGGCGATGACGAACGAGAGTCCGCTCGCGGCGCCCGAAGTCGTCGCCGTGGTGCGCGATGCGCACGCCGGCGAGATCAGGGACAGCGCAAGGACGAGCGACGCGACGCCGGGCCGAACGCGCCGCACGTCATGGCGTGCGGCGCGCTCGAGCGGATGTCCTATCTCGATGCTCATCGTTGGATGCTCTTCAGCCCGAGGGCTTTCGCCCACCTTCGCTCCAAACGCTCCACGCTCACCGCATACGAGCTCGCGCCGTTGTAATTGATGAGCGCCTGAGTCAATCCCGACTTCCGCATGTCCCCAACGATGGCCTGGAAGCCGACGATCATGTTCGGGAGCGGTCGCCAGGCACCGCCGCGTGCGTCGGCCTTGTCCTGGAACGTGTAGTACGTCAGCTGCATCGGACCGACACCCTGCATCCCGCCTCGACCCGTCGGGCCACGTTGGCGCTTGTACGCAAGGTATCCGTCCTTCGTTACCTGCCGCGAGGAGTTGCACGGCAAACGCCGGCCCCAGTACCTCTTGTGCTTTGCGTCGTACCCGCGGATGAAGATCGTGGGATCGGCGCCCCAGACGTTGTACCCGCCGCACGACTCCTGGGTGAGGAGGGCGCATCCGAGCGTGATCGGCATGTGCGTCCGCGACGCGACGATGACGGTCAGGCGCGGATTGACGATCTTCGTTCCGCTGACGGACACTCGCTGGAGCTTCCGGATGAGCATCCGCTGCCTCTTCGTCAGGCTCGGCGGCTTCGGCGCTCCGCCGCCGCCGTCCGGCACGACCACGTGGCCGTCGCTCTCCACGAACGAGACCGGATTGCCGCCGGCAAAGCCGTAGCGATTCTCGTTGGCTAGATCGGTCGAGAACTCGAGCTCGCCGGTCGCGTCGCGGAGGAAGTCCTGCTGGAGGAACCGGCCGTCGTCCGGCTCATAGTGCCTGGCGCCCATCTGGAACGACCGGGAGCCGGAGTCGAACCGCTTGTCGTTGAACCTGAATGCGTTGAACGGGTTCGTCGGGTCGATTTCCCCGCGCGAGAGGCTCCCGTCGAGATTGCCGTACGGCTTGTACGCGTACGAGTCCGAGACGAGACCGTTGTCGTCGACGAGGAGCGAGACATCGCCGTGGACGTTTCGACCGTACGAGTAGTCCTGCGTCGACGAGGTCGTGATCGTTGCGTCGATGCGATCGTCAGTGAGGTCGTAGGTGTACCGCTTCGTCGACGAGGCTCCACCGGTCTGCGTCTCTGAGCTGATCTCGTTAGTCGTCTCGAGGTAGGTGAAGCTGCTCGTCCGCGCCGCGCCGCCGTTCTGGACCTCGGTCTGCGTCGAGACCCGATCGAACGCGTCGTAGACGTAGCTGGTGTCGACCGTGGCGTTCGTACGGTAGGACTTGAACGCCTTGAGCCGGTCGAGGGGGTCGAACTTGTACCAGTCACGGAGCCCGGGCTGCGCGCTGCCTTCTCTGTCGCAGAGCGCGGACGTGTAGCCCGGATCGGTCACGCAGCGGATGTCGCCGCTCTTGGCGTCCACCGACTGGGTCTGCAGCTGACCGGCTCGGTTGTAGCTGTACTCGCGGGTGCGTGCGCCGGCAACGATCACGACCTCCTTCACGACGTCCCGCTCGAGTGGGTCGACGCCCCGAAGTCTGGCTCGAGCGGTAGGTCGTGGTCGAGACGTCGGCACCAGACAGGCGTTCCGCCATTACGTCGAGACACTCTCAGGACACACGATGCGATAGCGCAAGAGCCGACGCCCGGTTCTCCAAGTTCCATACCGAGGCCGCGGGCCGTAGAGCTTGGAGGCGCGGGGTCAGTCGGTGAACTTCAACGCGAAGTAGAAACGAGTCACACGACCACGATGGGTGTAGATGAAGAACCACGGCTTCAGGAAGTTGGCGATCGTCGCAGGAAGTGATTGCGCGCCGCGGCCGACCTTCACCCAACAGTGGCACGGAGAACCTTTCGACCACGCATTGAGGACGAAGCCTCGCCAAAGGTGCTCGCACCGGCCTGCCGTGGTCTTGTGACACGGGCCCAGCGGGATCCGGCTCCCCACGCCAAATCCAGCTTTCGTCCGGTAATACGGGGTCGAGAAGCCGAGCTCGCCGACGCGGTTCGCGTAAAACGTGACGATCACTCCGCTGTGGTGAAGCCGGTAGTAGCCCCTGCACCGCGTTCCCGGAGCGTTGGAGGACGTGGTAGCCATGACCTTCTGAACCGTACTCACGTTCCACACGCGCCCTCGACTCGCCTAGGGCGATGTTGCCGATCCTGCTCCACGGCACCAGAAGCGGCGGGTCGGAGGGATTGCCCAGATTGGCGTGATCCGAACCAGACCCACAACCCCCGACTGCTACAGAGGCTACGAGCGCGAGCACGGCAGTACCAGTTCTGGCGACACCTAGGCGCGCGGACCGCTCGCGTGTCGCGCATGGGAACCTGTCGCGTCCCCTCGGTTCGGCGGGCCTAATCGTCCGATCTCTACAGCACGCCGGTGGCTTCCGCACGAGATATCGATCCCAGAGCGGACGACATCCGTGAGCGATCGAGTCGACGTTAAGCGCCCGGCGCATAGTGGCAGCGTCGCCGCAGTCGCAAGATGAAGTCACGGAAGTCGCGCCCCTCTCGTGTCGGCACCTGGCTGTTCATGTTTTGGCCCGCGTAAAAGCCGGTCTCTTGCCAGCCCGAACGCGTGTACGCAACCCGCTGGCCGGCTCTAACGCTCGAGCCGACGTGCAACTTCGGATTTAAGAAGCCTGTTTCGGCGGTGTACCACTTCGAGTAATTGCGTCCATTCACGGTGATCGGGTGCTTAGCTTGAAGTACATAGCGCCGCCTCCACCCCAGGAGCGTCCGCCAACGGGATCGATCTTTATGACGCGACAGGCGCCGATAGCGAAGATCGGCCCATGGTGTGCGTACTTCGAGTCAACGCCAGCGTCGGTGCGCCCGAGTACTAGCCGGCGGTCGTATGGGTAGTAGTGCCAGTTCGCCCTTGGGGATGTGTTCCTCTGAGAATAGGAAACATTCTTTCCGACGGAGAGGCGCCGAGTTCGGCCACGCGCTGGGCGACGATCCACGTGCGCGGATCATCGGATGCGGCGCGGCACGCGCTTCGCTTTCCTGCTGCCACGCCACATGTCCTTGATGACCTTGTAGTAGAAGCTCAGGTCGTCTTCGTGGCCGTTCAGGAAGCGCTTCTCTGCTTTCGCGACTGGGAAGGCTCGTACCCCTGTGGGGCTGCGGACTGCGGGGATACCCTCTTCTGGATCGAGCTTCCACGATCCACCGAGGTCGCGGACAATCACCTCCCCGACATAGGCACCGACCACCGGCGCCATCGTCTCGAGAAACCGCTCCTCGGCCTTTCCCGTCTCGGGATCTCCCCAGAGCTCGTCGATCATGTTGTTCACGCGCGCGAGCGAAGACTCGGAGTAGTCGAGGACCTCGCCCTCCTCCGCGCCCGCCTTCACGAACGCTGCCGCGAGCTTCCGCATCTCGTCTCCGATGTCTTCTCGGCGGCCCGCCCAAGCGCTCGGCGGAGCTGGAAGGGGGGGAGCGAAGGCGGGCGGAACTCGAGCAGGGCGCGGACGCCAGCGTCTGGGGTCGACGAATGCGTCCCTCCCCAGGTGCTCCTTGACGGCATCGCGGACCGCATTTACCTGCTTCCATTCTGACTCGAAGTCGGAGAGGTGTTCACTGAGTTGCAGATAGATGCGCTCTGCACCGAGCTCATCGACGCGATATACAGGCGCAGACAGCAAGCGGTCCCGGCCGAAGAACTCGACATAGCTTGGGCCGAAGACCGTTGCCCAGTAGAGGTCTGGAATTCCTCCACCGAGGTCGAGCTCATTGACCGCAGTCTGGACCCCACGCCGGATCTCCTTCTTGGACGAGAGGTGAATGAGCGCGAACTCCGCGTTGGACCGTTCGCACGCTTCGCGGATCAGCGTGATCAACGCCGTCTCGTCTGCTGCCTCCCGCTCGAACCAAGCCAAGATCCCGCCGAATCCGTCCCGGCGCACGGCTTGGTGGACGATTCCCTCTGACGCTTGCCCCTCCCAGATAAACATGTAGTCGTCCCAAAACTCGGGTACCCGCTCGAGCGCGAAGCGGTCGCGCAGTGGCTCTAAGTTCCCCATCTTCGCCGCCGCTGTGCCGGGAACGCACTCGACGATAAGGCGCATGAGGTCCTGTCCTTCCGCGGCCGAGACGAGGCGTGACCTCGTCACGACGTTGAAGGTGATTTCCTTTTCAGGCATAGCGGTTTACCAAAAAGCCAGGCCAGACGGGGACTCGCTCATGGACACCTCGCTCGAGCGCATAGCCCGCGAATCCGACCGAAGACCTTCCATGAGTAGTTGAGGCGAAGGAAGCGCGCTCTCTCACCGGGAAGCGGAACAGTCCGGTACATAAGCGGCGCATACCGCCGAACCACCATTCCCTTGGCGATACCTCCAGTACTCCGCACCCCCCTGATGAGTGGCTTTGAGACGCGCGATTTGCGAGGGACGATCACGTAGAGGGGCTGGGCCTCGATCTGTGCTGCAAGGATCATGCTTCGTAGCTGGGGTGTCCGGTACACGTACTGGCGGAATTTGAACTCAAACCGCGACTGAACTTCGAGCCGGGAATACTGCGCCTTCGCGTCATACACAACGAACCGTTGATAGCCGCGCGGCACTCGTAGAAGTCGGGATCGGCTGCCGATTCCTTGAACGCGACCTGGAAACGGTTCGCGGCGTTCCGCCACGCATAGGCGCCGCCGCGCACGGGGACGAAGCGCGACTCGAGCGGGCGCCAGCGTCCATGCGCATCGCGGTAGTTGACCGGCTCGCTGAAGAGCGAGGTCGTCCGCGTCCCGTCCGGGTTGCGGTACGTCTTCGAGAAGCGTCCTCGTCTGTTCGGAAGCTCGCGGGCGCCGCGCTTCAGGCCGTTCGGATCAAGCCGGAGGGCGTGCCGCCCGGACGCCCACGCGGCACCACCGTGGCCGAAGGGCGGTGGGGTTACGACGGCCGCGGCCACGAGCAGCCCGAGAACGAGCATGTGCGCCAGCGTTCTCGCCGCCGGCACCCGACCGCAGACGACCCGGTGGCTGTGGCTAGGGACGGCTCGAGAGGCCCGGCGGTGAAGCCGATCGAGATGCTGATTGTCGGACACGACGCTCTCCCCTTCGCCGCAGATCGGCGTGTGAGGTGCGCCTCGCCGCCCAGACCACCTGTTGTTTCGAAAGCAACATACTCCGCTCGGTCTGCGAATACAAGAGGCAACACCTGTCGCCTGCCTCGGAAGCGTTCGCAAATTGCGAAGAAATGGCCGGCGGCTGCCTCAGTAGCCCGGTCTCTCGCAGTGGAGCCGCACGAAGCACGGTCGAAGCAAGCGCATGCACCGGACCCCTTCTTTGTCGGTGAAGGGGTCGAGATGTACCCTTCTCGTACCCTTTTTGAGGCTCTCGAGCGCCCGGCCGCGCACCAGGCCAGACAAAACCCCTGCAAATCCCAATAAGCCGACGCCCGGACTCGAACCGGGGACCCCTTCATTACGAGTGAAGTGCTCTACCAGCTGAGCTACGTCGGCGCGGCTCACGCAGTCTAGCCGGGAACCGCGGCAGTTCCGGCCAGCTCGCGGCGGAGTTGGACGAAGAGCGCCTCGAGTGCCAGGCCCGGCTGGACGTTCAGCTCCTCGAGGGTGCGCCATGACTCGCGGACGAGCTCGGCCGCTCGTTCGGCCGCGGGCTGCAGCTCGCGCGACGCATCCTCACGCAGCTGCTCGAGCCGGTCGTAGTGCACCACGACCGAATCGGCGCCTGCAGCTACAACGACCAGGTCCCGATACCAGGCTGCGAGCTCCTCGAGGGAGAGCAGGAGCTCTTCCCGCTCGGCTCCGCGCTGGGCTCGGCGCACCCGCTGTTCGGACTCGCGGGCGGTGAGGTCAAGGCCTTCGACGTCCTCCTCGGCCTGCGCCTTCGCCGCCTCGCCGCACTCCTTCGCGCCCGCAAGCAGCGCCTCTGCACCTGCCGCCGGCTCGAATTCCGGGTCGGTATAGACGGTGCGCGCGACTTCGAGCAACCTCACGCGCCGCTTCGCGGCCTCCGGATCGAGCAGCCGCTCGGCTCGGTCGAGCCTCCCTCCCGCTACGCGCGCGAGCGCGGTCACCTCCTCCTCCGAGAGCGCCGGTGCCCGCTCCGCGATCGTCTCCCGCACCGCCCGCTCGGACAGGCGCCGGAAGGGGACGTGCTGGCAGCGCGAGCGGATCGTCTCCGGCAGCGGGCCGAGATCGTCCGCCAGTAGGACGAGAACGGCGTAGGGCGGCGGCTCCTCAAGATCCTTGAGCAGCGCATCCGCGGCCTCGTCGTTCAGGAGCTGGGCGGCAACGATCAGATAGACGCGGCGGTCGGCCTCGTAAGGGCGCATATGCAGGTCGTGATGCAGGAGGCGGATGTCGTCGATGCGGATCTGGTCGCCCAACGGCTCGAGCACGTAGAGGTCGGGGTGGGCGCCGCGCTGCACGCGGTCGCCGTCTCCGAGCAGCTCGGCGGCGAACGCGACTGCCGCGCGCCGTTTCCCGACCCCCGGTGGGCCGTGGAACAGGTAGGCGTGCGCGTGCCCCTCGGCGAGGGCCGCCTCGAGCAGTCGCTTGGCCTCCTCCTGCTCGGGAATCGCGCTCTCCATCAGCCCTCGACCTCCTCCCGTACGCGCTCGGCGAGCTCCTCGGGCATTGCCGAGCCGTCGAGGGCGACGATCCGTTCGGGGAACCGCTCGGCGAGCTCGCGGTACGCGCGATCGAGCGTGGCGTGGAATTCGGCGGCCTCGCGCTCGATCCGATCCGGGTCGCGGCGGCTCCGGCCCGCGGCCGCGGCCGGGTCCAGCAGGAGAACGAAGGTGCGATCGGGCAGGAGGCCTCCCACAACGGCGAGATTGAGCTCCAGCACCGGATCGACGCCGAGGCCGCGCGCGATCCCCTGATAGGCGAGCGACGAGTCGAGATAGCGGTCGCACACCACGTCCGCGCCACGCCCGAGCGCCGGCCGGATCACGTGCTCGACGAGCTCGGCGCGGGCCGCAGCGAACAAGGCGGCCTCAGCCCACGGCGAGACGTCGCCCCCGTGAAGCAGCACGTCACGCACGCGCTCCCCGAGCGGCGTTCCCCCCGGCTCGCGTGTCCACACAACATCGCGTCCTTCCGCTGCGAGGTGCTCGGCGAGCAGCCGCGCCTGGGTGGTCTTGCCCGAGCCGTCGAGGCCCTCGAAGCTGACGAACATGGCTGCTTCGTAGGATAGGGCCGTGCGAGCCGTGGTCACAGGAGGAGCCGGGTTCATTGGCTCGCATCTCGTCGAGGCGCTCGTGGCGCGCGGCGACGACGTGCTCGTGATCGACGATCTCTCGCGAGGCAAGGCCGAGCAGGTGGCCGCCGGCGCGGAGCTTCTCCGGCTCGACGTTCGCGAGCCTCTCGAGGACTCGTTTTGGAAGTTCCGGCCGGACGTTTGCTTCCACCTCGCCGCCCAGGCCGACGTGGGCGTCTCGGTCGCGCGACCCCTCGACGACGCCGCCGTCAACATCTTCGGCACGCTGAACGTCCTCCAGGCGGCCGAGCAGCACGGAACGAAGGTCGTCTTCTCGTCCACAGGCGGAGCGATCTACGGCGAATGCGAGCGCCCGGCGCGGGAGGACTACCCGCTCAGGCCCGCGGCCCCGTACGGAGCGGCCAAGGTCGCCGCGGAGACCTATATCGGCACCTGGAGCCGCCTGCACGGATCAGGCCATGTCTCGCTTCGCTACGGCAACGCCTACGGGCCGCGGCAGGAGGCTGGGCTCGAGGGAGGTGTCGTCGCGATCTTCTTCGAGGCGATGAGGAACGGTCGGCGGACGACGATCTACGGCGACGGCCGGCAGACGCGCGACTTCGTCCACGTCAGCGATATCGTCGCGGCGACGCTCGCAGCGGTCGAGGCCGAGGGCGTCTTCAACGTCGCGACGGGCGTCGAGACCTCGGTGCTCGAGCTCCATGACCTCTGCTCCGCAGCCGCCGGAGTGGAGGTCGAGCCCGAGCGTGAGGCGGCGCGTCCCGGAGACATCCAGCGAAGCTCGCTCGATCCAACTCTGGCCGCCCGCATGCTCGGATGGTCGGCACAGCTGCCACTCGCGGAGGGCCTCCGCTCGACCTGGGAGGAAGGAAGCTAGGCCGAGGGGGCGAATCTCGCTCTCGCCTTGGACCATTCACTCGCCACCCCGCTCGAGTACGGGCCGCGCCGGCTAACCCTCCTGCTCGGCACGCTGGCCGCCGTCGAGGCGCTGGTCATCCTCGCCGCTGCGGTTGTCCTGCTGGCCAAGCCGATCGCAGGTCATCTCCGCCACGCAGCCGTTCAGCAAGCGACGGCATCGCTGATGCCCAAGACTCCGAAGACCGGCCCGACCACGCCGGCAGGCAAGCCACAGCTGGCGCGGACGAAGATCTCCGTGCTCGTCCTGAACGGGAACGGCGTAACCGGGGCCGCCGCGGCCGGAGCCGCGCCGGTGCGGCGGCTCGGCTACCGGATCAAGGCGGTCGGCAACGCGCCTCGCAGCGACTATCCGCAGAGCGTCGTGATGTACAAGCGTGGCTTCCGTCCTGAGGGAATGCGCCTCGGCCGCGACCTGCACGTGAAGATCGTGGGCCCGCTCGACGGCATCCGCGTCGGCGAGATGCATCGCGCGCAACTTGCGTACGTAATCGGCGGCTAGGAAACAGGCCGCGTCGCGGCCGTCGCGTCGAGCTGATTCGCGTGGTACAGAACGGAGGCCTCGGCCGTCCGAGCAGCCCGCGAGTCGTGGTGCGTCGAGACCGCGTGGAGAAGCTCGGCGCGCGCCCTCGGCTCCAGACCGTGTGCCTGCTCCTCGATCAGGCGCAGCCCGAGGTGCACGTGGCCGAGCAGCTTTCCCTCTTCGGACTGGCGGTAGACCGGCCCGGGGCCGAGCTCGACCGTGCGGCCGACATCGTGCAGGAGCGCAGCCGCAAGGAGAAGGTCGGCGCGTAGGCGCGGATGAAGCTGCGCCGCCTCGCGGCAGATCGTCGCGACCCCGACGGTGTGCTCCAGCAGCCCGCCCGCATAGCCGTGGTGCCCCTCCGGCGTCGCCGGCAGCGAGCGCATTCGCGCGCGCAGCTCAGAGTCCGAGACGAAGCGGGCGACGACGGCCTTCAGGCCCGGGTGGTGGATCTCGCCGGCGAGGAACTCGAGAAAGCCGTCCAGCTCCTCGACGTCGCGGCTGAGCGCGGGCGCGAGCGAGCCCGCGTCGGTTTCCGGGGAGGCCTCGAGCGAGCGAACCTCGAGCTGCAAGCGGTCGCGGAAGCGCTCGACGCGGCCGAGCACGCGGACGGCGTCTCCCTCTGCGAAACGTGAGTCGAGCAGCTCGACGTCGTTCCAGACGCGCGCGTCGATCCGTCCGCTCGGATCGACGAGCTCGAGGGCGAGATACGGGGCGCCGTTGCGCGTTCGGAGCTTCTCCTTGCGCGCGACCGCGAACGTCCCTTCGACGACTCGGTCTTCTTCCAACTCTGCGATAGCGCCCACGAGCCGAGTCTAGGCCCGAGAACGGACGAGGCCAATCGTCATTGGTACGCTCACCGCGTGGCCCAGGTAAAGCCGTTCCGCGCGCTGCGCTACGACGAGCAGCACGCGGGGCCGCTCGAAGCGCTCGTCGCTCCTCCCTTCGACGTGATCGGGCCCGACGAGCGGCTCGCCTACCTCGAGCGAAGCCCCTACAACATCGTCCACCTCACGCTTCCGGACTCGGAGGAGGACGCCGCGCGCGACCTCGCCGCATGGCTCGCCGACGGAATCCTCGCCGAGGAGGAGCCGGCGTTCTGGTGGCTCGAGCAGGACTACACCGGCCCCGATGGGGTCGCCCGCACCCGGCACGGGCTCGTCTGCGCGCTCCATCTCGAGCCCTACGAGAAGGGGATCGTCCTCCCGCACGAGCTCACGCACGCTGGGCCGAAGGAGGGGCGGTTGCGCCTCCTTCGCGCGACGCGGGCACAGCTGGAGCCCATCTTCCTCCTCCACGAGGGCAAGGCACCGGTCGAGCCGCCTAGCGGCGACCCCGATCTCGAGGCGGAGGGCGCCGGCGCAAAGAGCCGGCTGTGGCGGATCCCGGACGCGGGCGTCTCAGAGTGGTTCGCGGAACGGCAGCTCCTGATCGCCGACGGCCACCACCGCTACGAGACCGCGCTCGCATTCCATGCCGAGGACGGCAGCGAGGAGAGCGCGTGGATGATGGTGGTCCTGGTCTCCCGCGAGGACGAGGGGCTCGAGATCTTCCCCACGCACCGCGTGGCGAAGCGGGTCAGCGCGATCGTGGGCACCGCGGGCGAAGCAGTTCCCGGCGGGCCGTACGAAGGGCTGCGCGCGCTCGAGCTCGTGGAAGGGGACAAGCCGGCCGCGGTTCTTTACCGCAAGGGCGAGACTCTGCTTCTCCGGGGCGACGCGCTCGAGCTCGACGCCCATTTCGTCGAGCGGCTCGGCCTCGAGGAGGTCTCGTACACGCCTTCCGCTGACGAGGCGGTCGCCGCCGTGGACGCGGGCGCCGCCGAGGCCGCGGTGTTGCTGCGGCCGCCGCGGATCGATCAGGTCGCCGCGGTCGCCGAGCGCGGCGAGACGATGCCACAGAAGAGCACCTACTTCTATCCGAAGCTTCTCTCGGGCCTGCTGGTCTATCCCCTGCAGTGACCGACTGGCTCGCGACCTGCCGCGCCGCGGTCGAGGACGTCCGGCAGCTGCTCGTGGAGATGCCGACGCGAACGGAGCGAGAGCCGGTCCTCGGCGCGGGGGTCGGGGGCGACGAGACGACGGCGATCGACGCCGCCGCGGAGGGCGCGATCGTGAAGCGCCTCGAAGCCGTCCACCGCGACGGCACCGAGTTCACGCTCGTCTCGGAAGAGCTCGGCGAGCGAGCATTCGGCTCAGGCGAGCTGTGGGTGGTCGTCGATCCGATCGACGGCTCGGTGAACGCCAAGCGCGGCATCCCGTTCTTCTCCCTCTCGCTCGCCGTCGGCAACGGGCCGCGGATGGGCGACATCTTCTTCGGGTACGTCTACGACTTCGGAAGCGGCGAGGAGTGGACAGCCGAGCGCGGCGGCGGAACGCACCTGAACGGCGTGCCGCTCGGGCCGACGAGGCCGAAGGAGGAGATCGAGATCCTCTCCTTCGAGGCCACGGTCACTCCGCGGATCGCCGACCATGTCGAGGCCTTCCGCGGGCTCGCCGAGCGCCTGCGGGTGATGGGCTCGCTCGCTCTCTCGCTCTGCCATCTCGCCGCGGGGCGAGTGGACGCCGTCTGCTCGCTCAAGCCCGCGCGGGCCGTGGACATCGCCGCCGCTCAGCTGTTCGTCCGCGAGTCCGGGCTTGCAATCGACCTGCCGGACGCGCCACCGTTCGACGCGGCGCCGCTCGACACGGTCGGGCGCTCCCGCGTCGTCGCGGCGGCGACGCCCGACTTGTGCAAGCGCCTGTTCGCCGCGCTCTCCTCCTGAAGGAGGGTTGACCAGGACTGTTGGTACTCTGAGCGCAGTGTCTGAGGTCACGCGTTTCGGCGCGTCGACCTTGAAGCGCTTTCTACGGGTCGCAACGGAGCTGTGGGGATCGCCCAGGGTTCGGCTTGCGACCAAAATCGGGTTCGCCGCCTTCGCCGTCGGCATGACCGCGTTCGCGGGATGGCGCTTTTCGTCCACCGGACTGCCCTTCTCGCACGGAAAGCCGCTCTTGATCATGGGCGCCGGCCTCCTCTTCCTGGTGGCCTATCCGATCAAGGCCTGGGGCTGGCGCAAGCTGTTTGCACCGAACGAGCGTCCGAAGACGTCGGCTCTGGCAGCGGCCGGAGGCGCGGCGGCGGTCGGTGGAGTAGCGCTGCCCGGACGCTTCGACGACATCATCCGCGTCGCCGTCGTCCGCCGCTATCCGAACTGCCCCGCCGGAGTTCGCGCGCTCGTGTTCTCGCTGTTCGCGCTCGGGCTGATCGATGCGGTCGCGCTCACGCCGCTCGCCTCGACCTCAGCAGCGCTGACGCATTCGACGGGAGTGCGCATCGCGCTTGCGCTCGTCGCGGGTGCGGGTGTGGCCGCCGCCCTCGTCATCGTCGTTCTCCCTCGCGTGATGGCCTGCGGACGTCTGATCCGCTTCAGGCTCGCGCGCTGGATACAGGTCAGGTCGCCGTCCATACGAGAGGCGGCGAAGGCGGCAGTTCTCGTTCACGCATCCTGGCTCGTGCGGGCGGTCGGCGTCCTGCTGCTGCTTGGAGGCCTCGGACTGGGTCTCTCGTTTCATCCTCGTGGCATCGGGCGTCACCGCATCGTCGGCGGTCGACTTCGCGCTCGCGACGCAAACCCTCGCGGTGATGGCGGGGGCGGCGGTCGTGCTGAGCACGCTTGTCTGGCACGGCGGCCGCCGGCTCGCCTCGGTCCGACTCTCGTAGGCTTACGCCGTGCGGTCACGCACGGTAATTCTCGTCCTGACCCTGCTTGCGGCCGGCTGCGGCGGGGGTAAGAACGGCACCACGGGGACGACCGCTCGGTCCACGCTCAAGGTGAGCATCAGCGCCTCGACCCACCGCCCCAAGGTGAACGCGAAATGGCGTTACGAGGTGAAGGCGCCCGGGCCCGGCAAGCTCACGGTGCAGATCGTGGATCCCATCGGCGGCGTGCACCCGGTCCTGTACGACGGCACGAAGCGGAACGTGACCGGCTTTCCCTTCCACGGCGCCTTCCGCGACTACCTCGAGTTTCCGCCCGATTCGCGCGGCTACCGACTGACCGTTCGGGCGACGGTGAAGACCGCGAAAGGCCAGGGAGCCGCCGGCTACTGGATTCGTTCGCAGTGAGCGAGGTCGTCGGCGTCGAGCTCGAGCACGTCAGCAAGTCGTTCGAGGATGGGCGCATCCGGGCGCTCGAGGACGTCTCGCTCAGGATCGAGCCAGGGGAGTTCGTCGCCCTCACCGGGCCGTCCGGCTGCGGCAAGAGCACGCTTCTCAACCTCGTGGGCGCACTCGACTGTCCCGATGCCGGCACGATCAGAGTCGGAGGACAGGCCGTCGAGCAGCTGGACGACCCTTCCGAGTACCGCGCCGAGACCGTTGGGTTCGTCTTCCAGTTCCACAACCTCATCCCGGCCTTCAACGCGCTCGAGAATGTGCAGGTGCCGATGCTCGGACGCCGGCTCCAGCGAGAGGAACGGGTCGGACGCGCGAAGGAGCTTCTGGAGGAGGTCGGGCTCTCGGAGCGGCTGCGCAGCTATCCGCCGACGCTGTCGGGCGGCGAGCGCCAGCGTGTCGCCATCGCGCGCGCGCTCGCGAACGGCCCGCGCCTGCTGCTTGCCGACGAGCCGACGGGAGCGCTCGACACGGAGGTCGGGGCGCAGATCATGTCTTTGCTCGAGCGGCTCAGAGAGCAGCGCCAAATGACCATCCTGCTGGTGACGAACGATCCCGCCGTCGCCAAGCAGACCGACCGCACTCTGGCGATGCGGGACGGCGCGATCACTCCCGCCTGAGCGCCTCGATCGGAGTGAGGCGGGTCGCCCGCCAAGTCGGATAGATCGCTCCGAGCAGGCCGACCCCGAGCGAGAAAGTCGGGCTCAACCAGGCTCGAGAGCGCGCCTCGGCTCGTGAACAGCTCCGCGCCGCCCCAGCCGAGCAGCAGCCCGAAGCCGAGCGCCAGGACGCCTATCGCGAGCGACTCGCTCACGATCATCGCGCCGATCCGGCTCGTCCGCCAGCCGACCGCGCGCAGGATGCCGATCTCGCGCACGCGCTCGAGAACGGACATCGCCATCGTGTTCGTCACGCCGATCCCGCCCACGATCAGCGCGAGCAGCGAGAAGATCCAGCCGGTCGAGATGATCAAGCGGCTGCTCGTGTCAACCTTGACCGCCTGGCCGGGCTCGGTGACGGCGGAGAGGCCCGGGAAGCGGCGCTCCAAGCGGGCGGCGACCGCTTTCGACTTCTCGCCGAGCCGCGCGACGACGGCGATCGTGGTCACGTCACCGGGATGGCCGGCGAGCGCTTGAACCGTGCGCAGCGGCAGGACCGCGCCGCCGTCCTCGAAGCGGTTCCCGCTGTGGTAGACGCCGGCGATCTGAAAGGCGCGCTTGCCGACGCGCAGCTCGTCTCCGGGGGCGAGATGTAGTGACCTGGCGGCCGCATCGCCGATGAGGGCGTCGCCTCGGCTCCCCTCTGTGATGACGAGCCGCTTGTACGCGAACTGGCGCGGATCGAGCCCGAAGAGCAGGAAGGAGTCGCGCCCCTCGACACCGCCCACCTTGAGGTAGATCCCGGCCGCCTGCGCGACGCCGGGATCCTGGGCGACCTTCTGCTCGAGCCCCTCGGGGAGGAGCGAACGCGTGAGGTCGGCGACGTCCGACTGGAAGAGGCCGAAGTCGGCGCGCCCGACGTGGATCAGGTCATTGGCCGTCCGATGCACGCCGGCGGCGATCGAGAGCAGCGCCACGATCAGCCCGACGCCGATCGCGACGCCGGCGGAGGTGAGCGCCGTGCGCCCGCGCCGCCGCATGAGGTTCTTCCAGATCAGCCCGGGCCACGTCACGGGCCTATCTTCTCAGCGCCGCTCGAAGAAGCCGAACGGGCTGCTGGGCGGCGCCGTAACTAGATGGAAGGTGAACGATGCCATTGAGCTGCCCTCGTCGACGGCGGTCTGCGTAGTCGAGCTCGTTATGGAGAACGTCTCATCAGGGCGATCGCGGGCCGGCGGCTGATGTTGGCCGTTCACGCCGATGGCCAGGGCTGCGGCTGCCAGGCCAATCGCGCCGAGCGCCACGGTCCAGTTTGCGCGCATCGCTCAATCTACCGCGCTATCCGGCGCTGCTACTCTCGGACCCCTGTGAACCCCTCCCGCGAACAGGTCTACGAAGCGCTCTCGCAGGTCATCGACCCAGAGCTGCGCCAGCCCGTCACCGACCTCGACATGGTGCGGGACATCCGCATCGAAGAGGGGCGCGTCGAGATCACGATCGCGCTTACTGTCGCCGGCTGCCCGCTGCGCGCGAGCTTCGAGGAACAGGTCGCGCAGCACGTCGCGCCACTCACGGGCGTCGAGAGCGTCTCGCTCGACTTCGACGTGATGAGCCCGGACGAGAAGGCGGCGCTGACGACCAAGCTTCGCGGCGGCATCTCCGAGCGGACGAAGGGAATCGCCCTCGACAAGGACACGCGCGTGCTCGCGATCGCGAGTGGAAAGGGCGGGGTCGGCAAGTCGTCGCTGACCGCCAACTTGGCCGCGGCCTTCTCGGAGCTCGGCCATCGCACCGGCGTCCTCGACGCGGACGTGTACGGGCATTCGATCCCGCACATGTTCGGCGTCGACCAGCGCCCCGTCGTCGTCGACAAGATGATCGTCCCGCCGGTGAAGCGGGAGCTGAAGCTGATGTCGATCGGGTTCTTCCTCGACGAGAACGCGCCGGTCATGTGGCGCGGGCCGATGCTCCACCGCGCGCTCGAGCAGTTCCTCTCCGACGTCCACTGGGGGGAGCTGGACACGCTGCTCGTCGACATGCCGCCCGGAACGGGCGACGTCGCGATCTCGCTCGGCCAGCTCCTTCCGCGCGCGGAAGCGATCGTGGTCACGACCCCGCAGCCGGCCGCACAGGAGGTGGCCGTCCGCGCCGGGCTGATGGCGCAGAAAACGAACATGCGACTGATCGGCGTGATCGAGAACATGACCGGTGACGTGTTCGGCTCGGGCGGTGGCGCGCGCCTTGCCCAGGAGTTGGAGGTGCCGTTGCTCGGCACGATCCCGCTCGATCCGCTGGTGCGGGAATGCGCGGACGCCGGCGAGCCCCTCGTCTGGGCCGAGCCCGGCTCGAAGTCCGCCCAGGCGATCCGCTCGATCGCAGAGGCGATCGATAACGCAAAGCGCGAGCAGGGCGTCGGGATCGTCAAGGAGCTCCCGGTCCTCTCCTAGACTGGCGCCATGCTCGCGAAGCTCTGGCATCGGTTCCGGAAGGCCT